>Ga0307507_10005235_pt1 | contig 21585 bp, 19 predicted proteins | sample 7_EM_MG_FD_207223 | JGI IMG/M metagenome (GOLD analysis project Ga0307507, IMG submission 207223) | Populus trichocarpa ectomycorrhiza microbial communities from riparian zone in the Pacific Northwest, United States - 7_EM | ecosystem: Host-associated > Plants > Roots > Unclassified | place... | reverse complement strand
GTGGTGTTGATTCCGGATTCCGCCCCAACATGCAGAACACCCCAGGATTGATGACCTTCCCCGTTACTGTCACTGATAACAAGCCAAGATGGTTCTACTGCGCTCAGCCTGGTAACGGAAAGCCCCACTGTCAATCTGGCATGGTTTTCGCTATCAACGCTCCCAAGACCGGTAACACTCTCGAAGCGTTCAAGAAGCTCGCTGCTGCTGTCCCTGTTTCCAGCGCTCCATCAAAAAGGAGTAGTGGAACTCCTAGCCCAACTGGTGGTTACGGTGGTGCTGCTGCGACCCACACCGTCAAGGTTGGCGGTCTTAATGGAACTACGCCAATTCTCAAGTACAACCCTGAGTATGTTGCCGATGTCAAGGTTGGAGATGTTGTCTTGTTCGACATTCTTGCCAATAACCATACCGTCACCGAGTCCACCTTCGATGCTCCTTGCGTACCGAAATATGGTGGTGTTGATTCCGGATTCCGCCCCAACATGCAGAACACCCCAGGATTGATGACCTTCCCCGTTACTGTCACCGATGACAAGCCAAGATGGTTCTACTGCGCTCAGCCTGGTAACGGAAAGCCCCATTGTCAAGCCGGCATGGTTTTCGCTATCAATGCCCCCAAGACCGGTAACACCCTCGAAGCGTTCAAGAAGCTCGCTGCCGCTGTCCCCATCAGTGGGGCCCCCTCGCCTACAACCCCTAACGCTTACGGCCCTGCTGTAACCCACTCCGTCAAAGTCGGAGGCCTTTTGGGCAATGTACCGGTCCTCAAGTATGACCCTGAATACGTCAAGGCCAATATTGGAGATGTCATCCGATTCGATATCCTCGCTGCAAACCACACTGTCACTGAATCGTCCTTCGACGCTCCCTGTGTCCCGAACGGAGGTATCGACTCTGGCTTCCGCCCCAACAAGGAGAATACCCCCGGTGCTCAACTCTTCACCGTTAACGTCCACGATGACAAGCCCAAGTGGTTCTATTGTGCTCAGCCAGGGAATGGTAAGCCACATTGCCAGGCTGGTATGGTGTTTGCTATCAATCCTCCCGCATCGGGCAATACATTGGAGGCCTTCAAGGCGAAGGCTGCTAAGGTTCCTGTTAAATATGTTAAATAAGGGGGCCACAAAGCCCTCTTGATAATGAATTAGCGATAGTCATGGGGTAGTTGCATAGTGGTGTTTGGTTTTTTCATATTTGTATATTGCATGCTTTTTTTTTTCTTTTTCGTTTTCACGTTCTCTCCCCTTGTGTTTTCCCTCCTGTCATTACCCGTGGTGCCTTAATCGGTTTTTTGTCTTTTCTAGAAAATATCAAAATCTAGTATCATTCAATACTCGTTTTTTGCTTGTTTGTTTGTTTTGCGTGACTTATTTGCTCCCTATTCCATCCCGCTAGCTGTGGTTCATAACTTCTGGACAGACTTTTTGGGCAAACATTGGAAATCATCCTTTCTTTTGCCCGCCAATCCCTAGGTGAAAATTCTGTTAAATGTTAGTCAACTAGCAGTAGCTGGAATGGGTAATGTTGTTTTAGACTGTTTCCCGCTTAAGTTAGTCAATAATGAAGTTATGGGTGCTTTTATGATATCATACCGTATGGCAATCTAACCATAGCCTTGAGTCCAAAGTCCAATCCCCTCGTGCACCACTATCGTACGAGTACCATCGCAGCAGTAGGGAAAGTAAAGCTGATAGACCGGGTGAGCGCTCAGCGAGGCTTAGCAAATATTTGCCAGTAGTTTTGGTTGATTCGTACGAGTATGATACTAGTACAGAATTTGGTATCAAGCCATGCCAAGCCTCGCTGAGGGTGCTGCCTCGCTCAGTGCTCTCTACCAACCAGTTAACTTAGTCTAAAACTTCAGTCCATCATTGACTTGTGGGTTGTTGTGGATTGTCGGATGATGTTATCTTGATGCACCTCGGAGGCGAAAGGCGTTTCACTATGACGTCCTTTTTACCCAAACCGTAAGCGATCTGTAGTACGCCAAGGAATTATTGTTTTTTGCAATAAGTGACATCACTTCCCTACAAAACTAATTATTACCAAAACAGGAACCCCTTACACCAAAACAAATAGAAAGATGCCAAGACCGTTTCCCTCAGAAGCTTCCTGTAAGTTCTGGCAACCCCCACGTCCCTGCCACGGTCACCCAGTGGCCTCTGGGAAAACCGCTGATCTTCTTCCCCTCCTCTCCACGCTGTATAAATCCTTCACTCGAAGACCCTCCCCCAATTTCGAGTCTGTTTTATTAATTATTAAACTCTTTAAACAATATTGCGGCCTACTCTAAAATCAAAAGACTCTCAGATTATACGGGCGCGAACCGATAATGTCAGGTTTACAATTGACAGACAAGGCTTCCCAAGCCTTATCAGACGCGCATGATTGTGCATCCCAATATGCACATCCGCAGGTATGTTTTATCTCGATTTTATGCTGTTCAGCAGAACACCAAATTGGAAGCGTAGTTTGCCAACGCTGATGCTTGCATTTCATAGATCACTCCTATACATCTTGCCTTTGCCTTAATGAGCGGACCGCAAGTCGAAAACGGCGCAGCACCCGCGGGAGCGGCGCCATCTTCGTCCTCGTCGCCCTCATTGTTACGCCAAGTTATTGATAAAGCAAATGGAGATTTTCAGACATTCGAACGAGCAGTTAAGAAGGCACTGGTACGGATGCCTTCGCAAGAGCCACCACCGGACCAAGTCTCAGGTTCACCATCCTTTTCCAAAGTCCTTCGTGAAGCTCAAAAATTACAAAAAACTCAACGCGACTCCTACATTGCTCAAGACCACCTGATTTCGGCGGTGGCCCAGGACTCAGGAATTCAAAAACTATTGGTCGAGGCCGGTATTCCAAAGGTTTCCTTGCTTGATGATGCCGTCCAATCTTTGCGTGGGACCAAGAGAGTGGATTCACAGAATGAGGAGAGTGTGGAGAGCGAAACTCTTTCAAAATACTGCAATGATCTCACTCAGCGGGCCAGGGATGGAAAATTGGATCCGGTAATTGGAAGAGAACAAGAAATTCTTCGTGTTGTTCGGATCTTGTCTAGACGAACGAAGAATAATCCAGTTCTTATTGGTGAACCCGGAGTTGGTAAGACCAGTGTTGTGGAAGGGTTAGCAACCAGAATAATCAATGCCGACGTTCCTGCGAATTTGGCTAGGTAAATAATAACCTACACAATTCCCTATTTCAGAGAATGGTTCTGACTCGGTCTTTAGTTGCAAGCTACTCTCTCTCGATGTTGGGGCCCTCGTTGCAGGAACCAAATATCGTGGAGAATTTGAGGATCGCATGAAGGCGGTGTTGAAGGAAATTGAAGATTCTAAGCAGATGATTGTACTCTTTATAGATGAGATCCATCTACTAATGGGGGCCGGAAGTTCTGGGGAAGGAGGAATGGTGAGTTGCTATCATTTGATATGTAGGTCGCACATAAGCTAACTTCCCCTATAGGATGCAGCAAATCTCCTCAAGCCTGCACTCGCTAGAGGTCAACTCCATTGTATCGGCGCCACAACTTTAGCAGAGTATAGAAAATACATTGAAAAGGATGCCGCTTTTGAACGCAGATTCCAGCAGGTTTTGTGCCCAGAGCCGAGTGTTCCCGAAACTATTTCGATTCTTCGAGGCCTCAAGGAGCGTTATGAGGTACATCACGGTGTGACGATTAGCGATGGAGCTATCGTTGCTGCTGCCACTCTTGCATCTCGGTACCTCACCGCACGTCGTCTTCCTGATTCCGCTATTGACTTGATCGACGAGGCTGCATCTGCAGTCCGCGTCACCCGAGAATCTGCTCCCGAAATTGTCGACACTCTCGAACGCCGCCATAGACAACTCTTGATTGAAATTCATGCTCTTGAACGTGAAAAAGATGAGGGTTCTAGGGCAAGGCTTAACGATGCAAAGAGAGAGGCAGCGAATGTCCAGGAGGAGCTCAAGCCTCTGCGTGAAAAGTATGAGTCCGAGAAGCGTCGGTCGACAGACCTTCAGGAAGCGAAGAAGAAGCTTGACGTTCTCACTGCGAAGTTCGAACAGGCTGAGCGTGGTGGAAACATCGATATAGCCTCTGATTTAAAGTATTACGCAATACCCGAACTCAAGAAATATATTGCGAAGCTTGAGGCCGAGAAGCTAGAAGCCGAGCAAGACGCTGCCATTTCATTAGCAAACGGCACTGGCGATAACAACCCTATGTTGACCGACCTAGTTGGCCCTGAACAAATTAACGAGATTGTGGCTAAATGGACTGGTATCCCGGTGATGAGGCTGAAGACTACCGAAAAGGAGAAGTTGCTAAACATGGAGAAGTACCTGTCGAAGCAAGTCATTGGGCAACGCGAGGCTGTTAAAGCGGTAGCCAATGCTATTCGGCTGAGCCGAAGCGGTCTCAGCAACCCCAATCAACCGATCGCCAGTTTTTTGTTCTGTGGACCTTCTGGAACCGGTAAAACCTTACTGACGAAAAGTTTGGCCGAGTTTTTGTTCGACGACCCTAAGAGTATGATCCGCTTTGATATGTCCGAGTACATGGAGAAGCATAGTGTATCCAGACTTATCGGCGCCCCGCCTGGATACATTGGACACGATGCTGGTGGTCAACTCACCGAGGCTCTTCGCCGACGCCCATTCTCTATCCTCCTCTTTGACGAAATTGAGAAGGCAGCAAAGGAGGTCCTCACTGTACTTCTACAACTCCTGGATGATGGGCGCATCACAGATTCCACTGGCAGAGTTGTGGACGGCAAAAACACCGTAATCATCATGACGAGCAACCTTGGATCCCAATACATTACCTCTCGTTCCCATTCAGCAGATGGCAGGATCGACCCAACGACGAAGGAGCTCGTGAACGAAGCCATTAGGCAACATTTCCTCCCAGAGTTCATCAATCGTATCTCCAGCATCGTCATATTCAACCGTCTTGCAAAGAGGGAGATCCGTAGGATTGTCGACCTCAGGTTGATCGATATCCAGAAGCGTCTGCAAAGCAACAATCGCAATGTCATCATCCGCGTTGATGAGAAGACAAAGGACTATTTAGGCGAAGCCGGGTACTCTCCCAATTATGGCGCCCGCCCACTGAATAGGGTCATTGAGAGGGAAGTCCTCAACAAACTTGCTGTCTTGTTGCTTAGAGGTGCTATTAGAGACGGGGAAGTCGCACATATCACTATGGACGAGACTGGACATCGGATTATCGTCGTACCGAATCACGATAGCGATATCGAAGACGACGAGGACATGGACTATGTCGAGGAGGATGATGCCCTAGGCATAGATGGTGGGGATGATATGGATGTTGAGCCGCTATATGAATAAACTCATACGAACTTTTTCTTTGTAAATTAGATGAGTTTCTCATGCTATTTTTTCCTTTTGATAGTATCATACTTCTCTAACATTCCCGTTATGTCTAACTTTTCTCGTTTCGAGAAAAAAAATCATGTTTTCCAGCTTTCTCACGCCCCTTCCCTCTTCACTTTATTTGCCTTCTTCCCCAGGGTGGTTCTCACAAATATTCTTCTCTTTATCCCGGAGCCTTTTTTTTTTCTCTTTATATGGTATTTAATTTTCCCGTCGGTGCCGCCGGGGTTACGGGTATGCCTGCATGTCCATGGCAGAAAAATGGAGTCTTGAAGGTTATCATGTTGGATTCCTTGTAGTTAGTTACTGGTGGCTTTGCTAATCCGGAGAATTCTACTCTATTCCACTCCAATTCAAAAAGCATCATTGCCGAACATTCCTCTCACTATCCGTAACCCCCTCGCTCCATAGACGATTACCGGTACATTTAGCATAAGTACCAGTACAGCACGCGCAGCCGCACTCGCAAAGTCCCCATACCCTTCCTAGCACCCCAGGAACAACACCCATTAACAGCAGAGCAGCGAGAGCCTTTCGGGTAACTGCCTCCGGATATTCCTCTAGGGACATTACAAATCCCCATAGCAGCTTCTTCCTAGACAGTAGAACGAGATGGCTGGAAAACTCTTCAGGGCTAGCAGTATTCCCGGAAGGGTGCTAGAACCTTGCGGATACAGCTATACTAGAGAACGATATTATAGAACACAGCATATCCCGAACCCCTCCCCGGCTCTCAGGAACAGACTACCCTATGGCACTATACACCAACTGTGCATATGATACAATCCGGCAATTCACGATGAGAAACTCATCCCTATATAGCAGAGTACCCGCGCGCACTCTCTCTCTCTCTCTCTCACGTGCCGACCACATACTTACCCAAGTATGCAGATGGACTACCAAATCCTACCGCCAGTAAAACGAACTTTCAAACCGACCAACCAACGATATAATAATACATTATTCCCGACCGCGATACAGGTACCCTGTCATAGCGCAGTACAGCACAGTAAGTCAATACTCATGCCCCAACACCAGTACTGTACCTGAACCCGAACTCCCCGGCTAAGCCAAGCAATCCAAACCAAGTTTTCATCCACCCAGTTCCACACCACCTTGAACCAGCACGCTTGACGGGCCGAGAATAGCGTAGGTAGCAAGTGGAGGGTTCCACGGTACCAGTAGTTGTGGCTACAGACTATGAGGTATAATAGATTAATAGACACAGAATAGTTTCAGGGGCTGCTAGCCTAACCAGGCTATAATGGAGTATTCTGATAGAGCACAGTACCGGATGTATTCCCATAGGACGCCTAAAGGCTTATTCAGCCCCTTTCTTTCTTTCCTATTTCTATCCCACCCCATCTCCTTCCCATAGTCAATAACGGAGCAGACCTTAAATACCAGCGGGGGGGGGGACTGCAGATATCCGCCATGTTCCGAGTGATATACCATGATTATTCCAACCTGTTGGGAGGGTTTCAGGACATGCGTATAATAATATATTGACCCAAATCGAACGGAACACTAGCGCATGCGCCGACAGCTCATACACCTACTACTGGTTCCCCCTGGCCTATGCCATGGCATTGCGGCCAATAAACAAATAAACACTGTCAGACTTGCTGGTTGTAGCAACAGGGTATCCGTGGGGCCTACGATCTCTAGAGAAAGCTGAGCTCAGTCCCACTTTACGTGCAATAGGGTATCGTTGGTGTTGCTGTTGAAAAGTTAGTGGGGGCGGATCGATTTGGGGTTAGGGTGTGAAGTATAAATCTTGAGTTTAATTTGGGTTTGATCTTCACTTTTTTCTATTTAGAATGGGGCGAGGGTTGTGTGCTACTATACTTGTGTGGGGAGAGAAGGAGGGAGGGAGGGAGGTGATTCGGTAAGATTATCCTATCCTTGTTACTTGTGCCTGGGGTACGATAGCAAATGGCAGTATCTATAGTACGTGAAATTTATTTCTAAAATATGCTTAAAAACTACCCCCATGCAGTGACGTCCCCTCGTGACCTTCGTGAACTATGTGTGCATGATACAATATAGACTACAATAATTACTATAACCCAGCTTCACCCCCCACGCGGGCCACGCCCAGGCCAAGCCCTACCCGTCTCGTCTCCACTATTGATAAGTATAACAGAGCACTCCGGTCCCCGCCTTACCCCCTTGAACATCCATAAGGTCTCGGATCGTAACACCGGGTGCGAGAGGGCCCAGGTCGATTGGGAATGAAAGCGTAACGTTAGGTCCCGTGATCGGTCCCAGCAACTCTACAGGGCCAGAAATATCACAAAGGCGAGCGGGCAGGTCCATAGACTGCCATTGCCAGTAGATCCTATCAAGATTTGCATGGTGGAGATAGAATACTGGTTCTCCCGGACTGGCGTATAAATCTCCCGCCTATCATAGAAGAAAAAGAAAAAAGTCCTCATATTAGCAAAACCTACTGTAGAAGGGGAAAGAGGAGTTCCCACCTCCCCACCAATAGAGTAATGTCCCCCACCATGAATCCCCACGTTCACAAAGTTGGTCTCTCCCTCTACGACCTTATTAAACCAGCCAAAGTCCACCTGCGCAAGTGCGTTATTCACCCTTGCAGTGTTAGAAAAAGTCTGCGCGATAAAAGGACTGAAGCCCCTTCTCAGGCAGCGACTCGTAGCATTCAGCGAAGCTCCAGGGCCGAGGTGGAGTCTCATGTCCACGAATGGGCCATTGGTGACACACCCGCCTCCGGTGGCGCCGGGGACAGCCAAGGGAGATGTGTCGGGGAGAACATAGGCTCCGTTTCCGCCGAAGCCCGTGACGGGGTCCCATAGTGGTGACGCTGGGAAGTTGTTTGCGTCGAGGGTCCAATCCCAGTATCTGTTTTGTTTGATTTTTTCGAGGTTAGCAAGCTATTTATCTAGCATTGGGGGAGGATATAGAAAAAAAGGCGGAAATTAAAGGCCTAGCCGTACGGTTGTGCTCCTTCATAACTGCACTCCTCGCGGAGGGCTTTCTCATAGGCTGCCACGAAGTATCTGTGCCAGGCTAGGAAGTGACCCTGGAATGGGAATGACGAAATTAGCCTATCAAGAACAAGACGCCAAAAATACGCCTACGACAGAAAGAAGAAAAAAAATCAGAAAACAGAGGCCAGAGACACGGACATCGATTGGCTCTAGCCATCAAACGCTCCAATCAGAACTCCGAAACCCCGTGCCCCACTTCCCGATATTTTTTACCAGAGGTTGTAATAATGGTTGTAATAACCCAAAACACCAGCACCTCCCCAAAAAGATGTTCTTGGTGGGGAGTATACTTACAACAAAGTGAATCGAGAAGGTTTGCTGAATATGTACCCCCTGAAAGTCGTCGAACCGACTAACGGAATTTGGGATCGCGGCTTTGCCTTTGGCGGGCTTAGCCTGAAGGCATTTTACCGCCTTAATGTAGTCTTTCTTTTCATCCTTGGACAATGTCCTCCTGTTCCACCCATTGCACGTTAGTATGCAAAATAAATTGAGAGATGAGTGAAGCAAACCATTCCTTCCTCTTGATCACAGTCTTACAAGAACCCCAGCGAGCAGCCACATCCTCTGGCAGTGGCCCTGCAGCAACGTTTCCAAGCAAGGAAGCAAGGCAAAGACAAGACACGAGCCATGCCCCGACAGACGGCATCTTGATCGCCCTTCGTTTGGTTGTTAACAAAAAAAAAAGCTGCAATACTCGTAGATGTATATAGGCCACAGGCACTAGACAAGCAACTGAGTCCACGTAATTTTTGGATGGGCAATAGGGGTGGGGTAAGAATGGAAGGGGCAAAAGCCAAAGCCGGGGGGATAAATCCTTATATACCTCACGAATCTATATACAATCTATACGGTACCTTGGCTCCCCCTCCATCCCTCCAGATCTTTAATTCGGCAGACCTTGCCGGGCGCCCTAAGTCTAACTTACAAGTGTGGAGCACCACCTGTACTATACGCACGAGCCGCGCAGCTAAACCAATGTACGCATAGTACCGCAAAATATGTGAGTTCGTCAATGCTGTATAGCCTGGTCTACCGTACATAGCAAGCGTCTCAGGCGATTGACGCCGCGGTTACTGCCAGCGTGCAAAAAATTTTCTGCAGGAATTGGGAATGCCACCACGACGTCCAGAACTTCCCCTTTGGATTAAGGGGATAAAACACAGCGAAATGATTCCCTTTCGGCCCTCAGATGAGGCAAACAAAAAAAAAAAAATCACCAGAGCTTATCATGAGAGGCCACTCCAAAGTCCCAGTTAGATCCTGAAATATTCCAGTTTTTACGGCAGCCTAATGGGGGTAGTGGGGGAGTGGCATCAGCAATTACAAACCCGTCCTCCCATCCAAGGGCCCACAATTGAGATGAGAAGGGTGTCATAGCACTCGAGTGGGAGGTTGAGTGGGGTTCGTTGTTCCATAGAACATATTTTTATTACTGGTATTGTGCCTTTTTTGTATAATGCGCTCAACGAAAAAGAAAAAAAAAGGTAGATATTTCACAGAGCGCACCTACAGTACCGCACCGTGCCTGGACGAACCATACAGACAGATTCCAAAAAATTCAATACCGTAGAACGAAAGGATACTTCTTGTAGAAACAAAAAAACAAAACAAAGGAATACTGCCCTTCTATCTTCCCTGCACTCGCGGCTGCATGTAAGCACTGTACGAGTACTCGGGCACAGCGCTCGAGTATCCGAGTGCCGTGCAACGTGCCGTCCCCCATAAAACGCCGAAGTGGTGAGAAGTTCCCTGAAACTAATCCAACCTCAAAGCCCGACACCGCACACATCCCTAGCAAAGCGGAGCGCAGCGCTAGGTCAATTTTGCCAGTATTCCACATGGCCAACACCCGAATACCCATTCCACCCTCATCAAAATTTCGCACTCTGCATAGTCAATTTCTCTAGCTAGATATATTTGATTAAAACCACAGAAAATCGCTCATGTATTCTTTTAAGAAAGGGCTACATCTTGTAGGTTTTATCTCCTCAGAGTTCGTTGTTGTGATTCTTTAGCTGGGTATCCGGGTTTGCCATTTTCTGAGTCTCAGCTTGATGTCCTTTGCGCTGCATAGTAACGCAAGAGTTCTGTTTGGCGTCGCTCTATCCAGTAGGCACGAAGTACCGTACTCGCGGCAGGAGAGTATCTGTGCTCATCTGAGGGCTAATACTAAATTCGGACCCAAAACCTTCCGGTACCGACACCGGCACGGTATAATACTCCACACCGGACGCTTTATATCTCGCGGAACGATACCGGCATGCGGCCTCATTCACTCACCTACTATACTTCCTACCGGTAACTCAATTTTGCGACGCATAGAAAAACAGCGAAAAGGAAAGAGTTACTCCCTAGATTCGGTGGCGCTATTACCCCGTTTCGGAAAAAATATTTCGCGCAGAAACAAAGTAGAGTGAGGAAAGCGCAAGTCTTTCTCTTCTTCTTTTGCTCTGCGCACTGTCTTCGGCAGAAAAGAAAATGATAATAATAATAATAATTTTATTTTTCTTATGGTTCAAGGATTGTACAGTACCTGCAATGGCATTGCCTTCGGTTGAGTTAGGACGAGGCGTCGTAGCGAAGAGTTTGGCTACGGGGAAAGGCAGCGAAGTTGCCGGTGGTGTTACTAGGCGAGACGAACTATTAATAAGTTACCAAGCAACTGCACTCGAACGCAAAGTAAAAACACCCAAACCGTTTCACGCAGACCAATCCCAGTACCACAAAATCTCATGAAATCCACCATCTCCGGCTGTCATGAATATCCCTGTAAATGGCAACATCTACCCAAGATAGGTTTTAGCTTGCGAAGTTAACAAAATCTAACACAGATAAGTGACTCAGGCTATCCCGTGTCAGGAAAGCAGTAATCCTTAAGATCTTTTAACTCAAAACCAGAAAATTAGGGGCTGCCGGAGATGGTGGATTTCACGAGATTTTACTGTATTCCAATTTTGGTAAAATGAAACGAATATTGAACCTCTTGGTAAGAGAGAGGAGGCGGGAGAGCTGTTATATCATCTCCCACCACCGACCGAGTGATCCATCCCCAAGTACTAGTACTAGTACTCGAGTACAAGTACCGTGTCGCGGGCATCCCTTGAGCCCCACGCTTATGTATGTACCGGTATGCGTGAGTGTCTGTGGGTACTGTACTAGTACGAGTACAGCATAGTACGGCTAAGGTGGGTGGTTGGATGAACAGAGAAGGGAAGATACATATTTGGATCGTTCCCGGAAAAGACAGATGAGAAAGCTTTATGCGTTGACCAAGAGATATAATGTACGAGTACAGGCGCAAGTACTGAGTACTGTATCTTAGGTTTAGTTAGTGGAGAAGGTTGGTCTACAAGTAAATGTCATAGTTAGTACTTGCGAGCTAAGCTGAGGGAATCGTGCCACAGCGGTGTCGATGAGGCGCGGTGCTTGTTCGTCTCTGCTCTCCATGATCAAAGTATCCGCACAATCGGTACTTAGATCCCACACGTGCAAAAGCGACGAGATAGATCTAACACTATGATAGCCCGCCGGGTGCGCTTCTGGGAGCTACCCCAGAGAGCAAGATATGCTATCCCCAACGTTTGTTTTTTTGGTTCGGCGCTCCTGGATTTTGGCCACTTTTGAGAGCTGCTGGGGAAGTACCGAGGGTAGAATTGCTCGTGACTGCTGGATAGGATGGTATGATAGGAGATTTTAATACAGTACGTCAACCTAGCGTGCTAGGACGTTAGCGAAGTAGTCCTAATGTATCGTTAGGTTGTAGATTTAGTAGTGCTCTTGCCGGTGTTTAAGCAGTCTCTGAGCAAGTAAAGGAAGCAAGTACAGGTAAGTGGCGGCTTAAGTTGGTTCTCGGTATAGTTGAAGTAACTTGAAGCAGAGTGAGGTCACAGTATAACAAAGGTTCTCACACCCGTAGCTATTCTGCTCTATGGGAAAGAAAAAAGTTCGTGGAGGCTTAAAGGTTGGATGGGGCAGCAGACACTTTCGGTGTATTATACCGATAGTGCAGCTCTAGATATATTGGAGCTTAGAGCTTGGAAAATTCCCATGAGTCTAGAAGTAAACCATTGTGACAGTCACCCTGTCTAAAACTCTACGAGTACTCTCCCTTTAGTTTAGAATACTAGTCTATTGCACAGCACTCTACCGTACTCAACTCGGAAGAAGCAGGAGAAGAAATAAGTTCTATTGATACCCAGGCAATATTAGGAAACTCACTCCCGCGCTTCCCGCTACCGGCACACCAACACCAAGCCTTCAAGTACCCCAAGACATGTTACAGTTGGACATTGGAATTCCCCTTCTTGGCTACACAACAGGAACGTAGCATTGGAAAACTTTGCTCTCGGTTGTGACAAAACAAAAGAAATATGTGCAGGGGTGGCAATGACAACGTCCTCGCCAATTTACCTGTGTCTCCCTCCCATTCCATGAACGCTGGCCTTCAAGTGACCCATGCTACCGGTACGGTGACACAACCAGCCTCCCTCCTTCCCTAATCAAACTACTCGTACAGCACAAAATAAATCCAACTCAGCTCAACCGAACCAACCCACAGAATAGAAAAAGAAAGAAAAAAGCAAGCAACCCAGGATTCCAATTTTCACTTCCCGCACTAGTGCTACCGTGCCGTAGCCGACACTACAATTTACCAGTTCGGTACTGAACTTGGACCCTCGTACGAGACCTCGTATCCACTGCCCGGTTCCCAACCAGACGGGATCCCGTCAGCCGCCCGCCCGTCGCACAAAGCCGCACGAGCCACCAGTCTAATCGCAACTCCCGTGGAGTCTCGGAATGTGCCATATGATACGAGGCAAGGCCAGGCGATAGCACGGCCCTACTACGGTATGCATAAAGCCCCGGCGGTGAGGAACCATTAGGCCGTAGCTACTGGGGGGTAGGCGTGAAGTATTAGGACAAGCAGGTTAGCAGAGGCCTGCACAGAGAACCCCTTGTTCATATTGACCAAACCGCAGTCAAGACCACTTTGTACCTGAGGGTGTATTAGTGGGGTTGGTGGTGGGATGGGGGGAGTTTGAATAGAATGCTAGATCGCAAAGTGGCCTAAACGGGCGCCGATTTTGTTTCTTCGCGAGGACATCCACCACGCCTAGCCGTCCCAATGTTTCTCCCTTATCTCGAGTGCTTGTCCCAGACAATACAGTATGTACTAGTACTAGGGGTAGGGGTAAAGTATTAGGACAAGCAGGGCAGAAGAGGCCTGTACTCGTACATAATACCTTGGAAAGAGTATCAAAGAACCAGAAAAGTAAGATTATCATACTAATTCGAGCAATTCCATACTCCCCAATATTTTCCCCCTCACCTGAGTACCGTACTCGAGGGCAAGGGTTGTAAATTGTATGGCCCCTGTTTCCGGCACTAGTTGCCCGGGGCGAGTGGCTTTCTGCGCTCCTGGAGTGCTGTGATATCTCATGCACCACATGTCCTTCCAACGCAGGAAGCCCAACTTACTGCGTTTGAGTGCGGTGCCCAGGTGAGGGGGAAAATATTGGGACAAGCAGGGGAGTGATGGAATTGGTCGAATTAGTAATCTTACTTTTCTAGTTCTTGGATACTCCTTCCAAGATACATAGGCCTCTTCTGCCCTGCCCCTAGCACCTCCACCGATGATCCACGATGAGACTTTCCAATGGTGCGTGTAATTCCAAGACCATACTTGTACAGTATTGATTCGTCGAATTGAGTACCGCCTTGTAGGGTTTTACTCTCCGTTTTGAGACAAAAGGCTCCCTAGGATGCCTAGTACTCGCGAGGTTAAGCACTTGCCTTCTTACCGAGCATGAGTGAGTGAGTGAGTGTGCTACGGTAGTAGTTGCCGTAGAGAAGGCATAGCGATGCCTAACTTCCATACTGACAAGAAAATGGAACATTGCTACATAAGATTCTACCAAATTTGATACGGCATCACTGTGCTAGTGAGTGTAAATGTCGGAGTGAACAAACTTAGCAACTTACCGTACTTGTGTTTACACGTCCCAGGTAAGTAGTACCTAGACATAAGAGGGAAGCAGACGCCACATTGAGGAAGGGGAAATGGCCATGAAAGATTGCTAAAATATCCCCAAAATACCCCCTTTCCCCCTTTAAATATCTAGGTACTTCTTTTATTATGGTTTTCTCAAAGGTTGCGAAAGGGGCCTACAGCTCTCCCAGCTTTTTTTTTCAGAGCTTGATTGCGCAATAGCATCCACCGGGGGCAGTGTTAAGAATTTCGCTCTGAAGAATCAGATATACTATAAATTCTCAAATTCAGTGGCTTGCCAAGTGCTAATTAAACAGAGAACTCTGAAAAAAAAAAAAGGATTCGCAACCTTTTGTCCAGCGAGTTTTTCGCAACCTTTAGGAAAAGCACAATAACAAACTCTTCTCTATTTTTCATCTTTTGGTCCAGTATTAGAAACTTAAGACCGGTTTCTGATATCATATTCACCGCAGTTTTGCCGAGGCAAGCATTTACCTGGGTAATAAGAATTTTGAATGGTATTAAATTAAGATTTGTATTAATGATAGCCTCTGCTACTAGTACTCTTCTTTTAACATTGGTACTCTTGCTGGAGTAGGTGGCCTTAGATGTACTAGTACTTCTACTTCTTTCCTCAGACTTTACTTTCATAATAACCTTTGAAATAATTGCCTTAGGTACCGATGGACTTGGAACTCCAACTGTACCCCTTATTTCTATGTTTATATAGGATATAGATTTCTCAGTTCTCATCTCTATTCTTCCTTACGTTATATAATAACTTAGGGCATAGTGGGTGATGAACAGTCATGATGGCTGCACTACGCCTTTGCTTACAAGAGCTATTATTTCCTTCTCACAATTGTATAATATTATACTCATACACATGTACACATTCAGAACGAAAACACCTAGCTATGAGTCTTAGATCCACCATGACGCTGCTGGCCTATCTGCTGCTGCTGAAACGAGGGAAATGAAAGCCGAACCCAAAATAAGAACCCAAAAAAGCCCACCTCCCGATAACGAAACTGCTTAGGAAGGAGTACAATAACTAAAACTCGTTAAATGAAATTGCCTCCTCTTCCCTCTACCTATATTCCAAAAAAACTCGTCTCCTGGACCCGGCCCAGAGAGCATTAGAGAAAGGCGCAAGTCATTCAACGCTCATGGCCGAATTCCAAGTCCCTCAAGCTCTCCTCTGATCGCCCGTCCGGTACTGTCTCTATTCTCACATCCGTAGTCCTTATAATTCCGCTCTTTGTGACAATGTTCTCCTCGCTCTCATTCAAGGCCCGTCCACACGTAACATTTGCTGTTGCTCCTTCTTTCCGGCTCGTTCCCCCGAATGATTGCAAGGCGATGTTGCGTGATTGGTTCCCTGGGGATACGGGGTAGGAATAACCTTTAGACTTCCCGATTGTGCTACCGCCGGTAACAAAGTTTACCAGTGGAAGGATACCAGGTGCTGAGGCTGAGATGATGGCGACGTTGATTTCGACCTATAATTCCGGCCTGTTAGTATTGGAGTTGACCCGATGGTGCTCGGTTACATAGAGAGACTGACTTGGGACCAGAGAAGAATGAAGATTCCATCATCTGTGACCTTCATTAGAGATTTGTCCCATAAAGTAACAATCTAGCCGAGTTCCGGGGGAGGCAGGGCTCACAAGGAATATCTTTCGAGTGTTGGAAAAGGTACAGGGCGTTTATGCGTACTATCGATGCAATCACAGCAACACTACCAATACCAAAAACAGCTATAAGGCCCACTGTTGGAGGTAAATCAGCATCCTGTCATGTAAGGCGACAGCCAAGTACTAGTACATCATTGCAGATGCGATCTACATACCTCTTTTGCGATTGCTTACTTGAAGTTTTATCAACGAAGGAAGAGGTAGAACCAAAATGACGACGTCAGAGAAGATATTAAAGCCAGCCTGTGCATAGTAGACAGGAACAAGGTTGTTGCAGCCCTTTGGGAATGTTGGCGCCCAAGCAAGAGTTGGATTCTTCGGGCATTCAAAAGCCTAGAAATGTTGGGTGCAACCTTAGCTGATGTCCTTCAAGGCGACGCCACGTGAGGATAGATTTTTTTGGCCTAAACTCCACTCACGTTTACCAAGACCATTGCTATCGTGTATATAGTCACAGCTGCCGCCACGACCTTGATTGCCGTTTGATACCCTTGCGCCGGCGAAAGTCTTCGATAAAACGCCAAGATGCTGATCTTGACGAAGAATAGAGTGATTAAGTACTCTAGCTGGTAGACGTACCATACCTTCAAGGTTTTGACGAAGAATTCAGGAGTAAATGGCTTTGTAGGGGAATTAGCATTTGATATATCCTACTTTGTCGTTTGGGGTGCTAACCAGATCCATCATGTGTGTTCTATTTCATAGTTAGTCTTGGTGGTCTTAAAGGTCGGGTTTTGTGTCATCACTCACCCTGAGCCATATTTCACTTGATAGACATTAATCACACCTGCAAAGGTTGCCGGTAATCAGTGTTTGTTTGCGGATGGCTCTAATCAATTTCGAACAAACCTATCTGCCATACATTCACCTATTTCCTGTGTTAGCTTAAAGTCTCAGTCAGAGTAGGAATTTAAAGAACCCTACCAATGCTACTAACATAATCCAGTCATCCAATCCGACGCTTTGCACAATAAAGTGCCGGCAAAAGAATCTACAGTTAAGATAGAAACAATTAGCTTCCTTACAAGCTTCATCTGACAAGAGAGAACCCAATTCTCACCTCAAGCCCACAAAGAGCGTCGATAGCGCCAGCAGCGGGAACTCCACAGCGAAGAGTAAGGGGCCTCGCGTCATTGCAGAGCTTCAACTCAAGTCAGGCAAAGGATCAAACCGTTAAAGGGCAACATAGGACGGGCAAACCTTTTATTTTATTCGTCACAGAGCCAAATGCCCCCACTTTCACAAAAGTTGCTGCAGGCAACCAAACCAAAGGAAGCACGAACCTCGTTGGCTTCGAAGTATGTCGCCGATTTGTGAAACCCAGCTCTCTGGTTCTTGGTCTTTTCTTGGAAGGGGATCGCCAGATCTCAAATAAAGGGGACGAAGGGGAAGGCACTGGGCAAGGAAGGGCGTGTCCGCTAATGCATATATCTACAAATCATTAGAGGCAAGCTCCCATCTGAAGTAAGATTTCTCCTCTGGGCTACGGCAGGCAAGTAGGGCCTCTTGCTGATCTTAAGGGAAGCCTCCTATACCAATCACTATAATTCCACACCCATTTTTATAGGTAAGGAGAGGGCGGGGGCGGGCTTGTCGCTTTTTATTTTATTTTTATTTGCCCATCAGCCCTCTCGAGCCACCGACCAACCGCATTAGGCACAAAATCCTCTTTGTTAGAGATGTAGGAACCCCGGCAGTGGCAATAGGAAGGAGAGGGAGGTTTCTAGCAGCTGGTGTGTGTGGTGTAAATCGAAAGTTCTCCAGACTGACTTGCAGTAAAGTGGGTGTGTCCAAGCAGGAAATGGTGGGGGAGGCGGGTTAAGAAAATCATCACTCCCATTACTTGTCCCAAGCGAGAAGTTCCCGGGAATGGAGGGGTATGTTTTTTATTGCCGCCCAGATGAGCACTGATTTTTTTGCCATATATTTCTTTAATCCCTGTTTTCGGGTACTTCTGGCTTGGGACAAATAAATACGGTAGGAATAGGGTACAAATCGGTTCCTTTTCGTCTAAACGAGACCACTGGTAGACTACCGTATTCGTGGAGGCGCTCTGCGTACCTCCTAAAGACCAGTCAGCTGTCGCAGCCCGGGCGGAGGAAAGATGTAAAAACAGGGATCCAGAGATTTCAAAGTTGTGTTGCCAACACTTGACTTCGTTACTTGCATCCCAAATTTTCAGGCTCAGAATGGTCTTGCTGAGGCTGGGTATTTAGGCCCGGGATAGCTCTGTGATTGTGGGCACTCCGCTTCCGCGCTACGACATTCGGTGTGATGTTCCCTCCACGAATAGGGAATCCGGGGAACTCTTTTTCCCTCCTTCGAGCGGCACTCCGACCTAGTCCCTAGTTTGGGTGACGGATTTCTGGGAGGGAAAAAGAGCCTACTTGTAAGAGCGTCCCAGGTCTTAGGTATGTAATCTTAAGTTAAATTCTCCATAGCACTCTTTGGGAAGTCATGTCCATCTTGTCATTGGGATTGAGCACGAGTAGGAACGCTAGCATCAGTATATGATCATTGATCACTAACTACCTAACTAGCTACTATACTAGTGGGTAAGCGCACTGGGTAGATCACAAAGCTTATTTTGGAATTTTCCTCTGGCAGGAGCCAGCCATGGCCCTCTATTTGCTCACCCCGAGCGGCCAAATGATTTCGCCGCAGGGATCATAAGTACAGCACTGCACTGGATATCACCATCAGTTAACCCCAGCACTTCTTGGGCACTCCTGCCAATATCATATACTCCAGTCCCATTCCCAGACCATCGGAACGGAGGCGTGAGTACGATCACTGCGAAGCATTCGGAATTCCCCCCCTTTGCCCTCCCTATCTTATGCATAAGCTAATCAAGTTCCCAGGGAAGTGCATTGCATTAGAGAGGAGTCTGCCCTCCACACCGTGCGGACAATCCGACCCGAAAACCTAGCTCCCTCTCCCCGAAAACCACCATCGTGATATGATATAGGATTTGCCGGAAGGCGTAGGCGGTGTGGTGCGATGGCTATACCTCGGCTTTCCATAGAACCCGGAAAGACCTGCGGTCACTTCTGAGATGATGGAGGAAATTTCCATCTTGGGCCGCTCAGATCTAGCTATTATGACGCTACCCGTACATCTACGTTATTCATTATCTGAAGAGAGGAACTAATTGAGCAATTTGACAAGAGGGGGAGGGGCATTTCGACATGACAAATTGCCCTAGAGACCAGAGCGGCAGCAATACCAGGTAAGGCACTAGTATCACAAGCAGGGTCCCACAAGCACAAGCAAGCAGCAGCACTCGGGCATGGCACCGTAGGGGATTAACCTCGGCTTCTCCTATTGCGTAGATCAAGCACTTGATGGTACGGTATTCCCCCCATTGTTTGTTGTGACGTCGCGGGGTTTTGGCATTGCGGGTACGATACCCTCACAAAAATAGGCACCTCAAACAAATCTCAACTAGGTAGAGTGCAAAGACATGCCAATTCTCGAAACTCGGGGATGCGGGGACGGCGGAACAGACCGTTATGGGCTACCTTCTCTTCGCAAAAAAGCAAGTTTTACCAGTACAACAGCACGGGAGTTAAATAATGATTTACATGGTTAATATCAAATACCGGCACTTACCACCGAGAGACAAGAAAATCATCCCCAGAGCCGACATGATCACCCCTTCGCTCTCCCGGGCGGCAGTTTCCCCCTTTCCCCCTCACATCCTCTCTCTCATTCTGTTCTGAATCCGGTATCTCCCCAGCGTAACGAAAGACCTCCTAACTCTCAACTCCTTAACAAATCCCGCTAAAGTCTGTGGGCGAAATCATTAATCTGGACTTTGCTGCTGGGAGGGGGAGTACAATATCCAATACGATCACCGGCCCTCAGCGGAGTTCATACATGCATAGCCATGATAGGTGCATACAGTACGCTACTTTTTTACGTGTACTATACGGTGCAGTGCGCTAACATGCATTGATGTCCCAGCACTTCCAACGACAGTAGTACTGTAGTAGTGCAGTACGAGCACATCAGTGTTTATCACCCGTAAGCAAACGAATGGTCGACCTTGAGCATTGGTATCATATCATCAATGCGCTACCACCACTGCTGACCAAACAACCTACCTACTTACCTCTTCGACCTGTTAGGCATACTGCTAGGGCCTGACGGGCTGCGTGCATACATTTTAATAAACCTGTATGTGGCGAGAAGGTCCTCACTCCCAAAACCGTGAGAAGAGAACCGATAAAGCACCTTCGAGAAGTAAGCAGGTCCCTTCGGCAAGGATGGAGTTCTGGGTATGGAGCGCGGAAAATGGAGGGGGAAGAGAGAGGAAAACAGAGGGAGAAGGATGGGTGGTAGCGTGAGTCGATCATATTGTGTACCAGTGGGTGACTACTGTATTTTTTTTATATTTTTACAAAACGGGGATGAAGCCCTGCATTAGAGTAGAGTACTTACTCTGGAAGGTAGCAGTGTATGTGCATATGTGCGAGTATTTGGGAGAGAATAAAAGAGAGATCATTATGGGTGGGTTCCTTGAGGGGGATGTGCCTAAATGAATTACTGGAAATCCCCGGGTCGGTAAAAACCAAAGGAAATTTAGAATTGTGATGGGAGATAGTGAGTTTTTTTGGGCGCCGTCTTTGAGTTCTTTTTTTTCGGGGAACCCCTAGTTACTGTTTTTGGCTGATATGATAAGGCTATGGCTAGGATGATGCGGACGGGTGGATAGCTACTCGAGTAAGGGGCTGTTTGGCGCGACGTAGTTGGACTTTCAAACCATGGTTTGAGCGCTTATGTAATCTATTTGGACCAATCAAAGCCCTCAAATGGGTTACATAATTGTCCCAAACAGCCCCTAACTCTTGTTACCGTACGGACTCTAGACCATGAGGATACCTCTTTTTCTTACAGGGTACGGTTTATCATGCTGCTCGGGAACTGTAGGGGTGAAGTATTGGGACAAACAAGGATAGAAAAGGCCTGTGCATATATCATACAAGTGTTAGGGATAAAGTTTTCGCGTGGTTAATTTAGGTTAACCCGCAAAATAATCCTTGTTTTGTACGAAAACATCCCCCGTGCCTTTACCTCAGAAGGAGTATCAAAGAGTTAGGAAGGTAAGATAACTACTAATTCGAGTAATTCCACCACCTCCCTTCTTGTCCCAATATTTTCCCCCCTCGCCCGAGTACTTTAAGCATTTGCATAATTGAGAATCTCGCTTAGGGTACGTCTGGTGGTCGTGGCTCCAGAATAGTGCCATAATCTCAAAACACAAGTTGCAACCGGATACTTGAGTTTTCTCAAGTTAGCATAATATGTAGAAATGAAAGTTGCAGTAGCATGTCTGGTTGACACAATAAAAGCCCAACCTCAACTATTGACTGCTTGGCATCCACTGCTTGTTTAAGGTAAGCAACTTGGTGATATATTCTCTGCTGCTCAACAGTGATGTGCAACAGGCTTTCTTGTTAAAATGAAAGCTAGCATAGGTGCCTACAGGAGT
>Ga0307507_10005234_pt1 | contig 21586 bp, 12 predicted proteins | sample 7_EM_MG_FD_207223 | JGI IMG/M metagenome (GOLD analysis project Ga0307507, IMG submission 207223) | Populus trichocarpa ectomycorrhiza microbial communities from riparian zone in the Pacific Northwest, United States - 7_EM | ecosystem: Host-associated > Plants > Roots > Unclassified | place... | reverse complement strand
GATTTGTATGATTATGACAAAGCACAATTGCTAACAAATAAGGTGAAAGATACTTTGGTGAGCTTGTATGAGTTTTATTTGAAAATTGATGAAGTGGTGGATAATAATAGGCATAAACAGGATGTTAGTGCTATTGATGATGTGGAGGTAGATGTTAACACTTTGGCTCGATTCAAAAGACATTTGCAGGAGGTGGATAGTGTGGAAAATAAAAATGAGGTTGAGAGGTATTTGATTGATGGTTGTGAGGATCCTAATGATGATAAGTTAGATATTTTGGGTTGGTGGAAAAGTAATGCTTTGAAATATAAGACACTTTCAAAGGTTGCACAACATGTTCTGGTTATTCCTATATCCACAGTGGCTTCTGAATCAGCATTTAGCACATGTGGTCATGTACTTGATCAATTTCGAAGTTCTCTATCTCCAGCAACTGTTCAAGCACTCATTTGTTGTCAAAATTGGTTGCATTATGGATCAATTCCAACTGATAGTAGAAGCTTGATAAATGATCTTGAAACCTACGAAAACCTTGAGTCAGGTAATTTTTTTTTAGAAACTTGCACCTTTTATTTTGTAATTTATTAATTAAATTGTTTGCAATCATCTAACATGTCTAATTTTTTATTTTGTAGAATTTGGTGGAAAATTACATTTAGTAACGGATGATAATTAGTTCAAAAGTTATTTTGATGGTAAATTACTACTTTTTTATTTTTACATATTCTAATTTATTTTATCATGTTATAATTTTAGATCTTGATTTTTAGGTTTTGATGTCAATGGTATTACGGAATCAAAGTGCAATGTTCTTGTCATCTTGATGTGCATTTTGATTGGGATGATGTGCACAATGAAGATTTATATTTTTTGCATGAAGTGTTTTTTTTTTATAGCAATGTTATTTGTTGTTTTTTTTAAGCCATTTTGAAGGCAATGCTTTGTAATTTAAATTTTAATTTGGTGTGTGTGTTATTTAAACTTTGATGCATGAGAAGTCCAAAACACAAATATTAGAAAGACTTACAACATATTAAACACAATATTAGCACTAATAATTTAATATAAATGAATATTTAGTGACAAAAAATATTAAATATATTATAGAATTTTGTAACAAAATTAGATAATATTTTCATCAATTACAAGCCCATTAGAAAACCCATTAGAAAGCCCAAAAAAGCCTAAAAAAGCCCAAAAAATCAATAATACAGGTTTTCCGGTTTTGCTGTAAAAAAACCGAACCGAACTGAACCGAAACCGGTCAGTTTGAACCGGTTCCGTTTTGAATTTTCCAGTTTTCCAAAATTTGATTTTGGTTAGTTTTTTAGCTAAAAACTGAACCGAACCGGATTTGGTCACCCCTATCTATTTTCACGAGCGACCTACCCACAAATGTTCATCCTGATCTATTTTCAGGGGCGACCGACCCACACACTCACACGGTCTATTTTCATGGGCGACCTGCCCGCACACTCACATTGGTCTATTTTCATGAGCGACCTACCCGCACAGGTTCATCCTGGTCTATTTTCAGGGACGACAGACCTACAAACTCGCACGGTCTATTTTCATGGGCGACCTGCCCTCACACCCAACAATAACCAACAACACTCTTACTAGGAGGTAGAGGAACCAAATCTCAAATATTTGTCTTATGTAAAGCAAAAAGTTTTTCATTCATAGCTTGCTGCAAAAAAGGATCAAGAATTGCCTCTTTATAAGAAGATGACCTAGAGAGATAATGAATAGAAGCTAAAAAGGAAGTAAATAATGAAAAATAACAAGAATAAGCAAAATATGGTAGCTTTGTGGACTTGCAATTGTGTATAGATTGACATAGAAGTAGATCCACAATCTTAAATGAAGCTTGAGGGATTGTAGATAAGAATGGAGCTTAAGGTGTGCTGGAGAATAAAGTGTCAGTACCTGCAGATTGATTAGTACAAATTCGTCGAACATTGAAAGGGGTATTTGAGGTACTAGGAACGTAAGATGATAAGCTATCATAATCTTCAGAAAAGGGATCTATACGAATAAGATCAAGTCTAATAAAGCTATTAGTTGTGGATGGAATAGAAAAGAAAGGTATGTGCTAGAGAAAGACAACATGACGAGACACGTAAAGTTTCTAAGTTATTGGATCAAAATAACAATACCTCTTTTTACCTTCATCAAAACCCAGAAAGACACAAATAGCAGATCAAGAGGACAACTTGCTACGTTCTACATGAGGATGAAGAATAAAAAAAAAATACAACCAAAGACTTTAAATGAGGAATAATCAGGGATATACCCATATAACTTTTCAAAAGTCAAAAAACCTGAATTATGAGAAGATGGAATTATATTAATCAAACTTACAGCAGTAAGGAAAACTTCTCCCAAAACTCACTAGGAAGATAAGCAGATAACAAGAGAGAATGAGCAATTTTGACAATGTGTCTATGTTTTCTTTCAGTAACTTCATTTTACTTAGGAGTATCTGTACATGAAGTTTGATGAATGGTTCAATCTAAGGCAAGCAATTGACAAAATTTATTAGAGTTTTATTTCTCACCCAAATCACGCCAAAAGCATTTGATTACAATAGAATATTGAGTTTTGACAAAAGCTTGAAAGGCTATATATATCTCAAAGAATTCAGAATGATGTTTCATTAAATAAACTTAACAATAACGAGTATGATCATCAATAAAATAAACATAATATCAAGACCTTTTTTTTATGGCAATGAGAGAAGGTCCTCATATATCAGAATGAATCAAGTCAAATGGGAAAGAAGAAATAAAAATACTTTGATTAAAAAGTAAAAGAAAAAATTTTGTCAGTTTACATCCCCTACAATTAGAAATATCATAAGTTTGCAAATTTTCTAAAGCTCCTATGGATGCCAAAAATCTCATACGAGAAGACGAAACATGACCTACACGAGAAGGTCATAAATAAAAACTAGAAGAGGAAGAACTCAAACGAAAAGAAGATAAATCAACAGTAGTAATAGCAACAACGACAACTGACACTTTTAACCCATTCAAAATATATAGTCCATTCTTCTTTGGCTTATCTCAATCAACTTCTAAGACTGCAAATCCTGTACACAACAAATGGAAGAAGAAAAAATAACTAAATAATCACTAGAATCACGTAATTGACCAACAAAAGCAAGATTCAATTTGAGTTTCAGAATAAAATAAATATTAGGGAGAGACAAGTGATGTATGACAACAGAACCAACACTTATTAAGGGCATGAGAGTGTCATCAACAGTCAGTACAGAAATGAAGGGTGGAGGAGACACAAAGGTAAAAGATAAAGAATCTGAAGACATATAATATGAAGCACCAGAATCCAAGACCTATTTAGAATGTGACATATCTGAGGAACTATGAGGAAACTGATCAAAGAAAGAAGAAGCGGACATTGCTTGTGGTTGTAAAGAGAGAAACTTCTGAAATTGCTCAGCTAGAGTACTAAGATCGGTAATAGAGCCTGATGAAGCTACCACTACAGTATTGTGGTGTGGTGGTTTATAACTCTGAGGTGGTCTATAAGCATTAGATTGTGATTGGCTATTAGGCTTCCAAGCTTGATTCTGTTGTCTTAACTTGGAACACTAAGTCTTCCAATAACCTTTCTGCTTACAAAAATTGCACTCGTCAAAGGCAACCATTGTGTAAGGCTTATTCTGATGATTAGGGAATGACTTAGAGGGTACTGTTAGTATAGAAGGATTCGAAGCAAAAATAATGAGAATGGCTTAAAGGGTACTGCCAGTACAGAAGTGTCATACCCGACATCGCGGTGACCTTTAAAAATTATTTAATAAAAATAAAAAGAATAGACTTCTGGCATCTTGTTCTTTGATGAAGAAATGTCTTGTTTAAGGAGTTGTCACCTAGTATTATAGTCACTAGGAACCTTAATTGGTTAATAGAGATTCTATAGTACAAGACTGGTTACGTGAAATAAAAGATATTATCACCCCTTAAACGTCCTGCTTGTTGCAAGCTGCATTAATGGTTTTGTCTTAAATTGCTAAAAGTTTGTTGGTTTATGCTATGATGGTTTGCTTGTAATATTCCTGACTCTGGTGTCAATGAATATTCAATTACGGATACTTCTAACTCTGGTGTTGGTAAGTATTATATAGCCAAAAAACAAAACGAATGATATTCATGACTCTGACGTAAGTGAACAAAATAAATGTAAATCAATGCGTGTATATTTTTATTTTTCTCTAAAAAAAGGTGTCGTACACTAGATTTGCATTTCACAATAAAAATTCACAGATTAATTATACAATGAAATACCTAAAAAAAAATACGAGAGACCCACAAATATTTTTGAAATTTTTTTATATTAAGAAGGGGATTATTTGACCAAATATCAAAATAAAAAGGACTAAAATAAGAAGGACTAGGCCAGCTGAGCCTGAGGTCCAGGCCCAGCATGCTTTTGTTTGTTTTGAGCTGGATCCAGCTTAGCCCTTATGGGCTGGGCTGTACCCAGCTTGCCCAGCCCTGTCACTGGCCCAAACCAGTGACCCGGCTGGGCACTATTGCGAGCATGCGTGAATTATTCACGCATGCTTGCAATAGTAACAAGGTAATTATATTACCTTCGAACAGTAACAAATGAAATGAATTTGCAAAGTGGGGAAGAGGAATAACTTACCTGGTAGCTAGAGGCAAAGGCGTGAGGTTGCTAATCGACTAGCCTCATCTTGCTTTCCCTTCCTCTAGTCTTTTCTTTGTTGCTCTCTGCGTCTGGCACTCTTTCTTTATTTTTTTTTGCGTTTGTTCTTGGCTTCTGTGTTGTTCCTGTGTTTTTTTCGTTTCTGTCTTTCTCTCTGTATGTTTTTTAGTCTGTCTATTCTTTCCTTCTTCGCCCCCCCTCTCTATGGCCTTCTTTGGCTTTTATAAAGCCAGAGTATGGCCTTTTTTCATATGTTCGTGCTTCACGATCGTGTAGCACGAACGCCTCTGTTTCTTTGAGAAGAAACAGGGAAATAACAGTCCTACTATTGTTGAACTGTTCAATGTGGCCTCTGGAAGATAATGGGCAGCTGAGGAGACGTTCATGGGAGAAGTGGTCCAAAACGGTTTTGGTTTCCTGTTGAATCGACCCCTGGTCTGGAAATGAAGAAGACGATGAACAGTGGTTCAAAACGGCGCCGTTTTATCCTTAGAAATGGCTATTGACCCCTGAACTTCTGACATTTAACAATTAGGTCCCTGATTTCAGTAATTAAATTAATTTCAAATTCAATTAAGTCCTTAAATTTATCAATTCTTTTAATTTTTTTTGACTAAATTGACTCCTAAATTTATAATTCAATCCTTATTAGTCTCCAAACTTTCAATTTGTGTTTTTTTATCCCAATTCTCAAATATTTTTTGTTTATTTATTTTTTATCTTTTTATTATTTTTTTTAAATTTAAAATTTAGGTTATGACTAGTAGGTATTTAAAGTATAAAGAATTTTCTTTTTAGAATAAGGCAAAACATATTTTTTCAATTAATAACTCATTGATAACAAAGTTAAAAGAAGAATATGAAGACCTATGGAGAATTGAACCAATAAGTTATTTAAAATTACTGTAAAGTACTATTAAAAATTATATTAATTGCAGCTGTTTTCTATAATCAATCCCAAAAATCTGTGACTGCATAATAAAACTCTTTGCGTCACAAATAGGGTCCTTCAATATTGTTTTCCCATGTAAAACAAACATTTCCCCATTCTCACTTTTCAACTGGCCATAGCTGTAAGCTGAAATCTCTGCACTCTTCCCTTCCCTTCATATGTTGCTAGTTTTCTACCCCGTGTATTCTTTCACTTGTCCTAATCTCTTGATAGGCGAGTCTAGAAAGCCAGGTTGAACTAGTGGATTTTGCATCGCCATTTTACCGATGCTGGTATAATGGTAACTCCCTAGTCCTTTCATAGATGTTGGAAGATCTGACTTCTTTGCCCTGCTTTGCTCGGGTTACAAATGGAGTCCTTCAACCAAGAACAGCATGGTTAAATTTTCTTTCTTCATTTCAGCATTCCTCATCATTTCATTTTGACCCTTCTGAGACTACCAATAAAAAATTTACATTTTTACTGTCAAGAACGCAGGAAAGAAGAGGTGGGCTTTGAATTGAACAGTTGAAATCTCATCACCTCTTCAGTCAGTAATAAAAATCCTACATTCTGAAACTTGGTCCTTTTCTAGTGTCCTCTGTGTAATCATGCAGTTGTTTGACACAGAATGCAGCGTTTCCAAATCCCTCCTTTTCCTCTTCAATCTAGCACTTGGCATTATCTGTTTCTTATTGCCCATTTTAAGATTCCAGAATCTGTTCTCTTCTTGAACTACTCATTTGCTTCTTCACTTTCATCATGCATTCTGAGAAAGCATTATTGAATTCACATGCTCCAAAATACAAGTCTTTCAACTTATCATTATATATATATATATATATTAGTTCCAAATTGCCCTCAGACAGCACAGTTATTAAATCCAATAGGAGTATCGACTTGACACTAGGCATGGATTACGGGATAATTTAGTTAACTTAGATTAATTTGGGTTAATCTAATAAAAAATTTAAAAAAATCAAAACTATATTATTTTAAAAGAAAAATAAAACTCAAAAGGTTTTGTCTAGAAAACCTGTTTTTTTTTATCGGATCACACTGGTGAATCTCCTTGTCTATTTTTTTTTTTTAATAAAACTCCGTGTATGCCAACTCTTGGGTCGGCCAGTGAGGCTGGTTTTGATGTAACAAGAGTGCTCTTGAGTTGCATCATGTTACCACATATTACTCTTAATTGCAGGCAATTATAGATAAATAAGTAAATTTTCAGTATATAAATTCAGTCAAAGAAAAAATCCACCGGAAATTAGGGGTGGTCTTGTTGAACCACCTACCAAACTGTACTGGGGATCAGGTAACCATATGTGCATAATAATAACACCAGCTTCTTCATCTGCTTCTACTGTGGGTGGGATTGATACTAATAGCATATATATGTTTGTACAACAACACATGACTTGACTTGATTGATCTATTCATCTTTATATGGTCTGAGTGGTTGGTGTCCTCATCTGCAAAACTGTCATGCCGTTTTTAATCCTTCATGGTACGATTGACTGTTCATCTAGAAGAAATCTATAGTGTTTCAAATTCAAACTTTCGAAATGCAATTTCATGAAAATTATAATCTTGGGCGTTACCACCACAATGCTGGCAATGGAAAAATAAGGGTGATGTTGCTGCTTATTCAAATCAATGGTTTTATTGAATTTGTCGTTTTATTTTATGCTCCTTTGACCACCCAGTTAACCTTGTGGCTGGAGCTGAGCTGCCTTGAAATGCCGGTCCAAATGATTGCCGGTGTTATGGCCTAGGGAAGGTGCCCAACTATAGTTATTCAACTTGCCCTTCCTAGTAGGATGATTTGAAAAACTTGAAATTTAGAGTTGTTGAGTTTAATAGATATTGAGTCGGGTAACCTGATTATATTCTTAGTCAACTAAATTTGGTGGGGTTAACAGTAAAAAAAAAATAATAAAATAAAATAATTTTAATAAAAATAATTTGAATGAGTTAATTTTTTATTAAAATTTTTATTTATAAAAATTCTTCTTAAATAAAATGGGTCTAACAAATATGTCAGACCTGAAAAATTTAGACTTAGCAGTTAACCAAATCCAAAGATAACATGGGTCTGATAAAGTGTCAAGTCCAAGAGCTTTTTGGTCTTTTCCTTTAGTTTTTTTTTTTGTAATTACCGAGATAAACAAGTGCGTTTTTATCTTTTAACATATATTAAATCTTATTTAATTCTAGAGAATTGTTGACGCGTGCAGTTCACGCGCAGCGCGTGAAAGGCATCTGTGCCTTTTAAATGGCACATGTGACGCCTTCTGGTGTCATAAGATGCCTTTCCACCATGTCATTGGATGGGTCGTTGTGTCACTATCAACAGTGGTGAAGAGATTTATCGTTGGCCAGCCTTTCTTTCTTTTTAATTGCTGGTTTTTTTTATTTTAGATTCTTTTGTGTAATTGATTTATTTTCCTGATTGTATCCTTCGACATTTGATTTGTTAGGAATTGGACTTTATTATTTTTTCATGTATGATGTTTCCAATGTAATAACCTCGTTCATGGGTTTGAAAAGTTAATGCATGTCGATGTCCTTTTTCTCTTATTTTATTTTTTCAATTTCATTATTTGACATTAGTTTTTTTTTAATTTTTATCAGATTATCTCAATCTTATAATTTAGGCCATGGGTTTTGCGATTTGGATCCTTATTACCCAGATTATATGTCTATCACATTACCTTGAGTTGACTTGAGCCGATTTTTTTGTCTCTTTTTCTTTTCATATATATACTTCGTTTTTTTTCAAGTTCTTGTGGTTTTTTTTTTAATCTCTTTATTTATTTTAAATTAAAAAATAAAATAAATTCTCCTAATTAAAACTAACTTATTAAATTCAATTATGACTATAACCAGAGTAATTTATTTGTACTTACATCATCTAAATATTTTTTTTACACTAAAAAAACTAAAAAATATGGACCCGCAAGGAAACGTCTGCTCTTGTATAGTTAGTAACTAGTAGTAAGAGTTGGTGGAAGCTGCATGAAATTTGAATTTCAATATATCATGTAGTGCCCATAAAGGCAGGTGATTTCTGGTTTGGCATTTAAGCCTACATCTAATTAATTACACCAAACTTACTCTGCCATCTGACTCCTAATAACAAAGTTATTGAATTCTTCTGCTCTGTGTATATTTGATTAAATGATTAAAAGCCAAAAGCCATCTTCTGTTGTTTATGTTTTCAAAAACTAAGGTTTGCCCCAGGCACTAACCCTCCAAAATAAAGGAAGGCTAGTTTCACAAGCCATTCTCTTCCCTTCTATTCAAAAAACTGGTCCCGTGAACAAGGAAATATTGGTGGGTCTCTAAATACTTAGAGCATTCGACCATTCAAGGACTAAAACTCTGCAGAGATGTATTGGAATTATGTAGACAACAAATGGTGGATCAAGAAGTGACAGCGGCTAGGGCCGTCGTGTTTTCCATTCAAAATCTCTGCTGGCAGCCTAATTTCCGCCATTAACACGTAAAATTCTGCAAGAGGGCAGAAATCCACACCATCAGTCCAACATGGATGACTTGCCTACCTCTATTAATCACTCACTTTCTGTCAAATAAACGAAGTAAAATAAATACGTTGAACATTGGCCTCATTGAGAGGTTATGGTCCTCACACTGCTAGACTTTTTTTTTATTTTATTTTTTCGGTAAAGCACCATGCAACTGTTTGTATGTAAATGCTTCTGTTCTTGCATTGATTTGTGGAATAGCAAATCTTAGTGCTTGACATGACATGATTCGGCTATGTTCTTGAGTAATAATTATTTGTCATCAATGCGAAAGTCTTAATTTCAAAAACAATGTGTCATCTTTGCCTATTGTTGATCCTTTATACCACGGCTCCAAGTAAAACTTCCTTTATATTTATGAATTTGGCTTGTCAAGAAGTTTCATCGGACCTTAGATTACATGAAGGCAACAGTTCTCGTTTCTTTTGGATTTTTTATTACTAGCTAAATTAAGGTTGCGTTGGCTTAATATTCCAAGATAAAAAAATAGATATAAAAGGGGTAAAAACATATTTTATTAAATTGAAAAATATAAAAATATAAAATAAATTTGTTTCTGAAACAATTCTAAAATAAATCTTTGCGCTTTTAAAACAGAGGCACATGAAGACATATCATTTCTATCTCTATTATCTATGTTTTTTTATATTATTACAAATTTACAATAACTAAATGCTATTTAAATAAATAATTTTTTTATCAGAAGATGTAGTTTTTATTTATTTTGGAAGATGCTAAATGATTTTGTTAATTAACCTAGGTAAATTATCATCTCTTTTGAATTACATGTGAGAAGTTTATCAATTAAACACCTAAAATTAACAATAATGATATGTTAATTGTACGTTAATCAATCCAAAACTTGTTGTGGTTCAATGAGACCTCTTGGTTGGAGGGAAGAGAATAATTCAAATGAATTTGAGTGTCTCCAAAAACACAGCTAGCAACCTATCATCATAACATTTTATTTTATTTCTTGTTTCCTGTTAGGTATAAGGAACAAATCCATGGTTGCAGCTCAACAAATATACATACAAGTAAGAAACAAATTGGAAAAATTGTCCTCTAGCTGTAGGCGCTTGTCTGCAAAGCAAAAGCAATTATTTGTTGGCATTTTTCGTGAAAATAGAAGTCTCCTGTTTCATTGATTCTTTCTCACCCCTTCAATATAAAGGATATATTAGTTGTAATTGATTTCCCTTGCTAGCCAGGACATGTACAATATCAAGCTAGTGAGTAGTAGTGACACATCAAGGAAAGAATATAAATAATTTGAAGGCATATAATTTTGTGGTCCTGTGTAGCCTTTTGGATTGAGCTAGCTAGGGTCTGTAAGCTGCAAATGGACAAACCCTAATCTCAGTGAAGTAGGATATTATCGAACAGTTCCTATATAGAGAGAGGGCCCTGATCAAATGGCATGGCCATTATGTCTAGGAAACAGCCTTCCAATTCACATGATGGGCAAATTGTGTATCAATTTTGGTCCCCCACTACGTGCTCAAACGCATTGTTTTGAAGTTATAATCAACAACATCGTAGATGGAGGTTTAATCCTATCATTTATGCATACATTTTAGCATTCTTATCCCTCAATGTTTTTCTTTACAACTGTGTAACTTTTAGTGAAGAATGTCTTGTACTATGTTGAACCTAATTGCGGTGTCTTACACACAAAAATGTGCAAAATGATCCCTGTCTTTCTGGGACAGCATAGTTCACAAGGCATGCCTATGCTGCACTGTTGACGAGAGTACAGGGGTAATGGAACTCTAGCTAGGCAGAAGTTTCAAAGCTTGTAGTAAGTAGTTAGTACTAAACTAGGTCGTAGGAATGTTGTTTGATCCTAAATTCTTGCTAATCCACACACCTAGAGCATAATTAATTAATCTCTGATCATTAATTTTTTTGAAGAAACAGCAGAGTTGGGCCAAGATCAGGCTCCCCTTAGCCCTCCCAAGTTAAGAAAAGGGATTGAAATGATCTAGCCTAACTATGATCATTAATGTAGCCAGACTCTTGAAACAATTATAAAATTACAAATGCCACCCACAAAGTTTACTTCTTACCATGATTTTCCTCCAGATTTTCAACACATAGGTAATAACTACAATTTGACAAAAACATCTAAGGGTTCCGTTTAACTTGCAAACTAATTGGCACGTACGTTGTATTTTACGAGGCTTATTGCCCGTGTAATCGTAGGCATAGTAATGTGTGGATAAGGATTTGTAGGTGGATCGGCATGTCATTTTAGATCCATCATAAAACATTGTCCTTTTTCATTTTAAATAAAAATATTTTTTTAAAAAAATGTTTTGAGTTGAACTGACAATATTCGAGTTTAATTAAGTTAATTTTTTAAAAAATCAGTTTTAAATGTACAAGTAGTATACTGGATTAGGTATAGGTAAATATTCGTTACTGCTTTTGGTTTCAAAATAAAATCAATTGCAAGATAAAACGTCATTATATGAAACTGAAGAGTCATTTTGCAGATCCCCAAGAAACCACCTTGTATGGAGTATTTAAAACCTCAGGGGTTACTGTAATGGGAATCACATTGTAAACAGAGCTCCTCAGAGACAGAAAGAGATAGTGAGAGATAGAGAGATGGAGACTGGAGAGAGAGAGGTGCGTGGTCATATCGTCATCCTTTAACAAAACTCAATTCCCAAGGGGAGAAAGCGAGAGGGAGAGAGAGAAGGCAGAGTTGGTCTGGTAAAACATGGGACCGAGTGTTAAGAAAGGAGATAAACTAGTCTGGAAAAAAAATACACACACACACATTTCGAAACCCACGAACCCACCATATTGTTGCTCTCTTAATTCCTCAGTCAAAAATCAAATCAAAAAGGGTTGTCCTATATTTCGTCACGTTCATCCCTGTACTTTACAACTATTAGCATTATGGTCCTTGTATGAGTAACTATGCTATTTTCCCATTTGTTTAGAAAGCATGTGTCTTGACAAGAAAAACCAGACTAAAAAAAATACCTTCACTCTATATGATTAGTTCAAAGATTTTCAGAACACGAGCATTTAAACTTTAAATACATAAACAAATATTTTTTATACATGTTATTAAGAAATTGTATACTCAACTCTTTATTAGTGTGTCTAGGTAAAATCTTGTATAATTGTAAAACATATATTTTATTTTGTGAAATGTTTGATGCAGAGTGTTTTTGAATTAAAATACATTAAATTAATTTTTTTAATTTTTTATATCAATATATCAAAAGGTATTAATTTAATGTTTTTTGAAATAAAACAATTTGAAAAACATTTTAAAAAATAAATTCAACTACAGAAATAAAACATTCTATAAAGTTCCTAACATTATAGCCTTCAAAATTATTTCATGTTTCTTAAACTAGTTGAGGGAGAGAAAAACAAACACCATATATAATGGAGACACCAACATTCTTATTTCTCAATGATCATGAAGTACAAAAAGGAGGTGAAAGGACCATAGTAAACAAATGTCAAATGTAGAGGGACTGGACATACAATTAACCTAAAATCAACTATTGTTGTTGGACTTGATTTATATGCTTCATGGATCCGGTCTTTCCGCTTCTTCATCAATTTGCTTCCTCCAACCTGTTCAAGCTCCTCCCTCTCTCTCCCTCTCTCTCTCATCTATAACTCCTACTGCTAATTCTTGTCACCATCACACTCATTTTCTTTTTCTTTTTTACCAAACAATATCTCTGTTTCTTGTGTAAATTCAAAGCGAAGGCAAAAGATAGAAACTCTTACTAGACATGGGAAAGGAATGGTATTACTGGGGTGGTGGAAAAACCTCCAAGAAAGGTGGTGGTGGTGGTGGTGAAGGTGGAAGAGAAGGAGAGAAAGATAGTGCTAATTTACCTACTGGTTGCATGTGTGCTGTTTTCCAGTTGTTTGATTTCCATCATCAGTTTCAGTTTCCTTTAAACCATGAACAACAGTCTTCTAATTTACTTCAGCCCAACTCTTTCCTTCCTCTTGAGGATCCTCCTATACCTAAAGGTAGCTCCTTCTACTTTTCCCCGTCTCTTTTTCTTTTCTTTTTTTTGTAGAAACTTTGAGTAATGGGGTTTTGTTTTAATTTAGGTTTTGAAGCACCAAGGAATAGCTTGGAATTGGAAGAGGAGGAGCCTTCATTGCCATCATCAAAAGATGAAAATTTGTATATCCCTGTAAGTTTTAGTACCATGTCATCTAGCTATAGCTACCTCTCGTATTTCTTTTTCAAAGACTTTCTTTCTTTAGGGCTTTTCATCACCATTTTCTTTTTCTAAGATTCTTGATTTAGTGAAGTTAGTGATGATCTTGTGCTTTTCTTTTTGAAAAAATTGATCCAGATGGGCATTCAAATCAGAACAAAAGGAGTTCCAAATGATTCATCTTCATCAGAAATCAGCTCTTCACCGGGGACCAAGACACCAAATTTGGTAGCTAGACTTATGGGTCTTGATCTTCTTCCTGATCATCTTACCTACTCACCAAGCCACTCTTCTTCATCAACTCTTGGCACACCAAACCTTCCACCAAAATCCCATTTTCAGTACCACCATTGCAGACCTCAACAACCACCTCACCGTAGCAAAAGAAGTAGCCCCCGAAGTTGTACTTTGGACCATGATTTTTCAGGCACTCGTTCTTTGCCTGAGACACCAAGAATATCATCAGCTAGAAGATCAGATGTAGAACACCGTTTGTCACTTCAAATCAACAAAGAAAATGCAGGTGAAAACTTAGTTCTCCCTCGTTTCTCATCTTTGAAAAGAAAAGAGCTGAAAGTTGAAGATGAGAATAGAAGTCCAGGCCACTTTGCAAGGCAAATTGTGAAGCAAGTTAAAGAAAGTGTAAGCAGGAAAGCTGGCTTGGATATTACAAACACAGTAATAAATAGAGAGCAAACAAGAAGAAGAGATCAAGAGCTTGAGCTTGTTAGCCAATACAAGTCCAAGAAAACTCTCTCCAAAGCTCCAAGTACCACCAAAACGGTTGGTGCTTCAGGTAATAGTTCAGGCAAGCATTCTGTGAACACAACTTCTATCTCACCAAGACTGAAATTCTTGGAACCCAAAAACAAGCCAATCACAACTCTACCTTGCAAGGACCACAATAATATTTCTAATTCTCAAAAACCCCCATCACTTCTGTCACAAAGTACCAAACCTTCAACAAAGCCAGATTTGCCTAAGGTCCTGCAGGATCAACACCAGCACCAGCAGAGACCTTTCAAGAAGTGCAACAAAGTGACTGAAGAAAAATTTGGTCCACCACCACCAAGATTCGTCAAGAAACCTCTAAAAACATCACATATTATCAGAACCAAGCAAGAAGAGCCATTTGTCAGTTCAACATCAGCTAGAGAAACCAATATTACTGACAAGAAATGCAAGAAAACCCCATTATCAAATGACCTTAACATCTCTCTCCCAACTCTCCTTCCTGTCAAGAAAGACCCTACTCCTCCTGCTACAAAAATCCCTCAAAAACAGGTACAGCGTGACTACTTTCCCTTCATTTTTTTCCCAGATTAGTCATAATATTATTCATATTTTGCTTAAAGAAATGAAATGAAAATAATTTTTTTCTCTTTCCTTGCATGCGTTATAGGTATCAAATGCTGCTCAAGAATCGAAATGGTGCTCACAGTTATCTAGTTGTTCGAGCCAGTCGTACAAACAACCACAAGCGACGCGTAGGCTCGATGCCCGAGAAAATAACAATGATGATAGGTCTCATAACGGTGTCGCCACCAATATCATCACCACCGGAGATGGAGCCGCACAAGAAGAATATGAGTACATTAGTAGAATACTAAAACGTACTGGCATAGACAAAGATACCCCAGTGTCTTTTACTAGGTGGTTTTCTCCGTCTCATCCTCTGGACCCTTCAACTTTTTACTACCTAGAACATTTTACCACACCAGCCTCTACTACCACCTGCCAAGCTCGTCAAGCCATGGACCGTCGATGCAATCGAAAATTATTGTTCAATCTTGTTGACGAAATTTTGGTCGACATCTTACGTCCATACATCAACGTGAAACCTTGGAGTAGTAGTACTAGATTTGGCTTATGTACTCGGAATTTTCTCCTTAGTCACATGAATGGGTCGCATTTGGTTCACATGTTATGTACAAAGCTTAGGAGCTTCCCTTGCGCTGACTGTCATGACCTCGAAGACATTGATGGGTTAATAGACAAAGATCTGCCCCAGTTGATGAAGGAGCAAAGTGAGATTGCATTTGGAGAAGAAGGAGAAGGGATTGTGATGGAAATAGAGAATGAGATTGTGGAAACATTAATACATGAAACGGCTTGGATTTTTTATAGACATTGAAGTGGCGGCATAACCATAACGTATACATTTGACTAGAGCAGTCGGGGTTGCTCTAGTCATGGAAGAGAGACAAGAGAGCAGAAGGATCACATGGGTTATTCACGTGAGGAGATGCTATGTGTTAAGGGGTGATAATGTTGGGTGTCCAAACTCAAGATTGGGACTTGTAAAGAAGAGGTTTGAGGTCTACACGTGGAGATATAAACTCTTTCTCCGACAACAACACCCTTGCTATCTCATTGGGTCTTAAAAGAAAACAACTATTGACAGAGGAATCCATTCCCCTCTCTCTCTCCCTCCCTCCCTCCATCTAGCTTTGTAAAAGTATATATAGTGTATAGTGTATCACCTTTTTTTTCTTTATTTGTTGTCGTTCTTTTTAATCTCAAAAAGGATGGGTTCTTAGTAGTGATCCAGTTACGGTTTTTGTAGTCAGCTCTGTATTTATTCAGATTGTCGTCAGATGGATCATCATGATGTGCATGATTATTAAGTTTCTTTCACTCTTAGTGATCTATTGCTTCTTGCCTTTTTACCCTCCTTTTGTTTTTACTATCTTTTTGGAGATGAGTCCACAGTCCACTGAAATTGAAAACCAGCAACTCTTTGGTGTTTGACTCGAGCCATGTTTATAACCCCCACCCCCAATTAATGTTGATCTTGACTACATGTTACGAGCAAGGAAAATTTTGCCCATGTTGTTAACTAAATTATGTGGTGGTGGTAAAAGAAATTTTATGATGCTAACTTTGTAACTATTCGTATTTATTTTTAAAAGAGAGGGAAAAATAAAAAATATTATTTTTTATGAATATCAGATTTTTTTTCATCATCAATTTATCTTTCTCTTTAAAATAGATCCATGAAATAGCACCATAAAAACATTTAGTGTAACTATTGTGTGAAATTCTATATATAGGAGAAGATTATTCCACATATGTGGGTTAAAAATGTCTGATTGTTTAGCTCTATCGTTAATATTCTTTGTTACTTCAAATCGATATTTGAATGTAATTTCGAAAAATTTAGTATAACAGATTCTTGTAATGTAATCTCGATTTTCTCGTGTAATAATGTATCATTTGATGCCTACATTGCAAACATACAAGCTATTATAATTGGATTGTTATTAATGTACTAATGTTTCAAGTTTATTTTTACTTCAAATATACATTTTTAAGATATTTCATGAGAAAAGGAACAGTCATAATTATGATGGGATTATATAGAAGAAATAATTAAGGAGGCAAAGAGAAATGACTACTACTATAATTGATGAACCAGAAAATTTGAAGAGAGACCATGAAAAGAGATTTACCATTCTAACACAGATTGGTAAAAGTTTTGGTATAATAATATACGCGAGAAAAGTTTTAGAAAAATATCACAATTTGAACACAATAATATTCTTGAATATCAATTTTGTAGGTTGTTTAGTTAGAAACCAAAATGATGCATTATATAGAAAAGTAAATCTAAAATCTAATGAAAATCCAAAACAAAGATATGAGATTAAATATTGCAAGAAAGAGAAATGAGAAAAATTGATGGAGTATGAGAGAGAAATGCAGGGAAAAAAAGAAAGGAAAGAAAAAATAATTATTTAGAAATACATTAGGGCTTTGTTTTTTATACACTCGATACTGTTAGAAATACATCGACTAGACAAACAACAAATTGAAAAACCAATAAATAAAGTCATAATCAGTTAAGAGTTTTATTTGAGATTAATTTGAAGTTGGGATCATTTAGCGATGTTCCAAGATATGGTTAGAGTTATCCTATCATGAATTTTCTAACGGTATTAGGTGTGTCAAGAACAAAGCATCGGTGTGTTCTTGGTGACCTATTATTTCTTTCCATTCTTTTTGTTTCCTCATTTTTCTTTCTTTTGCCCCATCAACTTATATTCTTTCTTTTCTTTTCTTTTTTGCTATTGAATCTTGAATCTTATTTCTTGACCATTGAATCTCCATAAAATTTTAAGTTAATTTTTGTATATATGAAATTAATTTGCATAAATTCCGACTTTCTAACTAAATAATTATTATTTTTAAATAGTAGTTGTGTTCAAAACTGATATTAAGAATTGTTGTATATTCAAAATATGTTATTTCTTTAAAAAATTTCTAATCACGTGTAATTTTTTCAAAACTTTACACAAAAAGTGTCATTTTAAAAAAAAAATCCAAGAAAAGAAACGAAATTGAAAACTTGTAACGTAACTATATTCACTTTTTAAGATAGATTTGGATCGGATTTCATGGAAGTTTGAGTTTGTAAAAGTGCAGAAAAGTGAAAAAAGCAATCACTTAAAAAGATGGTCTTGCATGGACCCGAGACATTCATATTTACGTGTGCGTGAACTTTAAAGCCTCTTTAAAGTTGTGATTGCTATATATTAACTACATTGTAAATTGTATTTAAAAAAAAATATGAGACTCATTAATTATTTCTATAATAAATTTTATATTTTTGTACGATAATGGAATGCAATTTGTTTCATTATATAGCGAAACTAAAATATGATTGTTCAACTTCAATGGTATGAATAGAGAATAGTCATAAATTTGTTTTTTTTTCTAGTTTTTTTATATAAAATTAGGAAAAACTTCAATTGAAAAGTTCAAACTAAATTCAATAATTTGAGTGAGCATGTCTTGTTGTGGGTGAGACTTGAATCAAATCCTACGTGCCTACAGGCTTTCAAGTTTAGCCATGCTTAGAATTGAAGAAATATGCATTGCGATGCTGCCATATATCATCAAGAACACTACATGGTACTAAGAAATTATTACATTTATGTGAATTAAAATTATTTGATTGGTTGATAAAGTGGATCCAGATATCAATTATATTCTAGCCTCCTCATCTATGTAGATAGTTTAAAACTTGAATAAATCATTTACGTTATAAATCTAAAAGGTTTTTGTTGAAATATATCCCCTGTCATCACCAACCTGGGAGCTGTGACAGGCCTCGAGACAGAGACCCCAACTGGTATTTTCCCATAGTATTTTATACTTCAAGGGTTTTCTTTTATCCCAAGAAGAGAAGGTCAGGTCAGGTCAGGTCAGGTCAGATCAGGCAGTGATGGCTGGTTGACTGTATAGGGTGTCACTTCCTACCAACAAGGCAACAACCAAGTCTCCTTTCCCATGATGCAGAATCGCTACTACTGATCACACTCACTGGCCGTCATCATTTTCCTTTCAATTATTTTTTTTTTATTTCAGCAGTAAATCTTGAACTATTTACGTGATAATTGAAATTAATTTTTTAACATTTCCTTTCATATATATCAAAAAAATAATAATGATAATAATAATATGTAGGAGGGCAATTAGGAAGCACAAATACTCCAAAAACGTTTATATATCTTTGTCAGGCATGTATTAGATTCGGATACATGCTAGATATGGCACGATACATATAAAATTTGTGGAGATACGGTAAAAAAAAACATAATTAAATAATACATTTAATTTTAGATGTGGGAGGAATATGACAGGATATGTGGAGGATATTGTTAAGATACATATGGAGGATAAGGGATATTTTTTATGTTAAATTTATAACTTTTTTTTAAAAAAAAAGACTCAAACGTAGTTTTAAGTTTTATGAGTTAATTTTTTTAACTATACATAACCTTACTTCAACATTTTTTTAATTAATTATTTTTAATATCTAAGTTTTTAAAGCAATGAGGTTAACATAATTAATATTATAATATTTGATGATACAATCATATTTTTATGTAAGAGTTATTTGAGGTGAAAAAATAAGCATAATTTTTTTATATAAATTATTTTTTAAATACCCAAATTTTATTTATAATAATAAAGAAAGAAATATATAAAAAAAACATTAATTCTAATTATTCTTTCATCTATTTTTGCACACAATTCATTCTATTAGTTCTCAATACTTAATTTTTTATTTACCTTTGCAATAACTTCTTGTATTATATATATATAAAAAAAAAAAACCAAACATATCCTGAATTTTTTAAACTTACCATATCATCGTATTTATACCATGTCTTATCAATATCCTGTATCCATCTCCATGCTTCGCAGGAGAGCAATCACAAGTGGCGAACATAGATATTGAAGCCTGAAAATTCAAACACATACATATACATATACATATACGCGTGTGCGTAGATGTTTTAAAAAATTCAAATTGAATTTGCATGTGGGCTGCTATCATACGAAGCTGTATAATTATGGTTTTCAATCAGTAATGATGATGGGATCTGAGAGAGAGAGAGAGAGAGAGAGAGGGTAATCGATGATAAACTGTTATGGTTGACCAATGGTCTCTTAAATAATGTTGGAGCTGTTTACAGCAGGCTTGTGCCCTGTAGATCATTTTTTGTTTGCTTATAGCAGCACCCATTGCTTTCTTCTTCAAGGTATGTGACCTAAGTCTCTGAAATTTTCGTGCCTATTGGGCACTGTTTTCAGGGAAGGGATCCATTGATGTCCACGTCTATTCAATGAGGCCAATAATGCTGATGGTGACAAAGGCTTTATATGTCTACTTTGCTATGGGAAACCTGCAATTGATTTTACAGTGTGAAATAAAAGGATTCGTAACTTGAAAGTTCTGTGGAGTATTCCTCCATTGATTAGATGGGAGATTTATAATTTCCCACGGTGGAATATTCATTGTTTTGATTGCTGAGGACAACTAAAGTTCCTGCCAAATACTGCAAACAAATAAAATTATATTAATTTCTACCTTTTTTTTCCTTGATGAGGATCATTATTTATCTTTTAGAGCAATAACTTTTTAATAAAAAAAAAGTTTTTTTAATTAAATTAACTTCTTAATTAATTTTTTTTAATATATCCTCCAGTGAGAACCCAACATTTATAACTTGGAATTTTAGCTCTAGGATCTTAATTTAGAGTGGAGGAGAATCATCCTTCATTGTGCATCTCAAAATTCATTAAATCTTGAACAAATTAAAAAACAATTTTTTTTTAATGTATGTTTTTAATTTTCTTATAGACTAGCAAACCTTTTATTTTAAATTGAATGTATGAATGGTTTTCCATGTAATTGTTCAAGCTGCGTTATAATTAATTAAGGTTTCATTTGTTACTATAATGGATCGGAATAATAAACTGGCTCTATATCAATTTTCATTAAGTGCAACAAAATTTGCTATTGCAATTAATCAATATAATTATATATAATTATTAAACTCGATTTGTCTTAATAGGTTAACACAAGATTTAATTGACTCATCTCTAACTCAGGCTGAGTTTAAAAAAATAACCCAATTAATATTTGGATTGCTTTTTTAAAAGATTTAAAAATATATATTATTTTAACTTAAAAATTTTAAAACAAAATCGTTTTGGTTGATAAGTAGAAGGTAGAAGGTAAGTGTTAGTTTAATTATTAAATAGTTAAGTATTAGTATAGTAATTAATTTAATTTATCCACGCCTAGTCTCTCTCTCTCTCTCTCTCTATATATATATATAATAAATTTTAACCGCTGACAGGAAGACGATGCAGAGATAAACTTAATTAAATGAATTTTTTTTTTTTTAAATTGCTGCAAAATATTACCGTTCTTTCCCCTCACGCAATAAAATAGTGGACAAGGGATGAGGTCATGGCATGATCTTCAGATTCAGTTTTTGCGCAAAACTTGGCAGATTCCCCTTCATCATATTCCTGACGACACCACTAACTCTAAAATCTATATAGAGAATCTCTGAGATTCTACATAGAAAAAGAAGAGGGAGAGAACCCACCCCTTTTCAAATTCAAAGTGGTCCAGCTTCTAGGCCCAAATCACTATAATCTATATCTATGAACCTAGCTATATATATATATATATATATATATATATTTATCTGTGTGTGTGTGTCTATGCTCTATACACTATATCATATATTTGAGTGAGTAGGATATGATTATGGTAACATAAGACTTTCCACAAATTTATGTTGGATAAAAGTATAACATGAGCTTTATCAAACCATACACATTATTATATAAAAGATCTATTTTATTATGCCATCATTGCGTGTGTGTGT
>Ga0307507_10005233_pt1 | contig 21590 bp, 19 predicted proteins | sample 7_EM_MG_FD_207223 | JGI IMG/M metagenome (GOLD analysis project Ga0307507, IMG submission 207223) | Populus trichocarpa ectomycorrhiza microbial communities from riparian zone in the Pacific Northwest, United States - 7_EM | ecosystem: Host-associated > Plants > Roots > Unclassified | place... | reverse complement strand
GTGGGGCGATCGGGTTTCTGGTGGGCGAGCTGCAGGTGCTGTTGATGCTGGGGTGAAGGACTCGTGAGCGTTCCGGGCGGTTAGAACCGCCCTAAACGCTCAAGAGTCCTTGAGCCGCCCCCAGCTCAGCGACGGCGGTGCGGCGGTCCCGGGCCCACGCCACCACCCGGCACACCACGTAGATCAGGAACGAAATCGCCGTGACGAACGCGCTCACCGGCAGCCCCGGCGCCAGCGAAAGCACGATCCCCCCGATCGCCGCCACCTCCGCGAACACCACCGAAAGCACCGTCGCCTTCCACGGCGACGCCGTGACGCGCGCCGCGGCCGCGGCCGGCGTCACCATCAGCGCCACCACCAGCAGCGAGCCGACGACCTTCACGCTCAACGCCGTCGAAACACCCACCAGCAAAGCGAAAACCACGGTCAGCGCCCCCACCGGGACGCCGCGCGCGACCGCCACGTTCCGGTCCACGCTCGCGAACAGCAGCGGCCGGTAGATCACCGCGAGCACCGCCAGCACCACGGTCGACGCGATCACGAACAGCGAGAGGTTCGTCGAGTCGATGGTCAGGATCTGGCCGGTCAGAATGCCGAACTTGTTCCCCGACCGTCCTTTGTAGAACGACAGCATGAGCACGCCCATGCCGAGCCCGAACGACAGGATCACGCCGATCACCGAGTCCCGGTCGGCGTCACGCGCGCCCAGGATTCCCAGCAGCAGCGCCGCCACCACCGCACCGACCAAGGCCCCGTACTCGACGCCGACGCCGAGCAGCAACGCCCCCGCGCCACCGGTGAACGCCAGCTCGGACGTCCCGTGCACCGCGAACGACATCCGTCGCATCACGATCAGCGGGCCGAGGATCCCGGCCACCAGCCCCAGGATCGCCGCCGCCAGCAGTCCGGTTTGGACGCCTGGGAGCCCGCTGATCAGCTCCCACGTCTTGCCGAAGTCGAACAACCCTCAGCTCCCGGTATCCGCTTCGTGGTGGTGCGGCTCGTCCTCGCACAACGCGCTCTGCGCGCCCGCGATGTGGATCTGCCCGCCGACCTTGAGCACCTCGACCCGGGTGCCGTAAAGCTCCGACAGCGTCTCGGTGTTCATCACCTCGTCGGGCTTCCCGATCCGGAACTGGCCGTTGACCAGGTAGAGCACGCGGTCGACGAAGGGCAGCACCGGGTTGATCTCGTGCGTCACGAACAGCACCGCGGTGTCCGCTTCGCGCCGCCGGGCGTCGATCAGCTCGCTGATCGCGCGTTGGTGCGCGAGGTCGAGTGAGAGCAGCGGCTCGTCGCAGAGCAGCACTTCGGGGTCGCCGACCAGGGCTTGCGCGACCCGCAGCCGTTGCTGCTCGCCACCGGAAAGCCGCCCGACCGGCTGCTTCGCGTACCGCGTGCCGCCGACGGACTCGATCACCTCGGCGACGCGACGGCGCCGCGCCGCCATGCCGAACACGCCCGGACCCCAGCGGTGCCCGTCGAGCCCGAGCCCGACCAGGTCGACGCCGCGCAGCGTCAGCGCTTCGTCAATCGAACGCTGCTGCGGGATATAGCCGACCTTGCGGTTCGCGCCGCCGGGACGTCCGCCCGCGATCTGCACCGAGCCTGCGGACAGGCTCTGCATGCCCAGCAATGCCTTGAGCAGGCTGCTCTTGCCGGACCCGTTGGGCCCGAGCACGGCCAGGAACTCACCGGGTTCGACGTCCAGGTCCAGACCGGACCACAGCCGGCGCGGCCCGAACGCGAGCCCGGCCCCGCGGACACGGACCGCGGGGCGAACGTCGTCGGCTACGGGAGACATGGCTACTTCAACGCCCCGGCCAGCGCATCTGCTTCCCCAGTCATCCAGACAATGTAGTCCGTCACACCCGCGGGCAGCGTTTCGGTCACGTCCACCACGCCGATCCCGGCGCTCTTCGCCTGCGCGACGACGTCCTGGGTGAGCGGCGTGACCGTCTGCGCGTTGTTGATCAGGGCCTGCACCTGCTTGGTGCTGATCAGCTGCTTGTACTCACTGACCGCGGCGGCGGGGACGTCGGTGTCGTTCTCCACCGCGTCCGAGAACGCCTTGGGCGTGGCGTCGGTGAGCTTCGCGGTCCGCAGCAGGTAGTGCGCCACCGGCTCGGTCACCACGACCTTGGCGCCGGGGTGCGCGGCGCCGATCCCGGCCACCTTGGCCAGCAGCGCCTCGGCCTTGGCCTTGAACGCCGTGGCGTTGGCGGTGAACAGGTCCTTCGACGCCGGCTGGATCTCGCCGAGCTGCGCCGCGACCTGGTCGGCGACCTTCTCGACGCCCGCCAGGTCGTACCAGACGTGCTCGTTCTCGTCGCCGGTCGCGGCGATGTCGTAGGCCACCAGCTTCTTCGCGTCGGCAGAGTCGGCGAGCTTGCCGAAGAACTCGTCGTAGCCACCGCCGTTGGAGAGAAGCAGCTTCGCGTTCTTCGCGGCCAGCGCGTCGTCGGCGGTGGTCTCGTAGGAGTGCGGGTCGGCCGAAGGGTCGTGGATGATCGCCTTGACGTCGACCTTGTCCCCGCCCACCGCGGTCACGACGCTGCCCCAGACGTCCGTCGAGGTGACGACCGAGACCTTGTCCCCGGCCGAAGGCTGGGCGCCACCCGCTGATGACGAGCACGCGGCCAGGGCGAAGACGGTCAGGGCCGAAGCGGCGGCGAGCACGCTCCTGGTGCGACGGGAACTCATCGAAGGCACTCCTGCGTCATGCGCGAACGCTAATGGAAACCGTTGTCAGATTCACTTTACCCCATACGGATGACTTCCTGGCAATCCTTCAGTGGCTGCTGTATGCGCCGTCACGTCCCACGGATCGAGACGTCGGACACCCGGGGTGTCTCTTCAGGAAAACGATCTGAACCGTTACGGTTTGCTGATGGGACGTCCTATTCGCACCCGGAGGCAAGCGACGCTCGCGTCGCTTGCGGCAGAGCTAGGTGTGTCCAGGACCACCGTGTCCAACGCCTACAACCGTCCGGATCAGCTGTCGCCGGAGCTTCGCCGCCGCGTCCTCGAGACCGCGCGGCGCCTCGGCTACCCGGGCCCCGACCCCGTCGCCCGCTCGCTGCGCACGCGCAAGGCCGGCGCCGTCGGGCTGCTGCTCACCGAGAACCTGTCCTACGCCTTTCGCGACCCCGCCGCCGTCGGCGTCCTCGAAGGACTGGCCCTGGCCTGCGAAGACGCCGGGGTCGGCCTGCACCTGGTACCCGCGAGCCCGGGCCGTGAGGACGTCGCCGCGGTGCATCGAGCCGGGGTCGACGGCTTCGTCGTCTACTCCGTGCCCGACGACGACCCGCACCTGCTCGCGGTGCTGGAGCGCCCGGTCCCGACCGTGATCATCGACCAGCCCCGCATCGACGGCGTCGACCGCGTCGGCCCGGACGACGCCTCGGCGGTCGCCGCGATCGCCGAACACCTGGTCGGCCTCGGCCACCGGCAGGTCGGCGTGATCTGCATGCGGCTGGCCCGGGAGCGCAACGACGACTTCGTGACCGCGCAACGCCAGAGCAACGCGCACTTCCACGTCCAGCGCACCCGGCTGGAGTCGCTGGCCATTGCCTTCTCCTCGGCCGGGGTGGACTGGGCCGGGGTGCCGGTGGTCGAGCGCTTCGACCACACGGTGGACGACGGCGCGTCCGCCGCGCGCCAGCTTCTCGACGCGTATCCGCAGATCACGGCCGTGATCTGCACCTCGGACATCCTCGCCCTCGGCGCGATGGCCGAGGCCGAGCGGCGCGGGCTGCGGGTGCCGCAGGACCTGACCGTGACCGGCTTCGACGGGATCGCCGAGGCCGAGCGGATCGGGCTGACCACGGTGCACCAGCCGGTGCTGGAGAAGGGCAAGGCGGCCGGGCGGCTGCTGCTCAGCTCGGGCGAGCGGTCCGCGCCGAAGGTGATCACGCTGCCCACCGAGCTGCGCGTCGGCCGCACGTCCGGGCCGCCGCGGACGGTCGAGGAGCCGTGGTTCGGGGGCTGAGACCCCTTCGCCCGCCCGATTCGTCCCACTTACCCGAATAGGCGGGGCTACCCTGCTGCCATGGTCCGTGAATGGCACATTGAGGGCCTTAAGAGCCCTCAATGTGCCATTCACGGACTACAGAGCGGGTCGCGGCGATGGAGGGATGGAGCCCCAACGGCGGCGGAGGCCCCTATTTCCGCGTGACTTCGCACGTAAAGCGTTGCCCGATCGGGTACCGGCCGGTTCCAATGGAGGGGTACGCCCGCCATGCGGGGCCACTGGCCGGAAGGTGACCAATGACCTCGATCGACGTGCTTCTCAAGCGGAACCAAGCGCTCGGCAACGTGGTCCCGGGTGACCGTTCCTCACCCAAGCCGTCACTCCACGTAGCCATTCTCACCTGCATGGACGCCCGCGTGCGAGTGTTCGAGATCTTCGGCCTCATCCAGGGTGAGTCCCACGTGCTGCGCAACGCCGGCGGCGTCGTCACCGACGACATGATCCGCTCGCTGGCACTCAGCCAGCGCAAGCTCGGCACCCGCGAGGTGCTGATCGTCCAGCACACGGACTGCGGCCTCTCGATGGTCACCGAGGACGACTTCAAGGACGAGCTCGAGGAGGCCACCGGCCTGCGGCCGACGTGGTCGATCGAGGCGTTCCGCAAGGTCGAGGACAGCGTCCGGACCTCCGTGCAGCGTGTCCGGCGCAGCGATTTCCTGCCGCACACCGACAACGTCCGCGGCTTCGTCTACGACGTCAAGACCGGGCAACTCACCGAGGTCGGCTAACCTCTGCCGGTGTCCGTAGACGCCGACCTGCTGCTCGACTGGTTCTCCGCGCACGGCCGCGACCTGCCGTGGCGCGAGCCGGACTGCACCGCGTGGGGTGTGCTGGTCAGCGAAATCATGCTGCAGCAGACGCCGGTGGCGCGCGTGCAGCCGATCTGGCTCGAGTGGATGACGCGCTGGCCGGTGCCCTCGGCGCTGGCCGCCGAACCGCAGGGCGAGGTCGTGCGCGCCTGGGGCAAGCTCGGCTACCCGCGGCGGGCGCTGCGGCTCCATGCGACCGCTGCCGCCGTCGCGGCCGAGCACGGCGACGTCGTTCCGTCCGATGTGGACACTCTGCTCGCGCTGCCGGGCATCGGCGCCTACACCGCGCGGGCCGTCGCCGCGTTCGCGTACGGGCTGCGGGCGCCGGTGGTGGACACGAACGTCCGGCGCGTGGTCGCGCGGGCGGTGCACGGTGCCGGGGACGCGGGGCCCGCGTCGAACACGCGCGACATGGCCGACGTCGAAGCGCTGCTGCCCGCCGACGACGCTCCGGCGGCGCGGTTTTCCGCCGCGATCATGGAACTCGGCGCGCTGATCTGCACCGCGCGGGCGCCGCGCTGCGCCGATTGCCCGATTTACGAAGACTGCGCCTGGCAGCTGGCCGGGCGCCCGGAGTACGCGGGCCCGGCCAAGCCGGTGCAGAAGTTCGCCGGCACCGACCGGCAGGTCCGCGGGCTGCTGCTGGACGTCCTGCGCGGCACCGAGGGCCCCGTCGAGAAGATGAAGCTGGACGTTGTGTGGCAGGACAGCGGCCAGCGCGACCGCTGCCTCGACTCCCTGCTGGTCGACGGGCTCCTCGAACAGACCCGCGACGGCCTCTTCGCACTCCCCGGCGAACACTAACGCGCTACGCCAAAAGTTGGTCAATAGTTGTCATTGACTCGCTTCGGGGCTACCTTCCCGCCATGGCCGAATTAGACCGCCGTGACGTCCTGAAAGCGGGGCTCACGGCCACAGCAGTCGGCGCACTGGGGATCACGACATCCGGGACGGCTTCCGCGGCCACGCCGACGATCTACTCGACGGCGGACTGGGGCGCGCGCCCGGCGAACGGCACGATCGTCGTGGAGAACCACAAGCCGACCTACATCGTCGTGCACCACGCAGTCGACCCGCCTGCCAACAACGACTTCTCGCTGGCGCGCGCGTTCTACGTCTCGCGGTTCATCCAGAACCTGCACATGGACAAGAACGGCTGGATCGACAGCGGCCAGCAGTTCACGAACAGCCGCGGCGGGTTCGTCACCGAGGGCCGCCACCGCAGCCTGGAGATCCTGCGCGGCGGCACCCAGCACGTCCAGGGCGCGAACGTCGGCAACCACAACAGCGAGTGCATCGGCATCGAGAACGAGGGTCTCTACAGCACGGTCGACGTGACTCCGGCGCTGTGGAATTCGCTGGTGAACCTGGTCGCCTACATCGCAGACCAATACGGCATCACGCCGGAGTTCATCAAGGGCCACCGCGACTTCAACTCGACCGAGTGCCCCGGCCAGGTCCTCTACAACCGCCTCCCCGAGCTGCGGATCGCGGTGGGCAACGTCCTCGGCGTCGCGGTGGCGCGTGCCGAACCGTCGTGGCCACTGCTGAAGCCGGGCGACACGGGCCGGAAGGTCCAACTGGCGCAGCAGTTCCTGCGTACGTCCGGCGCCGACGTCCCGACCGACGGCGTCTTCGGAAAGTCCACAAAGGACGCCGTGGCCGCGCTGGCGTCGCGCCACAACCTCGTCCACGACTCGTGCACAGCCACACGCGTGACGGACGAAACGGGCTTCCTCGGCTCGGACATCTGGCCGCTGATCGTCCCGGCGGACCGCTCGACGGCGGCCTGGCGAGCAGACCTCGCGCAACTCCGGTGATCAGAAAGGCATCACGCGTGATTGGACGGGCATCACACGTGATTGGGAGGGCATCGAGGGTGATGCCCTCCTGATCACGCGTGATGCCCCTTCAATCACGCGTGTTACCTGTTGAAGACCTGCGACAGGAAGGCTTCCACGGCTCCTCGATAAGTCTCCGGGGCCTCGTCGTGCGGGAGGTGGGCCGAGCCCGGGACCACCAGGTGCGTCGCCTGAGGCAGCCGGGCCGCGATTTCCGCCTGCTGGCCGTGCGGCATCGCCGTCTGCTCGCCTTCGATGACCAGCAGCGGACAGCGGATCGTCTCCACCAAGGGCCAGAAGTCGCGGCGGCCCCACTCCGCCGCGATCTCGTACAGGTCCGGCAGGTCGGCGATCAGGTGGTAGCCGTCGGCGCGCTCCTCGACGCACTCGGCGAAGTAGTCGCCGGCGTCGCCGAAGAACTTGCGGACGTGCTCCAGCGATTCGAACGGCACCGGCCAGCTTTCGAAGTGGCCGCGCCAGGTCTCGACCGTCCGGCCACGCTGATCCGGCGCGAAGTCCTCGGACACCACCGCCCGCACCAGTTCGGGATACCGCGCGGCGACGGCCCAGGCGTGCAGTCCGCCCATCGAGTGGCCGATCAGCACCGCCGGGCCCGCGTCCAGCGTACGCAGCGCGTCGGCCACATCCGAAGCGAAGCGCTCGGTCGTCCACGGGCCGACACGCGGGGCGCGCCCGTGTCCGCGCGCATCGAGGCCGTACACCGCGCCATACGGCCGCAGCCACTCCGCGACGCGCCACCACGTGCGCGCCCGGCCCATCAACCCGTGCAGCAGCACGATCGGCACCCCGGTGCCGCCGAAGCCGATCATCAGCCAGCCTCCGTCCTGATCACGGCCACCTTGCCACACCACCGCGGCCGCTGAACGTGACCGAACCACCACCTATGGTTGGGGACATGTACCGCCGCCGCTTCGCCGCTGTCGCCATCGCGAGCGCGGTGGTCGTCGCCGCGGCCTGTGCCGGCGACGACGTCGTCACACCCGCCCCACCAGCGCCGATGCATCCGGCGCCGGGGGCGAGCGGCGCCGGCGACCCGTACTACCCCGACGACGGCAACGGCGGCTACGACGCCCTCGGCTACCAGGTCGTCATCGGCTACGACCCGGCGAGCGGCCACCTCGACGGCGACACGACGGTCACCGCGAAGGCCACCCAGGACCTGAGCCGCTTCGACCTCGACTTGCGCGGCCTGAACGTCCTCAGCGTCGAAGTCGACGGCAAACCGGTCCCCTTCGCCCGCGAAAAAGCCTTCGAGCTGGTGATCACCCCGGCCGAGCCGATCCGCGCCGGGACGACGTTCCGCACGCGCGTCCGCTACGGCGGCGAACCCGGCAAGACCCCGGACAGCGCCTGGCGGCGCTCCGCCGACGGCGGCGCGTTCGTGGTCGGCGAGCCGCACTCGGCCGCGTTCTGGTACCCGGTCAACGAAACCCCGCGGGACAAGGCGACCTTCGCGCTGAGCGCGCACGTCCCGGACGGCTGGACCGTCGTCTCGAACGGCCGTGAGCAGGGCAGCCCGACGTCGTGGGCCGAGCCGAACCCGGTCGCGAGCTACCTGACCACGATCGCGATCGACAAGTTCGCCGTCGATCGCAGCACGCTCCCCGACGGGACACCGCTGCTCCAGGCGTACGCACCCGGCGCGGAGCACCAGCGCGCCCTCGGCTCCCGGCTGCCCGAGGTCATCGCCTTCCTGAGCGGGAAGTTCGGGCCGTACCCGCAGTCCGCCGCGGGCGGGATCTACCTGGCCGACGACGTCGGTTTCTCGCTGGAGACGCAGACCCGGCCGACCTACACCCGCGACGTCGAGATCCTGACCCTCGTGCACGAGACCGCGCACCAGTGGTTCGGCGATTCGGTGTCGCTCGAGAACTGGTCGGACATCTGCCTGAACGAGTGCTTCGCCTCCTACGCGCAGTGGCTGTGGGCCGAGCGCGAGGGTCAGAACCTCGACGACCGCTACCGCGCGGCCATCGAAATCACCCATGACAGCAAGGACTTCTGGGCGCAGAAGCTCGTCGACATGGGCCCCGGCCAGGAGTTCCAAGGCGTCTATAACAAGGGCATCCTGGCCCTGCACGCGCTGCGCCGGAAGATCGGCGACACCGCGTTCGACAAGATCCTGCACACCTGGACCGCCGGGCACCGCCACGCCAACGGGACGTGGCCCGAGTTCGAAACGCTGGTCACCCAGACCGCCGGCCAGGACCTACGGGAATTTCTGGACAGTTGGTACCGCGCGGACAAACTGCCCGCCGATCCGGACCTGTTCCCCGGGCCCCTCCGGAGCTGACCCCAGCAGTGACCGGGTCAGCGAGCTGCGGGCGTCCTGCATCTCCTGCAACGCCGCGGCCAACTCGTCGTCGCCGACCACGATGTCGTCGTCGGGACGCTCCGCGAGCGCCCGCAACGCCGCCCGTCGCAACAACTCCTTGGCGAAGGACGCCGTGACGCCTTCGGTCGCTTCGACGATCGGCGCGAGATCCCCGGTCAGTTTCACTCCGCGCGCGTAGAGGCGAAGCAGCGCTTCGCGCCCGGCGGCGTCCGGCAGCGGGATCTCGACCGCGAGGTCGACGCGGCCAGGGCGGTCGGCCAGCGCCCGCTCCAGCTCGCTCGCCCGGTTCGTGGTGAGGAGGAAGGTGACGTCCGCGTCGCCGCCGACGCCGTCCATCGCGTCGAGCAGGGTGAACAGCAGCGGGGACGAGCCCATCATCGGCCCGTGGCTGCGGTCCTGGGCGATGAGGTCGACGTCCTCCAGCACCACGACGCTGGGCTGCAGCCGCCGCGCCAGCGTGGCCGCCTTCTGCACGAACTGCATGGCGGTGCCGGTCAGGACGACCACCGTGCACTCCGGCAGCCGTCCCATCAGGTAGCGGACGGTGTGCGTCTTGCCGGTGCCGGGCGGGCCGTGCAGGAGCAGGCCGCGCTTGAGGTGCTGCCCGGCGGCCAGCAGCCGTTCGCCGTGCCGCGCGATGCCGACGGTGTGCCGCTCGATCGAGTCGAGCACGCCTTCGGGGAGCACGACGTCCTCGTCGCGCAGCTTCGGCCGGGGCAGGAAGGTGAGCAGCTCGTTGCCGCGGTTCTCGCTGATCCCGAAGGCCATCACCTGCCCGCGCAGGATGTCGTGCCGGACCATCAGCTCTTCGATCCGCTCGCGCGTCGCGGTCGCCACGGCGCGGTCCGCCGTCACGACCTCCAGGCGGCACTCCTGCTGCCCGAACTGCGGATTCGCGCCGCGGACGCCGAGCACGACCGGCGTCCCGTCCGGCGCGGTGGTGGCGATCAGGCCGAGCTGGACGACCTCGGTGGCTTCCTCCGGGCCGATCGCCACGGTCGCGAAGTCGACCGCGCCCAGCTCGTACATCATGTGCCGGCGTGACATCGCCAGCATGCCGAGCAGTTCCTCGTGCCCGCGCTGACCGCCGGCGATGCCGAACCAATCCGGCCCGGTGCCGCGCTCGGCGAGATACGCGTCCACCCCACGCTGGAGGTTCGCGTGCTCCCAGGACTCCCAAGCCCGCCCGACCAGCACGAGCCGCGCCAGCGGGACGCCGACGTGCCCGGTCACACGGTCGACGAGCTCGTTCGCCCCCGGCGACGCGGCGACCAAGTCACCGGTCAGCTTCAACACTCGATGCAGTTCCGCGGCCAGCCCCGCGGCATCCCCGTACTCCGCACTCCCCATGAGATTCAGAGTGGCACGGATCACATCCGGTTACCAGGCGACGACGCCCTGGGTGGCCGGCTGGAGCGTGCCGACCTGCGCCGAGGAGAGCGCCAGCTCGTTCACCTTCTCGTTGCCGCCATTGAAGCCGATGAAGTCCGCCACCAGCGGCGTCCCGGTGCCCGGCGGCGTGACCTGCACGGTCGTGACGACGTGGCAGGACTCGTCGCCCTTGTCGCACGACGCCCACTTGAAGCCGGCGAAGGCGGACTGGCCGGGCTTCAGGACGATCTTCGTCCCAGGGCCGGGCTGATCGACGTTGCCCACTCGCACGGCCACGGAGCTGTTGTCCGCGGCCAGGAACGAGAACTTCGCCCAGCCGCGCACGCTGCACTCCTTCGTGCCGTTGTTGGTCAGCGCGAGCAGGGCGATCGAGCGGCCCTGAGCGGTCAGCTCGGCCTTGAAGTCGGTCGCCGCGCAGGCGGCCTTGTCCGTCGTGGCCTCCGCCGGTGCGGCGGCGGTCGTGACCGTCGTCGGCGGCGTAGCCGATGTCGTGACGGTGGCGGGCGGGGCCGCGGCCGGGGTGCTGGTGCCGCAGGCGGCGAGCGCGAGGGGCAGGGCTGCGGTGAGAACGACGATCGACTTGCGCATGGTGGTCTCCGAACTTCGCCGGTCGGGAACGAGGTACCCATCAAGACGACCGGCGCTCACCCGCGTGGCCCCTGTGTGGCGATCGTCAATCCGAGGCAACCCCGGCCGAGTGCGCGTAGTCGGGCAGCTCGAAGCCGTGGGTCACCTTGCGGTACCTGGACATCAGCAGCGATTTGCCCGGCAGGTACGGCAGCAGCCGGATGACCAGCGCGCGCAGCCGGATGCCGAGCGGGGACTTCGGCCGGTTGTTCTTCGCGTTGGCGCGGCCGAACTCCTGGGTCAGCAGCACCCAGTCCCGCATCCGCCGCTGGTAGGCGGCCAGGCCCGCCGCATGGTTGCCGTCGGCCGCGGCCAGTTCGCCCGCCAGGACGTACGCGCCGACGAGCGCCAAGCTCGTGCCTTGGCCGGACACCGGCGACGCGCAGAACGCGGCGTCGCCGAGCAGCCCGACGCGGCCGCGCGACCACGACTCGAGGAGCACTTGGCTGCAGGAGTCGAAGAAGAAGTCGGGTGAGCTGTCGATCTGCGCGACCAGGTGCGCGGTCTCCCACGCCATCCCGGCCGCGTGCTCGCGCACGAGCGCCTTCTGGGCTTCGACGTCGCGGTAGTCGTAGTCGAACTGCTCGGAGTTGAAGCTGAAGAACGCCATGGTTTCGGTGTTGTCGTGGATCGTGCGCGTGCCGGCCATCCGGCCCGGCTCCGAGTAGCCGACGGCCCAGCTCTCCAGGCCGAGGTGGTTGTCGGCGGTCCAGAACGCCAGGTAGGAGCCGAGGTGACGCAGGTACTGCGACTCCTCGCCGAACAGCATCGCGCGGACGCCGGAGTGCAGGCCGTCCGCGCCGATCACGACGTCGAACACCCGCGGCGCACCGGTTTCGAAGCCCACATGGACGCCGTCGGGCTGCTCGTCCAGCGCGGTGATGCGGTCGCCGAAGACGTACTCGGTCTCGTCCTTCGTGGCGTCGTAGAGCACCTGCGAGAGGTCGCCGCGCAGGATTTCGTACTCGGCGATCGGCCCGTCGCCGCCGAACTGGTCGGCCCGCAGCGTGGCTTGGGTGCGGTTGTGGCGATCGACGAAGGACAGCCCACCGGTGTCGGTGAGCGCCGCCCTGACCTGCTGATCCAAGCCCATCAGCTTGACGGCTTCGCGCGCGACGCCGCGGATGTCGACGGCCTGGCCGCCGGGCCGCAGCCCGGGCACGCGCTCGACGACCGTGACCCGCGCGCCGAAGCGGTTCAGCCAGAAGGCCAGCGCCGGTCCGGCGATGCCGGCACCCGAAATGAGGACGTTCGTACCCCGCATGGTTACCCCCTTGGTCACTCCCAGGGTGCCACGAAGTGACAGTCGCTACCATTTTTTTGCTCAGTAGGGTGGTGGCATGACCGTCGTGAAGATCAACGCCATCGAGGTGCCGGAAGGCGCCGGCCCCGAGCTCGAGAAGCGGTTCGCCGCTCGCCAGCACGCCGTGGACGGCCAGCCGGGCTTCCTCGGCTTCGAGCTGTTTCGCCCGGTTTCCGGTGAGACGCGGTACTTCGTCGTGACCAAGTGGGAGACCGAGGAGGCCTTCCAGGCGTGGCGCTCCGGTCCGGCGCAGGAGGCGCACGCGGGTGAGCGCGCCAAGCCGGTCTCCTCGGGCGCGAGCCTGCTGGAGTTCGAGGTGGTCCCGCTCGATTGAGCGGGCTCGACCGCGCCGCCGAGCTGATCCGGGACGCCGGCGCGCTGCTGATATGCGCCGGGGCCGGGATGGGCGTCGACTCCGGACTGCCGGATTTCCGTGGTGGCGAAGGGTTTTGGCGCGCCTATCCACCGTACGCCCGGCTCGGGCTGCGGTTCGAGGAGCTCGCCGACCCGCGCCATTTCGCCGAGGATCCGGAGCTGGCCTGGGGTTTCTACGGGCACCGGCTCGCGTTGTACCGCGAAACCGTGCCGCATCCCGGATTCCGGCTGCTGTTGGAGTGGGGCTCGCGCACCCCGGGCGGCGTCCGCGTCTTCACGTCCAATGTGGACGGCCAGTTCCAGCGCGCCGGGTTCGCCGACGTCGCCGAGGCACACGGGTCGATCCATCACCTGCAGTGTCTGCGTGGCTGCACCGACGAGATCTGGGCGGCGGACGAGGTTCTGGTGAAGATGTCCGCTTCGACGATGCGTGCCGTGGCGCCGCTGCCTTCGTGCCCGCGGTGCGGCGGGCTCGCGCGGCCCAACATCCTGATGTTCGGCGACTCCTCGTGGGTGCCCGACCGGAGCCAGGCCCAGCTCGACTCCCTGAACGCCTGGCGCCGCGCCCAGGCCGGCGTCGTGGTCGTCGAACTCGGGGCCGGGCAGGCGGTGCCCACGGTCCGCCGCTACGCCGAGTTGGCGAGCGCGTCCACCGGGGCCCTCATCCGCATCAACCCGCGCGAGCCGGACATCCGGCATGGGCGGGGCGTCTCACTCGCCGCCGGGGCCCTGGAGACCCTGTCCGCCTTGGAGGGGGTCGTGAGTGAATAACAGTGTTAGAACACTGTTATTCACTCACGACCCCCTACGGAAGCTGAACCTCGGCGAACACGGCCCGGTGGTCGCTGCCCGGCACGTCCAGGACGCTGTAGTCGCGCACGGCCGCGCGGGAGTCGACCAGCACGTGGTCCAGCGTCACGACCGGGACGTACGTCGCAGGCCACGTCGGGGTCAGCGCCGCACCGCGCGCGTCGGCTGCGTCCTGGTACCCCCGCGCCAGCACGGTCCGGAACGCCGCGTGGTCCAGCGTCGCGTTGAAGTCGCCCGCGAGGATCCGCAGCCCGTGGTCGCGGTCCGAATCCGACAGGTCCTTCATCTCACGCGCCCATTGGTCGGCACCGGCATCCGGCGACTGCGGATGCACCGCCACGATCTCGACCAGCACACCGTTGCCCAGGTCCGCCTGCGCGCCCGGCTGCTTCGCCGCCGATTCCCCGGTGAGGTCGACCTCCTTGAGCGGGAACCGGGACACGACCCCCGACCCGTACGCACCGGACTCGGGATGCAGCACGCGGTAAGGCAGCAGGGTGAACAAGCCGGCCTCGGTCAGCCGGTCGATGATCTTCGGCGTCAGCTCGACGAGGTTCAGCACGTCCACGCGGCGCTCACGCACCAGGTTCACGACCGCCTGCGCGTCGGCCCGGCCGTAGAACAGGTTCGCCGCCATTACCCGGAGTGTCCCGCCGTGCACGTCCCGCTGCTGCGCCTCCGACGTCCGCGGGACCACCAGCACGACCAGCGCGAGTGAGAGCACCAGCGCCGTCGCGCCGATCCACCAGCGCCGCAGCACCAGCGTGAGGATCCCCAGCAGCGCCCCCGCGACCGCGACGAACGGCGTCAAAGCCAGCGCGATCAGCAGGTACCAGCCGCCGTCGTAGCCCACCAGCCGCAGCACCGCGACCACCGCCAGCGGCACCGCCGCGGCCACCAGCAACGCCGTGACCAGGCGATTTCGCGGGCGAGCCCGCACATCTTCGTCAACGACCATGCCGCCGAGTATGCCGATCATCAGCGATCAGGGGTCGTTCCTCCACAACACCTCCACAGCCTCCTGACAGAACCTGCCAGCCCACGGCCAGAGCTGACAGCGTGCTGTGCGTGACCTACCAGCGCCGACGTCCACTGTTGTCCACAAGCGACACAGGAGGAGGACGTCATGTCGCATGCGATCCGGGCTGAAGGCCTGGTCAAACACTTCGGGGAGACAAAGGCGCTGGACGGGGTGGATCTCGAGGTCCCGTTCGGCAAAGTGGTGGGGGTGCTCGGGCCCAACGGCGCGGGCAAGACGACCGCGGTCCGCATTCTGGCCACCCTGATGAAACCGGACGCCGGGCACGCCACGGTCGGGGGCTACGACGTGGTGAAGGACCCGGTGCGGGTCCGTAGCATGATCGGGCTCACCGGCCAGTACGCCTCGGTCGACGAGGACCTCAACGCCCTCGAGAACCTGATGCTCATCGGGCGGCTGCTCGATCTGTCCCGCGCCAACGCCAGGGCACGGGCGGCCGAACTGCTGGAGCGGTTCGAGCTGACCGACGCGGCCAAGCGGCCGATCCGGACGTACTCGGGTGGCATGCGGCGGCGGATCGACCTCGCCGCCAGCCTGGTCGGCCGCCCCGAGGTGCTCTACCTCGACGAGCCGACCACCGGGCTGGACCCGCACGCCCGCAACGAGGTCTGGGCCGTGGTGCGCGGCCTCGTCGCCGACGGCGCGACGGTGCTGCTCACCACGCAGTATCTGGAGGAGGCCGACCAGCTGGCCGACAAGATCACCGTGTTCGACCACGGCCGGGTCGTCGCCGACGGCCGGGCCGACGAGCTCAAGCGCCGCGTCGGCGGGCAGACCCTGCAGGTCCGGCCCACGCAGCTGGCCGACATGGACGCCGTGGCCCGCATTCTCGGTGAGCTGACCGGGGTCCGGCCCAGCCGCGACAACGACACCGGGCTGCTCACCGCGCCGGTGTCCGACCCGGTGCTGCTGTCCACATTGGTCCGCAGGCTCGACGAAGCCGGGATCACCTCGGACGAACTGGCGCTGCGCCTGCCCAGCCTCGACGAGGTCTTCCTGGCGCTGACCGGACACTCCGCCGACTCCACTGAGGACCGTGCTCTGGAAAGGAGCCTCGCGTGAGCACCATCACCCTCGACCGACCCGCGACACCGCGGGTGGACCCGCCGCGTCACATCACCCCGGCGAAGGGGTTCCAGCACGCGCTTTCCCTTGCCTGGCGGGGAATCGTGAAGATCCGGAAGAACCCGGAGCAGCTGGCCGACGTCACGCTGATGCCGATCATCTTCCTGCTGATGTTCACCTACCTGTTCGGCAACGCGCTGGGCGGCTCGATCACGAACTACCTGCAGACCCTGGTCCCCGGCATCATCGTGATGAACATCCTGCAGGCCAGCCTCACCGTCGGCGTGAACCTCAGCACCGACGTCTCCAAGGGCGTGTTCGACCGCTTCCGCAGCATGCCGATCGCCCGGTCGGCGCCGCTGATCGGCGCGGTGCTCGCGGACATCGTCCGGTACCTGGTGTGCCTGGTGGTGCTGATGGTCGTCGCGACGATCATGGGCTACCGGATCCAGACCGACCCCGGCCAGTTCCTGGTGGCGATCCTGCTCGCGCTGGCGTTCGGGCTGTGCTTCTGCTGGGGCTCGGTGTTCGTCGGGATGCTGATGAAGACGCCGGGCTCGGCGCAGGCGCTGATGTTCGTCTTCATCATGCCGCTGACCTTCGGCAGCAACGTGTTCGTGGACAGCAAGACGATGCCCGGCTGGCTGCAGGCCTGGGCGGACATCAGCCCGGTCACTCTGATGGCGAACGCGCTGCGGGGCTTGATGAACGGCGGCCCGATCGCCGGCCCGCTCACCGGCGCGCTGATCTGGATGGCCGGTGCGGTAGTGGTGTTCTTCCCGCTCGCGACGTGGGCATATCGCAAGCGGGTGTGAAAAGGGGGCGGCGCGGGGGTGGGCCCGCGCCGGATGTCCGTGAATGGCACATTGAGGGTCCTAAAGACCCTCAATGTGCCATTCACGGACTTTCGAACATCTGCTCCAGCTCGGCCAAGGCGTCCTTTTTGGACATTGCGAGGGTCTGAGCGATGACGTCTTCGTAGCCGGCGGGCGAAAGCTCGGCTCGAAGTGCCGCGATCAGCTCGCGGATCTGCGGGTTGCCGTAGTCGAACCGGCCGCGGACCAGCACCGCGATCCCGAGCACGCGGGCGGCGTCGGCGAGCTTGTCCTGCCCGTGTCGGATCATCGCCAGCACCTCGACCGCGGCCGCGACGTCCGGCATGTCTCCCCGGCGCAGGGTCGCGCGCATCGAGACCAGCGCCGGCGCCTCGGCCTCGTCCGCGCGGTCCTCGGCGAGCAGGATCCGCGCCTCGAACACGCCCATCCACTCCTCGGCCATCGCCGCCGGAAAGGGCGCGTCCTCCACCATGGACCCGACCTGCGCGAGCAGTTCCCGCGCCCGCCGCGGATCGCCGGTCATCAGCGCGAGCTCCGCGCGTCCGAACAGCAGGATGACCATCAGCTGCCGGTTCCCGGTCTCGCGCGTGTAGCGCTCGGCGAAGTCCAGCTCGCGGATCGCGCCTTCGATGTCGCCTGCCCTCGCGCGTTCGACCGCCAGCCGCCACCACTGCTGCACGACGTCGTCCTGCGAACGCAGTTCCAGCGCCAGCCGCAGACCCTCCTGGTACAGCTCGATCGCACCCGCCGTGTCACCGTCCTGGGACAGGTTGACCGCCTTGAAACTCAGCGACATCGCGATTCCCCAGCGGTCACCGGTCTCCTGGAAGCCCTCGAAGGCGCGGTCGCGCGCGGCCGACGCACCGGCCACATCACCGGCGTCGCCCAGCATGAAACTCTCGGCCCAGCAGCCCGCCGCACGGGCCCACGCGTCCGCCGACGCCTGCGAACGCCGCACCTCCCGCGCGGCCATTTCCTTGTCACCGCAGAGGAAGGAGAGCATCGGGAGCGCGATGGCCAGCGCCGGGAACAGGTCGGTGGCCCCGCTTTCGACGCATTCGTCGACCACGGCTCGAAGATTGATGGGCGGCATGGCCCCCGGCATGAGGTACATCATGTTCCGGACCGCGTCCAGCGCCGCTCTGACCTCCCGGCGCAGCGAGTCGCCGAACTCGAGCACCTCCTGGACCAGCGCAATCGCACGTTCGCCCTGGCCGAGGATCGTCAGGTACCAGAACATGCCCAGCAGCAGGTCGGACGCGATGTCCACTTCGGACATCTCGATGGCGACCCGCAGCGCCGAGATCACGTTGTCGTTCTCGGCCTCGTACCAGCTGATCGCGTCGAGCTGCGCCCCGGTGCGCAGCCGCGGCTCCATCGTGGCCAGCAGTTCGGCGTAGCAACCCAGCATCGCCCGGCGGACCGCGTCCCGCTCACCGGATTCGGCCAGCCGCTCGGTGGCGTAGACGCGCAGCGTCTCCAGCATCCGGTACCGCTGCTCGCCACGGCCGCCGACCACGGTGTCCACAATGGACTTTTCGACCAGGCTTCCGAGGACGTACGGGATGTCGTCGGCCGCAAGCACGTCGTCGGCGCAGATCCGCTCGATGAGCTCGAGCTCGGCGCCGGTGGCGAACACCGCGAGCCGCCGCGCGAGCACCAGCTCGGCCTCGGTCAGCAGGTCCCAGCTCCATTCGACGACCGCGCGCAGCGTCCGCTGCCGGGGCAGCGCCGTGCGGCTGCCCGAGGTGAGGAGCCGGAACCGGTCGTCAAGGCGGCCGGCGATCTGGGCCACCGTCATCGACCGGAGCCGTGCGGCGGCCAGCTCCAGGGCCAGCGGCATCCCGTCCAGGCGGCGGCAGATCTGCCCGACGGCGTCCACAGTGGACTCATCGAGCGCGAAGTCGGGCCGCACCGCGATCGCGCGGTCGAGGAACAGCCGGATCGAGTCGAGCCCGGCGGCCTCGGCCGGGGTGGTCCGCTCGGCCGGGACCGGCAGCGGACCGAGCGGGCACAGCGCCTCGCCGGTGATCGCGAGGGGTTCGCGGCTGGTGGCCAGGATCCGCAACGACGGCACGCGGTGCAGCAGGTCGTCGGCGAGCCGGGCGGCCGCGTCGACGACGTGCTCGCAGTTGTCGAGCACCAGCAGCGCATCCCCGCCGGACAACGCATCGACGGCGTGGTCGAGCAGGTCCATCGGCTTGCGCATGACGTCGGTCTCGGTGCTCCGGATGTCCCGGATCTCGAGCGCGCCGAGCACCGCGCCGAGGACGTCCTCGGCGTCGCGCACGCCGGCCAGGGGCGCGAACCAGACCCGGCCGGTCTGGTGGGTGGGCTGGCGCGACGCCGCTTCGGTGGCCAGCCGCGTCTTGCCCGCGCCACCCGGCCCGACCATCGTGACCAGCCGGGAGCCGCCGAGCAGCTCGGCGAGCAGCTTGAGCTCCTCGTCGCGGCCGACGAAACTGGTCAGCCTGGTCGGCAGCCGGTCGGCGACCGGCTGCGGCGGCGCCAGTTCGCCGCGCAGCGCCGCGAGGTGGATCTCCTGCAGCTCGGCCGACGGATCGACGCCCAGCTGGTCGGCGAGCGTGCGGCGCACCTGGGCGTACACGGCCAGCGCGTCCGACTGGCGCCCGGCGGCGCACAACGCGCGGACGCGCAATCCAGCCAGCCGCTCGCGCAGCGGTTCGGCCGTCGCGACCGCGGTGAGGTCGGCCAGGACTTCGGCGTGGTGCCCCAGCCGGATCTGCGCCTCGAAGCCGTCTTCGGCTGCTTCGGCCCGAAGCTCGGTGAGCCGGGTCGAGGGCGCCTGGGCGAACGGCGCGTCGAGGACGTCTGCGAGCGCCGCGCCCCGCCACAATCCCAGCGCTTCGCCGAGCAGCTCGGCGGCGAAGACGTCCCGCCCGGCCGCGAGCTCGCGACGGCCGTCCGTGGCCAGCTGTTCGAAGCGGTTCACGTCGACGTCGGCGGCGGCGACGTCCAGCCGGTAGCCGCCGGAGCTGGACTCGATCCCCGCGGGCAGCACCTTTCGCAGCCGCGAGACCAGCGATTGGAGCGCGTTGGCGGCGTCCGCCGGCGGCTCGGCACCCCACAACCCGTCGATCAGCGCGTCCACCGGGACCGCGCGCGGCGCGTCGAGGGCGAGCCTGGCCAGGAGCATGCGGAGGCGGGCTCCGCCGATGTCGATCGGGGTGCCGTCCTCCTCGGCCGCCCGCAGCGGACCCAGCAGCGCAACGCGCATGCACCCAGCTTTCCAGAACGCCGGTACGGCCGGGGCCGAACGGTGCACCCCGGTGGCCGGGCGGGCCGACGAAAGTGCTGATTTTTCCGGACAAACCGGACTTCACCGGACGAATCCATGCGCGCTTCACGATACGTTTCGGCCCCGGGTCCACGAGAGGAACAGGAGTGTTCATGAGGGGACGCAAGGGGCTGGTCATGACGGCTGCCCTGCTCGCCGGCATCTGCCTGAGCGGCGGGATCGCCACCGCGGACGACTGGGCGCAGCCCACGCCGGGTGGCGACGGCGGCGGCGACAGCTACTACCCGCAGGACGGCAACGGCGGCTACGACGTCGGCGACTACAACCTGAAGGTCGGCTACGACCCGGTGTCCCACCAGCTCACCGGGCTGCAGGACATCGCGGCGCGGGCCACTCAGTCGCTGAGCTCGTTCAACCTCGACCTCAACGGCCTGACCGTGGACTCGGTGCAGGTCAACGGCCGGGCCGCGAAGTTCGCCCGGACCGGCGACCACGAACTGGTGATCACCCCGGCGAAGTACCTGAGCCGCGGCCAGAACTTCCAGATCGAGATCGCCTACCACGGTGTCCCGGCCGCGATCAGCGATCCTTCGCTCGGCGACAACGGCTGGCAGATCACGAAGGCGGGCGGAGCGTTCGTCGCCGGCGAGCCGAAGGGTGCGGCGACCTGGTACCCGGTCAACGACACCCCGCTCGACAAGGCCACCTTCCACCTCGCGATCACGCTGCCCGGCGCCTGGACCGCGATCGCGAACGGCCGGGAGCGCGGCAGCTTCAGGGCGCCGGGCGGGACCACGTACGTCTGGGCCGAGGAAACGCCGGTCGTGCCGTACATGACGACGGTCGCGATCGACAAGTGGACCTTCGAACGCTCGAAGCGCGCCGACGGCACGCCGATCGTCACCGCGTACGCGCCAGGCACCCCGGACTCGGCCAAGCAGGCCGAGGCGCGGCTGCCGGAGATCCTGGACCTCCTGGAGTCGAAGTTCGGGCGCTACCCGATCGACGCGGCGGGCGGGATCTTCCTCAACGAGGAGATCGGCTACTCGCTGGAGACGATGAGCCGCCCGATCTACTCGGCCGGCTGGGCCGGGACCGTGCCGACGATCGTGCACGAGAACGCCCACCAGTGGTACGGCGACTCGGTGGCCGTCGCGCACTGGAAGGACGTCTGCCTCAACGAATGCTTCGCCTCCTACGCCGAGTGGTTGTGGGACGAGGCGAAGGAGGGCGTCAATCTCGACGCGATGTACATGAACAAAGTGAAGACCGCGTCGACCGGCTTCTGGAACGGGAAGCTCTACGACATGGGCCCCGGCAACGAGTTCACGTACGTGTACTCCAAGGGCCCGGTCATGCTGCACGCGCTGCGGAACTACATCGGCGAGGCGGCGTTCGCACGCGTGCTGAAGACGTGGCCGTCGCTGCACCGCGACGGGAACGCCAGCGTGCAGGATTTCCAGCACTTCACCGAGTTCATCGCGCGCAAGAACCTGCAGGGCTTCTTCGACGCCTGGGTGTACGGCAGCGGCAAGCCGGCTGACCAGTACCTCTACCCGGGTCATCTGAAACCTGCGGTTTAGGGACTCGTGAGCGTAAGGCAAAGGTGGCGTGGTCGGTGCTGGTTATGTGCCGGGGTCTCTGCTGGCGCAGGCGTGATGGAGCGACCACCGGCACGCACGAGTCAGCCCGCAGGGTCGGCGGTCGTGAGTGGTAAATGCCGTTAGAACGACACTTACCACTCACGACCCGCCCGACCAGTGCAGGCCCGCACGCCACCTTTGGCTCACCCCTCAATAGAACCGCCCGGAACGCTCACGAGTCCTACCCTGTCCCCCATGACAT
>Ga0307507_10005232_pt1 | contig 21593 bp, 32 predicted proteins | sample 7_EM_MG_FD_207223 | JGI IMG/M metagenome (GOLD analysis project Ga0307507, IMG submission 207223) | Populus trichocarpa ectomycorrhiza microbial communities from riparian zone in the Pacific Northwest, United States - 7_EM | ecosystem: Host-associated > Plants > Roots > Unclassified | place... | reverse complement strand
CACAGGGAATACGAACAAAAAAAGAGAACATAGAACAACACGCCTATTGGCATTGAGTGCAATGGTCACAGCTTGGGCACAGCCGAATTGCAGCCGGATACAACGCCTGGGGTCGACAACTTGAACGACCATGCTAATTTTAGCCCGACCGACAATGTCTTCCTCCAACCACCATATTCAACGACGACCAGGCCCATCTCCTACACCTAGAAAGCGCTATCTAGGTATATTCATGCACACAGGTACAGTGTTGTTGGCTGTAAGGTTGTCTGTTAGTAGATCCCGATCTGGAAAGCAATCCGAAACGGCCCAGAGATATAAACAACAGATTTGACAGAATGATAGAGACCATGTCTCCTCACTCGGGGTCACCAAGACATTCTCACAGGAAGAACCGAAAACGGACCGTTAGAGCCTACAGCCACATCGACGACGCATATACGCTGCCTACACCGGAACATCTGAAAAATGGCCTTTCGTTCGTCAAGATGGATGTGGCAACCTCGCATTCCTCTGTGCTTGGCGGTGCTCGACATTCGAGAGACAGTGCTCAGGCAAACATTGATCCATCTTCAAACTTTAATTAATCCCTGCTCAACTTTCACCCACCAGGTTTCCCATGCCTCCGTCTCGCATCGGAGGTCGTGCCCCCTGCCCGAGTGGTTGGCCAATACTTTTATGTCATTGTCAAAGAAGCACCCTTTACGCCTCTTGCTTCCCTCTGATCTGGCTCAGGTTTTTCCTGAGGAATCTCACGGCAAAAGCATCCAAGCCGATACTGATGGCCTATTATTTACCTTCACCGATACTCCTGCTCCTGAGAATGAGGAACACACCGATTCAGAGATTCAGGCAATTACTTCTTGTGGCAATGGTGCAATGGGCGCCAGTGATTCCGACCTACCAGAGTGGTTGCCGTACTCTACTCCTGGATTTGCTATTGCACCCAAACCCGCACTCTCCACGGTGTCCTTGCAAACAAACTCATCTCCTACTCTTTTCAATATCGACTATCTCCCGTTACAGAAACAACCTTCCTCCAGGGCATTAACAAATTTTGATCATTGCGACGACTTCCTCCTTGAAGAACTTGATTTTGATCCTGATCCATTGCTTCCTGCCGACAATCCATACTTTGCCAAAGTTTATGCTACTCCAGGTCCGACGTACCGTGCCACAACTATTGATTCTCCGCTTGGCGACCCACTGACGCTTGAATCTGAAGCCACGTCGGGCCAATTGACTACCGCCGATAATCACCTCGACTTCCGTTGGCAGCCTTTTGACCGCAAGAGACTTGTAGCGCCTGTCTTATCGAAAGCGCCCGCCTTTGCCGCCGATTGGAAACAATCTACCACGAAGACATATTCTGACAAATCTACCATCGTCAATGCTGGAGCCTCGCAGTCTCGTGGTGTTGACCAACTCGAGTTTATACCCCCGATGTCTCCTTCCCCATTTTCCTTTTCACCGTTGGACGTACATGATTCCATCGTGCCTATACCGGCGAAGTCGGCCTTTGACCCGGAATCACACGACCATCTCAAAGAGAGCCATACTCCGCCGCTCCAAATGCTGCCTTCTGCATTGGTATTGGCAATGTATACTCCGCCTTTGAATTTACCTCCAGGACGGACTCCTGGCAGTCCGTGTTTGGCTGAAATTGGAATGATTTCCAAGGTTTTCCGAATCGTTTTCATCTCAACCTGTTGCCCGTTTAACTTGCCTTCGATTGTAGGACAAAGAATTGCCTAAAGGAGAAAACACTGCAATTTCAGACTCTGAGCACTTTCCATCCTCTCTGGATAGTGTGGAGTTCTGGAACAAATAAAGCGAAAGAGATATAAACAATGTAGTTGAGTATGCAGAATGAATGAAGTATGAATACAATATCAATTATGAAAGTAGCGGCCAATGTGATGTCAGGAAATCCAGTTCTAAACGATTGCAGGTTGACGACCTCCTTCTAATCCAACTCTCACCAACCAACGTCTCCGCCGTTATATGGGTCAACAGTCACTCCCTCTTCCCCGAGCACCTTTCGCAGTACGAAGCGTTCCAAAGCGTATAACTCGTATGAATCTGCAGCAAGCTTCATAGCATTGATGTGATGAGGTCGAGAGTTCGCGGCAATCGCGTGCTTGCGACTTTGCCAAATGCATGTTGCGAGGTTCATCCTAGTCTCAGGATGGGGAATTCCGTACCAATAGAGAATCAACTAAATGAAAATAAATGAGCATGGAGCAAATGATAAAATTAGAGTCCTTACTCCTCCGTTCCGAATGGCCTCTTCGTGTGCCAACCTATCAGCAGAATATAGGGCTGATAGAGAAGTCAGCAACTGGAAGAGGATTTTTAAATGACCGGAGAACTTACAATCACTGTCGCTTCCAGGTTTTCTAAGACTGCGAAAGACAACGCAATACCATTCGCGTTCCTCGTGCAATGGCAACTTCAACTGTGACCAATTGAATGCTTCGTCATATGGAATACTTGTGTAACTTTGAGATACTGGTCTGAAATTATGCAAAGCCTTGTGCAGGGATAATGAAACTGGGTCGATATCGGGAAGACGAGTTTCGGTGGAGAATTGGGACTCGGAGTTGTCGTCATCGACCTTAAAATCGGGCGAGAACCGTGCTGGGAGGGATGACAACAGAGGGGGAAGGTAAAGCAGAGGTTCTCCTAGGCCCAGTGCCTTGAAGGAAGGAAACTGGTGTGGATCGTGGGCATTTTTGTGATTATCAAGGTCATTGGGATTATCGAGTTCTTTGGGATTATCAAGGCTTTTGGGGTTATTAAGGACTTTGGGACCCTCGACATTCTCTTCGGACGACGGTAGATGCAAAGGGATAGTCATTGGCAAGCACCAGATACAGGAGAGACAACGGTGGATCCAAAAAGATTGATCTTCATTTTATGGGACAACTAGGGGAGAATTCGCCTCGAGAATTGCGAAAGGAGGAAGCGTGATTGCGCCATTCTGAGCATTGCGCAATATCTCGCTAAGGCGGAAGAAATTGTCGCCAGTAGTAGGTGAGAATGATGGATCAAATTTTAAATAGACCGTAGGGTTGATATGGACCCTGTTTCACGGTCCAAGTGAGCCATGTCCGCAGGATATAACCATCAAGAAAAACATAAGAAAAATGACAGAGACTTGGACGACTTGGTAAGATGGGAACGAAGTCGAAGTAATCGTGTCACTCGTCACTCGTCACGGCTTTCGGCAACTAACTACGACTTGGATGGCGGCCAAGAGGGCAACAGAATCGCTCTACCATCTGAGCCCAAGAGGCTTTTGGAAGAAATTCCGTGAGTACCGTATTATTTCTTCTTTTCAAAATTCTGAAGATTATTCCAGGTGATGTGGTCTCAGCAAATCCAACAATATCCAGTGGTCTTCCGATTCCCAACGAGAACAGATTCCCACCTCCAGCCTCGAGACCAGAGCTCTATTCGACGCCTGCTACCAAGGGTCTGTACTTACTATTTTATATAAAATATCCCAATAGGTTGATATTTCATTTTGCAGCTTCTGACATTGCCAACAATCCTTACTGGAAACGCGATGTCCGACGCGCATACCCTCAGCTCTCCATGATCACACAGTCAGAGTTGTCAACTCTCCTCATTGAGCACTCCGGTGCACCAGCGTGCGTTTCTCTTGTAGTCTGGATCAGTTTACGAGGACTGACATGATCCTCCATACAGTTTGGCCGCGCCTGCAGAAAAGGCAGGCGTACCAGCAGCAACGAACCAAGTCCTAGACTTGGCAGAGGCTATTACATCTATCACGTCCAAGACCAAGGTTTATTCGGAATCCAAGCTGCCTCCATCACTTCCGACACCCTACAAGCGCTGGTCACCACAGTTATCCCCTCCCCCTCCTCATCATGAGCACTCGTACTTCCCAATGTCTCTTTACCGGTAGAACTAGAGTATATATGGATACAATACAATCCACAGCCTGAAATAAAAACCAAAGTCAGAATACGATCTCAAACAGCCATAAACAATTTCAGTCATGTCTGTTCCGCCACCACCACCTCTCGCAGCAGGTTCATCTGCCGAAGTTCAGGCAAACGCTTTCGGTGATGATCCACGGTATGCTTGCTTTCTAGCACCTGGACTCTGACGTGGATTCGCCTCCCCCACTTTGGCGTTATTTTAACTCGGACATGTAGGATCTACTTTTCCAAGACTTTAAACACTTGGAGATTCGAACAGGATGACGGACCCGAGCTGGAGTTCGATACAAACAAGGGCGCTTGGGTGCCAGTAGTACGTCAACAGTTTGTCTTGCAGAAGATTTTAAGCACTCATTTCGATTCCAGTTGGACGACTTGATCACTCAGCAGCAGGCGGCATATGCATTGGCAGGGGTCGATGAGAATGTCAGTGGAAATCCTTAATCACTACGCGCCTATCCTGGGGTACTGATACTTTACAGGTACCAGCCGCGCCCGTTCTTAAACGAGAGAACAAGAAACGTAAAGTCATAGACTACACGTCTGCTACACCTTCCGGCGAGGGCACCTCCACCAAGCACAGAAAGACAGAAAATGCTGAACGAAAATCTAAAAACACGGCCGTATATGTGACGGGACTTCCCCCTGATGCAGAACAAGAGGAGATCGTTGAGCGGTTCTCTAAGTGCGGTGTCATCGAGGAAGATGAAGGCGGAGAACCCAAGATCAAGTTATATGCCAAGGAAGATGGATCTTTTAGCGGGGACGCACTCGTGGTCTTCTTCAAGGAGGATTCGGTAACGTTAGCGGTCAACCTACTTGATGAAGCAGAGTTGAGGCTGGGACAACCACACACCGTCATGAGTGTATCTAAAGCCGATTTTGCACATAAGAGCCACTCTGGAGGGGGAGGAGGAGGAGGAGGAGGAGAGTACCAGCCTAGAAAGACGGTAGACAAGAAGAAGATCACGAAGCGAATAGGAAAAATGCAAAGGTTTGTCCTCCCTTCTTGCAACACTCTTTTTTATTGACCATCTCCTGTTAGGAAACTTGAGGAATGGGGAGACGATGATGGCTTCGGTCCCATGCCAGACGCTACTGATAACATGAACTTTGCCGGAAAGAACTCTCGTGTAGTCGTTCTGAAACATATGTTCTCGATTGGGGATCTGGAAGAGGATGCTAGGTTGATGCTGGATCTGAAGGAGGACGTGCGGGAAGAGTGTTCAACACTGGGAGAAGTTACGAATGTCGTTTTGTATGATGTACGCTCGTCACTTTTCGACCTCTATTTGTTTGCTGATTTTTCTTCACCACTTTCACAGAAAGAACCAGAAGGTATCATTACAGTCAAGTTCAGAGATCCCCTAAGTGCACAAGCTTGCGTTTTGGTGAGATCACCACTTCTCCTCCCTACAATCCCTAACTATCATACAGAAAATGGACGGCCGCTATTTCGATAAACGGAGGGTTGAAGCGGAGCTTTTCACTGGTAGACAGAGATTTAATCGAAGTGGTGCTGGAGATGATATTGAAGGTGGAGGCGAAGAGGCTGAGAGGAAACGTTTGGACGACTTTGCAAAATGGCTTATGACCGAGGGAGACTGAAACGAAGTGTTTGTTGGGCTTGGGTATCTATCTAGTTTCTGTGATTTACCATTATCAATGCCTTTAATTAAATAGCTATGGACGTGATGCTTGAGAAAAAAATGGTCTACCAACAAGTACACAACGGTCTGTTCTTGACGGTTTCCAGGCGCTGTCAGACGGTCAGATGGCGATGCTAGAGGATCAAAACGAACGAACCTCAACGATGACCTTTCCCTTATTAGAAGTCTCCCCACTTATCCACTCAATTCCAGAGGTTGACAAGGTAGTGCGGTGCCTCGAATGGTGATTGGTCCCTTCGACATGCGAGGTAGACTTGGACAAAGCGACAAGATCCTCTTCATCAACAGAACTCCTCCTAGACTCAATTTCGGGAACAGTTTCCAAAGGAGGACTTCCAGGAGGAGAGAAAGGAGATGAACTTGATCCACCAGTAGTCGCCGGTGCAGAAGCCGCCCCGTGCATTACGCCCAATGCTGGTCCAGCCTTGGGCAATGACTCTCCGACATCGACTTCTTCCTCCGCCTCGTCTGAACCAAGTCTTGACAGGCTTTGTTCGACAGCGTCTAATCTCTCAAGATGTTCCAAGACAGTAACACCTGTCGTACCAGGGTGCACTCGTTGGAATTTCCGCGCGAAGGGGACCGGTCGAGGAACTCCAGGCGCATCGGTCGCTGCCCGACGGATCGGAGGCGGGAAGTCTCCAGTGCTTTGTCTCCTTGGCCGTTTGGGAACAGGAACACTGCTTATTGACAGTTGTGGCGATGGTGGTCCGTTTTGAGGTTCATGGATAGCTTCTTCCTCCACTATCTCGACCTCATCACTCCAGACAAGGACCTTTGTTCGCCGTGTAAGCTCCAGTGGACCTAAAATATGTCAAGCAAGTCCTCAAGGTGTGGGAGGTATACACACCCTCATCCTACAAGACTAGACGTGAGTTAAGTTGGAAATTATGGTAATGAAGTCCTCACCGCATGTCGTAAAGATTGAACAATATTCCAAGCTTGACCTATCAAAGTGTCAATGGCAGTTACATCGCTGAAGACAAAGGTACCTTTAATAACGGCAAGTTGTCGCTACAGTGTTCCGTAAGACAGATGGAAAATTTGGTGGTGAAAAGAAACCTACCGCAAACATTTTTGGATGGAAATCGGGATCCACTGCAAACAATTTTTGCAACTGATAACTCGTTTCCTCCCACCATGCCTTCGAGGTCAGTAACGGAAGGAAATGATTACGGGTCTTGTCACTGAATGGTCGTCCAATAATGCTGACAGGAAGGTACAGCCAGCCATACGTGTAAGAGCGCCAGCCTTGGGGATGCTCATGGGGAAACGATAAAGAGTTGTCAATGGCAGCAATATGAATATGGGGTTTTCTCTTGTAGTCGGGGGAATCGGGCGTGTTGGAGCCAGAGGGTACAGGGGATAATGTGGGTTGGTACGAAGCCGACCGCGAGATAGAAGAATTTCTCAATTCACTCATCACGGGCATCTCCAATCGTACTGAACGAGAGGGTGCTACGTCGACCAGTAGTTTCTCGTGGTCTCCTTCACAATATTTGATCATATAGTTGTCCGCGCCACGGTCGGTGTTCAACATGAGATAATCTGAGGAAAGAAACGAGCCATTTAGACACTGCCCTTGAAACAATTCCCAACCATACCTAAGATTACTAATCTGTTGAAAGACTTGTCAACAAAGGGAAAGCACGCTCTGATGGTCACTTACTTCTCCAGTTCCTCTCTAAAACTCTGCTGTAATTGTTGGCTCCAATAGAAAGGTCTCTGAACATCTGAAGTCTCAGTAGCATCATACAACATCCGTTCGTCTTCATAGTCAGCATCGTCATATAGATCTTCATTATCACCAGTTCTTCCACAGATTACTTTCATTGCACCGAGGAAGCGTTTGGATACACTTCCATGTCGATGATTGGAGTCGTCAAAGGTGTCTGCGATGGCCCTGCCTGGCCATGGGTGCTTGCGAAGAAAATCCGACGCATCTAAGAGATGATATTAAATATAATGAAGGTGTAGATATGCTGGCGCTCGCCTTGAAACCCATGTAGAAAGTACTGCATACTACCGATCTTCTCCGGTAGTGGTCTTCCTTTCTTGACCGCATTACGGTCAAGCCAGTCATAGAAGAAAGCCTATAAAGCGACCATTAGCGTATGTCCTCCATCATCTGTGCTCGCCTACCGGACTAGAAAGTGACACTAGTTGTGTGCTTGGGACAATGTGTAATTCTAAGCGTTCGTCTAGTAAAGATGCTGCAGCTTCGGAGATATAACTGCGGAAGGTTAGAAAGAGATGCATTACTGATATTTTAGACATGCCTTAGATTAGGAATGAGACATGCACGTCCAAAGGGAATGATCCATCTAAATTGTCGATGTAACCATTTTGTAGTCTGTTATGAAGAGTGTCAAACATTTCAATAAGGACTTGTTAGTATCTCACTTTGGGATTCAGCCGCCCATATGGTTCCTCGTCTTTAGGCTTAAATACGCTATTGGATTTTATGAAGACATTCGGATGAATCAAAGAGATGAATACTTACGCGACTGTCTGAATCCTTCCGTCAACCTTTTCCCTTGCGAAATACGACCCCGACGAACCCTTGGAAATCATCTTTGGATGTACACCTTCGTTTATCGCAGACTTGATTGACGACACCAAGCTGATAAATTATACATGAGAACTCGAGACAACATATGGACAGAACAAGCACCCATCGAAGTCCGCCTGTGACATCGGTGGACCATGATCCAGAGTCTTCAATTGCTGCAAGCAATGTTAACTGAATGACGACCGACAGGCGAAGAGCGACATACGAATCCAGAACTCGACAAACCAGTTACAGGAGGCTCGAACACACTGCGCCAGATATGCTTTCTTGCGTGGGTCTCCGCTGTTTTCTTCTTCCGCTTCACTTTTTGAGCAATGGATTCGGTCCACCTAGCAGAGGTTAGTCGTTCATCACCCAATATAAAACTCGGGGACCAACCTCTTGAATGCGTTGTCCAATTTTGTCAGGTCGATGCTACCCGGTCGTAAGCCATGACGACGGACATGATGTGAGCTACCTGGCTGGTCATGTTCATCGGTGTCATCTTCTGACGACCGCAATGGTTGATACTCTGAACGGTCTGCATGAGTGGACATGGTGCTCCTTAGAACGACATCCAAGCTTCTCTTGCGGAGGGCCGGAGGCTGCACGTCACGCGTCACGGGATGCACGTGGATGCAATATTTTTTATTATTTACATAAATAACTAACATAATTCCAATCGTTATACTCGATCATGGTATGAACGAAGATAATAAAAATAGACATGTTCAACTTGACACCATTTCAACTTTCTACAGTTTACTATGGCTGTGGCCTCGTGCGTGTTTATCAACACACCCTTGCCAGCCGACTTGCAACTCCCTAGGCGCTTATTCCCTGAAGTATACACGAACGGTGACCGGCCTGCCAGGTGCGGTGTCATTGATAAGGAGAGACTCTCGCCCACACCTTCTTATGGCTTCGGATGGATGTTACCCAGCGTTGAGCTCTTCCATGCAATAGACACCACTGACGAAGACGTACCGCTGAAAATGTGGCTGTTCCAACTGCCCAAAATGGTCGGCACCCTATTATACCCCCGCTGGAAGATGAAGGGGTATTGGGACGAGCGCCGTTATAAGTAAGCGATCCCCTTTTCTCAATGTTTTGAAAAGTTCTTCGAACTTGTGATTACAGTCCCATCGTACCAGAAGCTATAAATATTGGGGAAAACCACATTCTGATACTTCTGGCATGCAACGACGGGAGCGAAGTGATTGATCGCGTCATAGCTGACAAGGCTTACCATGAGGAGTGTAGAAATGGCCTGAATAACCCCAAGTCAATGAGGGATAAGCCAGCTTGGTTCCACGTTGGGCTTAATGGCATGCCAAAGAACTTCCCAGTTGTTGACTCGAAATGAGGTGACGATCACAATGAAAAGTCTCATTCGCCGCAATTCGAGTCGCCCTTCATGTACAGTGTATGAATCTACCTCATCAGTATGTAAATCTGGGAATATCTGATTTAACTTGAGAAGCAGTGAATAGACCCGGTGGTTACCCTTAGTATTTGACTCATTCAACGCCTCTTGTGGCATAGCACTCCGCATCCGTTTGCCCAAGCTAACTTTCGGAGTCTTGTCATAACACAGTTGATGTGCGAGTTAAACTTGAAAGATCCAGCTCATTAAGATAGCCAAATCACAAAGCAGACAACGGAGGGAGGCGCATTCAGTTCCCGACCAGGATTTGGGAGGTAATATAAATAGGAATATGATTTCTATAGCTTTACCCATCTACGAATATGAACTTGTACTGGTAAATGTGTATTACAACCAAAGCCAGAAAATGCGGTTGGTCAAGGTACCGTTAAGGATAAATCATTACCATCCTGCCTTTATCTTCGCAGCAGCAACCTCTGCGAGAAGATAAATCGGTCCTTGTGCTGTTCATGATAGTCAAGCAATTATCCTTCACATCATAGAAAGGACTTACTGTGACCGGTAGGAACATAGGGTAAGGCGCTGCCATCAACGACACGAAGTCCGTGTGTCCCTTTAACCCTCAAGTCAGGGTCCAGAACCCCCCATGGAGCCCCACGCCGAGACACTCCTGCAGTTCCAACAGCGTGAAACCCACTATATCCGATCACTAATGTCAGGAATCCAAAGAAGAGATATTCCTTTGCTTAACGTACGTCGTAGAGTATTTTCTGACATGCTGAGCAATCTCGTCATCCGTGTTCGAGGAACCCAGAGGCTCCCATAGAGCGCCAATAAACCCTTGCCATGATTGAGCGGTGGAAAACCGTTTCGCAAGCTTGACGCCGGCGACCATAACTTTCATGTCGAAGTCAGTGGCCAGAAAATTTGGGTCGATCAGGGGAGAATCGAATGGATCCGTACTCCTTAGTTTTATTGTTCCTCCTGTCAAATCCATAAAGTGAGGGGAAAATCAAGGGATCAAAAAGAAAGACATCTACGGGAGGTTGGAGAAATGAGGCTGGTAGCCATTGTCATCCAGTTTCCTTCTGGTTTTGGAGCCCCAAGAACCAGGAAATCGCTCCCCCAGAGGCACTCGATGTGGGCTGAAGTTGGGCCAGGAGAAGGGTCTCCATAGGTCCGAATAATGGTGTCATTCTGTGGAAGCCTCAGCCAAGCAATCTGATTAATAACAGTCCAAGAGAGTGGTCCTTGATGAGTTTGATTCCATTCTTGAATCGACTGAAGGAGAATGTTAGGAGCAAGATAGGCTCCAAAGGTTTCGTTGCTGCTAATTTGCCACGGGTTTGGAAGCAATACGTGGTCAGTCATGTTCTTGCCAACCGAAGGGAGATTGACACGAGTGTGGATACCCAAACTCTCCAGTTCAGTTGAATCTCCAATTCCGGAAAGCATAAGAAGCTGTGGAGTGTTGAACACCCCCGCGCTCAGGATGACCTCTTTACGGGCGGTCACTCTCCATCTTTCACCTGTTACCACGTCAACGAAAAGGTGGACGCGGATCGGGTGTGCTGACTTACTTGCGGGTCTGGTTCCAAACTCAACCCCATTGAAACAGGGGATCATGCTCTGAAGATTGGCCTCAAGCAGCTTCGTAGCATGAGCGTTCAGCAGGATGTGCAAATTCGGTCGATTAACATAATGCGGTCCAACATAGGTTGTGGCAGAACTGCTACGTCGACCGTGACCAATGGTGCCTTGTGCCCAACCAAAGCCAATCTACCCCACAAAACGGAAGGCGGTCAAAAAAAAAAAAAAGGATCGCAATAGCCAGAATAAAACGTACAGGGTTTCCGATATTCATGTCTCGTTGGAAGGGAAACTCGGACATGAAGGCCGGTTCATTGGTGGCTGCAAGAATTCTTGAATCAATTGGCCATGAGTACCCAGGAACACTAATGGGTACCATTCCATTGTGACTGTGTGCCGATGGGAGGTATTGATCCGTCTAGGAAGTGCGATGAGATAATGAGTAAAAGAACCTGCTTCAAGCCTACATCGTTGTGGTTGTCATTCGGCGGAACGTAATTTTGGTTCAGATCACGATAATGTGACATTGCATCCCAGGCCCAAGCAGGATCCCCAGTGACTCTGCTGATGTGATCCCAGTCGTCTTTGGAACCAGTAGTATATACCATAGTGTCTGAGTGAGAACAGAAGATATGAGTCGTGATCGTGACGCAAAAAGATGGCTTACTGATGCTGCTCGACCCACCCAGAATCTTCCCCCGGGCGTAAGGAATACTGCGACCACCGAAACCAGATTGTGAAGTGGTAGTGTAGTTCCAGTCATATTGCTGTTTTGCTGGTAAACATAAGAAACACAGTTGTGGCCAATCGAACTCACAGAGCCGATCAAAGAGAGAGTTAGTAGTGGGATGATAGATCCAGAGACACCTTCATTGCTACAATTCAATGAGCATAGGATATTGATAAGTAATTAACGCAATTTACCTTCCTCCTGCCTCAAGGACGAGGACCTGAATATTACGGTCTTCTGTCAAACGATTTGCAAGGGTATTGCCAGCAGTACCACCTAAGAATGACCCCAGCTGAGTTTATTCATTCCATTTATGACAGGACGTACCTCCAACAATGATGTAGTCATAGGTATATGTTGGAAGCTGAGAGACCTTTTCATAGATCGCCCCGTGGGCTAGTGCGATAGCGAGAGCAAGAAGTATAAAAGACTTGGTGAGTAAGTTCATGGCGGGCCTTAATATCACCTGGGAGCCCAAGAGACGACCTGACTTCCAAATTTATATCCACGACGCAGTCATCAATATCTCGTGTAGCCCAGTAAGCAGGGCAGAGTAAATAAGCATCCACTTACTAACGCCGAACTGACAAAAATGACGAATAATCAAAGCATAATAACAATCAAACACCTTGAGCAAAGCACACCCTGGGGATGGCACAGGGGAATTTCCAGAGCCATACCCCTACCGGAAGGAAACCCTTCAGGCGATTGACCGAACCACTCGTATAACAAGGTCAAAAAAAGAAAGGTTTATTGAAATACCAGCCAGACGGAGTAGATCTCATCGACCAGTGGTTGGTAACTGATTGGGCTGAAAACAGCCTTAGGAGTTAGAATGGTGTAAGGTATATATATTCGGTGAGAAACCTACTGCTTCCAAAGTCGGCGACGACGTATTATGTTCGAATACACTTGGGGAAAGGGCTTTGTCGTATATATTTGATGTCCCAGCCTAGGTGATTATATGCATTCACCGGAAGTTGGAACTGCCCTTCGCAGGCACTGAAGCTGGAGAGAAGCTTTTTTAAACCATGAGGTGTTTGGATGACGCAGAGAGCTTCAAGTTCCCAAAATTCGACATGATTGGAAGAGGGAAGAAGCAAACAAAACTTGCTTCAGATCGCGGGTCAGCAGAGTCACGCTCAACCAAGTTTCCCGACAACTTCATATTCGTCCATAAGCCATCGCGTTCTATACCCTCGCCAAATTTGAACTGTGGCCAATCACAAGGAGGTATGCCCAAGGGTCGACAATGGTCACGACCTTCTCGCAGTATGCAGGAGTTTACGGTATCTGCGATATTGAGAAAGATTTCTCGAGGCATATATAATGAGGTGACGGTACATACGCCGTCAAATTCAAAAAACAGATTTTACACCTGCAGCTTAAGAATCGATGATTTCGGAAAGTCTGATCTGGTCCTTTGTAAAATGAGAGTGATACGGAACTTCAAGAGTGTCATAAATGGTGGTCCAGACGTCAGGAACGATGCAAGGGGATGCGAGAAGATAGAGGCGACTTCAGCAGAATTGAGGATCGGCTAATCCGTTTGAAATTGTTAGCTAAAATTATTGTCTTGGACGAGGCACGTCACATGCGTCACACGTTACGGGATGCACGTGGATGCATAGTTTTCAAAACATTTATTTCTTTTAAAAAAATAATAAATAATAAATAATTAAGTGGCAGACTCCAAATCGGAGTCAGGCGGCAACAGGCATATGCAACGAGCCTTTTTTTTTTCTCTTTGGTTTTTGTTTGTGAGTCGATAGTTATTATTTTAAATAACTAACGTAAAATAATAGTAATGTAGATTGTGGCTGTTATTTTAATGAGACATCTATCTGGTCTAATGTACCCTCTGGTCTAGGCTGTCTAGCTGGCTCTATGAACCATAACTTGAATGTCAACGAGCTTGTATGGTAGTGGGAAGTATGTTCTCTGTGGTCTCGACCGTCTCGTGCGTTTTTTCTGTTGCGAAGGAGCCTTCTGGTCGAGGAGTATCGGCTTCTTGCGGCTTTATAAATCTCTTCATCTCCACCATTGAGCGACAGAAGAGGTATAGCCACAGAATCAATGTCCCTCCCGCCCACAGCTCCCCCCATATTCGGAGTGCTTTTGAGTCAAACACATCGCTGAGCCGCATCGTGTGAATTGCGTATACGCACTGCCATTTAATCATAATCAATTTTTCTTCGTTGAATAATATATGACATACATTCGGAAACACAAGACCCCAAGAGGCAACTCTGAACGAGATAGAAAAGCGACGCAGACCGGTATACAGGGCGAGGAATCCGTAAATCATCCACATAGTAGCCAAAGACCAGAGAATGAACGATAAACAGATGCAACAAACGTTTATGATTGTCGGTGTGAGATCCGTGGAGACGAAATGCGAGTTGGACATTGTGGCTCTTGGGAGCAACACACGGAACCCCTCGCCTATCAAAAGGATCGAGTACCCGGCTTGCCCAGTCGGACCCAAAGGGATGAAGACGGAAAGAATACTCCTTTCTGACGGGATTCCAAACGTAATTAATCTTTGGAGATAAATCACGAGAATCATGAGAGCCAGAGAAAGCCCAACTGTGACCATGAAGACGGACACAGATAGAGTATCTAGTGCCTGCTTCACACTGTATTCTCCCAGCGAATTGCTTAAAATGCCACCTGTCGATGAAGCGACAATCAGAGTGACCACTGGGAGCAACCACGTTGCTGACATAGAGTCGAGTGAGAGGGAATGGTGGGTGATCCTTGTCAACATGAATGGTAAGCCGACATTTCAAATGAAGGGTGCTGAATTATACATTACGTGCACTCCAATCCAGCAGCAAATGAAAGAGATCCCGACATCTATCCACCACACAGCCCAAAGAAAAATCAGAAAACCTCTTCCCCCGAATTTATCATGATCATGAAACAATTTCACGGCGACACTTATTAGGGTTGACCCGCCCATGGGAAAACAGCTCGTGAATAAGCTAGTTGATGGATTTTTTAGCAGGGAGCGCCACGCTCCCGGATAAATGGTGTATTTGGTAATAGTGAGTACGAGGAAGCAGGCGAGGGTAAAAAGATCCAAGTAGAAGAATATTTTGCAGAAAATCAGCATGGGTGTCGATCCATCCGCGTTGGGAAATAGCAAGAATAAAGAGCTTACACCTCCGGTACCTGCGTATAACGATGAGCAATGGGTTTCGGAACATGCAATGTTTGCTGACCCATGGTAAATGCAAAGAGGGCTGGTGTGGCACGCCTGGAGTAAAAGGGTCAGCAATTGAGGGTTTGGCACTTGAGGTGCTTCTCACCTTGTCATGTACCAAAAAGTTTGGCACATACACCTTCCTGCACTTGACAGAATACCCATGGAGTTTAAAGCAAGAGGAACCGGAACGTTATATCCCGACGCCTAGGTTACCTTTTTACATAAAAAATTGCTATATATGTATAAGATTGATTTTGTAGTGTGAGAGGCTATGAATTCGCACCAAATTGAAATTCGATATGCTGGAGAATTCCAAGTCGCAGTGTTTGCCGCTTTACTTTTAAAGTCTCGAAAGGATCAATACGCCAAGAAAAAAGTAACAGTTGAACCTAGCCTCGACTTCAAGCCTCTGAGGTCTAATGTAACTCTAACCGTCGAGATGTGATGATGATCACTGTGTATCAAGCTGGGCTTAAAATAGCTTCCAGTTGTCATGTGCTGGTGGTTGCAAGTCCCAAATCAAGTCCGAAACGACCAGTTGGGATTGACAGGTACAGGGTGTATGGGACGCCTGTTTTCTTGATACTTGGTGTGATTCAATCCAAATAGTTCTTTTCTCCTCAGCTAAATTTCTCCAGGTTGATCATGCCTTGGTTTGGGTTCATCTCGTCCACAACTTCAGAATCCCATGGCGAGGGTGGTAGTGTCATCACCAGTCAGACTACAGCGATCGCTGTCCAAGGTGACCCCGAGCCCCGACGGACATCTGCCGTCGCCGTCGATAGTCCAGGCAATGCGACCACGTTCCCCCTCCAGGGTATAAATGATTCTGCGAGTGACCCAAAGCAAAGCAAAGAAGCCCGCCACTTTTCGTTCCAGTCACTTGTCTTTAAAAAACAAGTACTGTCTCCCACCACCCAAGGTAAAACACAGGAGTCGTCACCTCAGAACCCGCCCAAGGAGAATGCTTCGAGATCGGAGAAACGCGCATTGAAATCCGCCCTTCTCGTACGCACAATGATTGTTGGACCAACGTCAGCGGGACCCAAGATGACTGCAGCAGTTGCAAAGCCCGAGCTAAAGAAAGTCAAGTCGCAGATGCTTGAACCCAAAAAGGCCAACGAGCTCATCAACCAACTCCGAAAACTCCCTGCCCAGGGTGAGGCCTCTCAATCAAATAGTAATGGCCCCATACATGCTGTCTGCTTGTCCCTCCCAGACGAGGAGGAAGCGGCTTTGCTCTTCGAGAAATTGGCACCTTCAATCCCCGCCGGGGATGTTACAACACTATTCGCCCTTCCCGGCGTTGTTGCAGCACCTTTGGACAAACTCGCGGAGATGTACAAGGAAATGAAGATTATAGACCTCGTTACTACCACCGATCTCGGACTGGGTCAACCTGGCGATGGCAATGGTTTGCTTGCTGGTGCTGTTCCCACTGCAGAAACAGTTATTCGAGGTTTCGAGCAAGTAACCCCGCAGTTAATGGCGTTAGGGTTTGCAACTGGGAAGTTGGTTGTGCCAGACCATACAGGTATTTTGACTGCAGATACACCCCCGTGTTTTCTCACTCATATTCAGGAATCAATCCCCCTGTTGACAGGATGTCCGTCCTCACTTGTACGTAGATTACTCCCCTGCTATGGACAAGCGCTGACGACGCAACATCAGATTGGTGGGGTTTGGAACTTCTTCTCCCTCCTCCATCTCTACGCTATCTCAGTGTTAGTACACTTGTGCCATAGTTCATCTTTGGCTTTTGCTAATATTTACTTTATATAGAGCGTCCAATCTGTCACTGGTGCTATCATGAACTTCCTCTCTGCCCTTGCGCTGGTCAACAATGGGGTTCGCGAGATCCTACCATTCATTCGTTATTTTGCCCAATTTATCGATTTCGAATTCGCCGCTATCAAGAGTCAAGATAGAGGCTATGGCGTAGTTTGTGCAGCGACCTGGTTTGTTTCTAGTTTTATTTTTTCATCATTGTCTTATCGACCCGACAGGATAATGCCTGCTGCAATGGTACCTCGGCCATGGGATTTCCCTGTTCCAGAGGTGCCAAACGCAGAAGCAAGTAATGGGGATCCGAACCTATCGCAGAGCGGCATTATTACCCCCTCTGGACCATTGCCAAAGCCAGCAATTTCCATTACGGATATCGTCGCCAATAATAATCCAGCACCCACTCTTACGCCAACCCCAACTTCCCCTCCTAAGCCTACTGCTCCAATAAATGTCTAGCGGCCAAGAACTTTCCTATTGTTTCGGATTATGTGCCACCTTTCACGACCTGTCACGAAATTCCGCTACGACCATGTAAAACCACCAGATTCTATCGACTGTTTATAATGGATGGATCGGATTTTATTTTGAGATTAAAATCAGGATCGGGGAAGTGCGTATTTGGGGGTAATGATGCATACATTACAATTCTGGCAACATATTTTGTGTAAGTTTCTAATACGATCCAGTAAGCCAGAGTCTGCAGATCCTTATCAAAGATTCTTGAGGACCAACAAATACTCCCAAATACTGCACATCTCTGCTGCCATTGTAGTAGAACAACTGGGAAGCATTTTTGAGTTGACAATCCTGTTCAAACTTCCTGAGGTGGCTTATTTCACGTCGACTTCGAGGCTGCTCTATCTTGTATCCAAATCTATGCCTGCTACGAGGTCTTCAACTCGTTTAGCTGAGCTGGCAACTTCTGCCGGCGCCCAAGCAACAGATAGCGACAACGAAAGAGGAACATCTCGAAAACGCAAACCAAAGTCTACTTTGGTCAAGGAAAACAAAAAGAAATTATCCAAAAGAGATGAAGATCGGGTTATAGCACCAACTATCGCTCATCAAGTCCCGACTGCCTCAACTTCAGATACGGACTCCAAATTCGTGCCAGCAGTGTTATCATTTAACTATGAAGAAGCCAAGAAGCATTTGATTGAAGTTGATCACCGATTTGAAGACTTATTCCGCAAGATGAAATGCAAACCCTTCGAACAACTTGAACAAGTTCATCCTTTTCGGTACGAACCGCCTTTGAGTACATATGCAAGTTCTAACGCTATCGGTTATCTACCAGCGCCCTTGCCACATCTATTCTGTGAGCATTCCGACTTTAGATTGGTGCATACCGAGAGCTGACTCAATTCCGACAACACTTCTAGGGGTCAACAAATATCCTGGCTTGCAGCACGTTCGATCATACATAAATTTATCAGGTTGTACGATACGTCACTCCCAGAAAAGCCAACGGACGAAGAGTACGTTTCCTTTAACCGAGAAATATCATGCTTAATCGATATGTAGGAGAAAAACTATAACTTTCTTTCCTACGCCTTCTCAAGTGATTGATACCGATCTTGCTGATTTGAGGACTGCAGGTCTCAGTGCGAGAAAGGCCGAATACAGTAGGTTTTCCAAGATATAAAATTTGTTTGCCTACTCTCGAAAACAGTTCAGGACCTTGCTGTTAGGTTTGCAGATGGTCGCCTATCTACTGACAAGCTTTTGCAGGCGAACGATGAAGAACTCGCCGAAATGTTGATCCAAGTTCGAGGAGTTGGACGTGTGAGTCTATTCGATCCTAATCGACTGATGTTTTCACTTACATGGTCTAGTGGACTGGTACATGCAGTTGATCTGTTCTCAGCCTGGGTCAATACTTACCAGGTTTACCGCAGTTGATATGTTCGCAATATTTTCATTGCGACGTCCAGACATCCTTCCAGTTGGTCTGTCTTTGTGATATATTGGGAAAACTTGCGTCACTTGGCTTACACTGCGGCTCTTAGGTGATTTGGGAGTGCAAAGGGGATTGCTCCGATGGTTCCTCTCCCTCCATTCTCCTGATCATTCCTTTAGCATATCTCCACAGAAGGTCGGAGGGTCCAGGGAAGAAGCCGATAACGACGAACTCCCTTCAGTTTCGAATGGAGAGAATATGGCCATCGACATAGTGTCGTCATCGATCCTTCCCGGCTCTTCACGCCAAACAGAAGATCTTCCCGAGGCACCCCCAACCTTCACGTCATCAATAAAGAAAGTGCTAAGTATGTCGGGTGTCGACTCTCGAAAAGTGCCAGTCCCGCTTCCTGCGGGTATCGATGTTGCCACAATGAAGTCGAGATTGAAGGGAAAGAAGGCCAAGTGGGACTGTTCATACTGTCTTCGTCGAATCGTATTCATAAATTTCTCAGAGGAACTTTCTTGACGCCCCAAGAAATGGCGTCATTGACGGAAAGCTGGAAACCTTACAGAAGCGTTGGTCAGTATCTATTTTTCAACATTACTATTTCTGATGTTCACATTGACTTCTTCAAGGGGTGTACTACATGTGGTCGTTAGCAGCAGATACATGAAGCAATCGATATCGTATGTCTCCGGATGTCTTGTCTCCGTAGTCGGCGTGATCGGAGACTATTTTTGTTGAAATCAATGGATCAAACATGTTCACTGGTAATCCGACTTGGGTCTTGCACCCACATAAACAGTTCTGTTGACCTTTCTGCACGCCCACACCTTGCTTTCGCCATCCCCCTGAACTTTTATTCACCCTTGTGGCGTCCCTTCATTCCAGACGGCTGGGAGCTTAACATTTCAACGACCCCCCGAACGCTCATCATGCCCCGCCCCGGTAGCTCCCTTGTATTGCCACCACTTACACTGCCTCCGAATGAGATGCTATCGAATCCCGGAGATTCTGAACCGCCTTCCTCAACAGCGAGCGATCCGATAAGAACTCCCCTTTTAGACTGCACCTTTGAAACACAAAACCCCGTCATAATCGTCAACCCGCCAAGGCTACTTGGTGTTGGCAAACCCAACCACCATATTACTAGGCGTTCGTTCTCGGAAGTTTCATCTCGCCCCGGTCGTATGCAATTTCTCTCGTACAACAGTTGGCGGGCGGGCTTGAAACATCGGGAACCAAAGGAGAATCACACTACCTTCCTCAGTGACTCGAACATTTCTTCGCTTTTCAGCAATCTCCACATACACTTCGAGCAACCTTCCAATCATCGGGTTCCCAGACCTCATTACAGCACCGATGCCTCCATTTTTTCTTCTCAATTCGCCGAAGGACACCAGCTCAACGCCGATTTCGTTAAAGCTTATCAACTTCGGGACGAGCTTGGTTGTGGCGGTTATGGTTTCGTCATGACAGCTCTTGACCGCATCAAGAGACAAGAAGTCGCCGTGAAGTTCATTGTGAAGGCGAAGGTGCCCGACCATGCATGGATGGAGGACGAAGTCTATGGAAAGTTGCCTACGGAGGTCGTGCTGCTGAGTTGCATCAATCACGAGAATATTGTCAAATGTCTGGGTCTGTTCGAGGATGCCTTGTATTTCTACATGGTGGGTTGCCTGGTTTATTTTGTGGTGAAGTGCTCAAACTTTTTATGCTCCAGGTTCAAGAACTACACGGAAGTCCATGGGAGAAGGATCACACATTCAACTCTGGGTCTGTCACGTCCGGAAAATCAAGTACATCATCCTCAATGTCTCTGCCAACTTTATCCCGGTCATCTTCCGAAACCTCATTACCTATATCCGAACCCACGACGCCTGCCAAATTATTTTTTCCTCTCCAGCCGCATGTGGATGAGAAATGTCTCGAACATGGTTCGCACGACCTCGAAACCCATCCGTCAATAAAACCGCCTGATGCACGTCCTGAAGTCACACGTCGTTCATCTCATGATCTTTTTGAATGCATCGAACAGACGGAAAATAAACGCTTGACGGAGGACCAGGCAAGATATGTATTTGCCCAGGTCGCTGACGCTGTTGAGTATCTCGATACCCTTGGCATCGCGCATCGCGACATCAAAGACGAGAACGTTGTTATCGACAAAGATTTCAAGGTGAGGTTGAATTATTTATTTTTTTCGAAGGTCTTATTTATGTCATTTGGGATTTTAGATTAAAATAATTGATTTTGGCAGTGCAATTGCCGTCGATCCAACACTTTCTCGACCAACTTATACAATGTTCTATGGAACAGCCGCTTACGCTTCTTCGGAAATCCTTTTAAAGAAAGAGTACCAGGCAGCGCCTGCCGAGATCTGGACCATAGGGGTTTTACTTTCCTACCTCCTTGGCGGTATTTCCCCTTTCCACGATATTCAAGATGCAGTGGCGGGCCGGATATCCCTAACGGAAGACGTGATAGGAAAACTCTCTGACGAGGCGATGGATTTGATGCATAAATGCCTGGATCCTAATCCTGTCACTCGTGCAACGATTGCACAAGTCAAGGCACATCCTTGGCTGCAGCAGAGTTTCAACAGCAAAATCTAGCTTCATTCCCTATCTGTCAGTATAACCAAAATCAACCTCGCATTATTTATCATATATAGTTTTGTAGCACTAATAAAATGCATATTTGTATGTATACTATATAGCAATCAATTGTCGATGTATTTTTCTTTGAGTTGTGTATTATCCTCCAAACTCGTCCCTGGTACTTCTGGTACA
>Ga0307507_10005231_pt1 | contig 21595 bp, 21 predicted proteins | sample 7_EM_MG_FD_207223 | JGI IMG/M metagenome (GOLD analysis project Ga0307507, IMG submission 207223) | Populus trichocarpa ectomycorrhiza microbial communities from riparian zone in the Pacific Northwest, United States - 7_EM | ecosystem: Host-associated > Plants > Roots > Unclassified | place... | reverse complement strand
GTTGAACAGTTACTTCTTCAGTTCGCTTCGAGAATCCGATAAAAGACCAAACATACTTAGCTATTAGGAACTACTTGGTAGTTGCGATAGAGTAAGAAGTTTGTTACAACAACTTAGTCTAAGCCTCTGGTACTAAGTCTCGTTATATACCGCACTTTGGTATAGAGATAGTATCGTTATCCTATCGATTCCCGCCACCACCCAGCAGGCGGTTACAGCGGGCCCTGTGGATCTGGAAAACCTCAGCATCCTGGAAGTCAGAAACCGGAATTTCAAGCTGGGCAAATCGGTCCACAGGAAGTAATCCCAGTTCGGTCAGGTCAGTAGGCAGCCCCGGGTCATTTGCTGCAGTCTGCTTGATAAAACCTAGCATCTCTAATATCATGTTGCAAGACTCGATCTCATGGGCTGGGCATAGCTCAGGGAGCGTGACAATTTTCCTACTACCTTTAGGCATTTGCCTACGTGCACTGTGCGTTGAAGAAGTCCGCATTTCCATCCCGCTATTTCCTACCACGATTACACCAGTTTTCAAAAGTACCTCAATAGTCTGCAAGCGCACTCCTAGAGCGTGGTGGGGGCCATATTAGGACAAGATCTGTTGGGCAGCTTCATTCCTGTTTGCCCTCCGGTAACCGTCTTTAATCTGCTCCTAATGTGCTAGCTCGATGATGTCGGTAGAATCCATCAATATGGACCAAAAAGGCGGTACATTGAAGGCAAAATGACACTCATAGTGCATCTTGATGAAGTTGAATTGATTCTCGCGCTGTATTCAATCCGCCCATTGATTGGCTCTTTGAAGCCCTTCTTGAACCACCTGCCGACGGCACTTTGCGACAGTGTTCTAGCGGGCCTCATTTGCACTTTAATTCACCATTAGTTCCCTTAGATCACGATCCTGACAATTTGCTTCTGGGCGGGTAGCCTTGGAGGGACGGAACTCAAGAAATAGGTCCTTGGTCCAGTGAAATGTCTGCAGATACCTTTCCATGTAGACAAGTGTATCTGCTGTATGACTGAGGTATTGGTCCCTGAGAGAGAAATCAACCAGCACGCGAACACAGTGCAAAGTGCACTTGGAAATCGTGATACTGAGAACTGTCCGGATTTCGCAATGCGGACGCCAATGCAGCCTGTAATACACCGGCCGAGGTTGCGTATTTCCTTTCCCTACCATTGTGTAACTTCACGATAGGCCTTTTTTGGTACCCCGAGTTCGGGATAAGGGAGCATTTCTTTCCTGACATCGTTGAATGCCTGCTGCTCTTTATCCTTTTTTAGGAACCCCTCCACCCATTACATGATATGTTTGAATAGAGTAAGATAAATGTTGTGTAAGAGGTCCGGCTTATGTAGGTCGGTGGGGTTTAATGTGTTGAGTCCGCCAAATATATTATTTCCTATTGTCCCGCCCACCTGGTGAAAGTCTTCTGCAATACCGGCCACTTCTGCCAGCTTATGCCTCAAAGCTTTCTCGCCATATAGAATGTAGTTACAGGTCTCGTACAACTCTCAGGCTCGCGGATTCCCACCAAGCTCCTTGGCCGGAACCTCACACTTTGAGCACGACTTGCTGCCTATTCTGGGCAAGGCCACATGTTCAGCATGATCCGTAATCTGGGCTGACAGGGTGGAACAACAAAGGCGGGTTTTGCCGCTTGCACAATCAATCACCGTTCCTTCTTAGAAAACCTGTTGTCATGGGCGAAGGACAAGATCGAAGACAGTCCGGAGGACATCCGCATTCATCTGCCACTGGGCTTCGTCGGCGCGGGCTGATTCACCAGTGGACTTTCACAGCACCGGAAGCAATGCCCCAAGCAGCATTGGCATGTTGACAGGGCTCTTTCTTATCCCCGAAAGGATATTGCCGATTGTCACGTATACGGACCGGGCTTTCTAATGTCCCCAAAACGTGGAAAATGGAGTTTGGTCAGACAATCCGACAATGCGTACCACTGTTGACTCGGGGGCAGCGTTATCTACCAATGAATATATTGGGCTATTAGCACTTGAAACACCCACCACTTGTAACTTGTCAAGACCAATTTCATGCCTGTGTATCCCACCTCCAGTCCGCCGTGTGTATCGCAGAGTATAATCGCTACCCACTTGAATCCTATTCTCGAATACGTGGGTAGACTATATCCAATCTATACGTGACCTGGCTGATCACGTAGCGGACACAGTCGATAATATTCCGATAATAGAAAGTTGCTGCATGTCGACCATCCTCGATCACGGCAGCCGTCCACACCAGGTACACATCAAATGTGTCCAGAACATCGAGATGTTATTGCATGGTATCGGTGAACGAGAATGAGCTGCTCTCTATGCCACCCAAACCTTCGGCAAAGTAGGCCTCGATCTCCGACTTGGCTACCTGGCTCCGGACTAGCCCGCTTGCCAAATTAAAGTGGTCTTCGGAGGACAAAGGCTTCGAGGGGTAAACTGTCATGGTCCTATTTAGCTCTCTATAGCCAGCAACATTGCTGCGGGCTCTGCTACCAAGAGCAATGGTTTCTTGACTCGAGGAGCGCCCGCAGACAGGGGGATGGGAAATGTCCTCCGCATCTGAATCATTCTGCATATCATCCTCTATCTCACTACTTACTCCTCGGCAATCTGCGATCTCCACCCTTTGATCGCATTCGTCTGCTGAGTCACTTTAATTGATGTTTTCATCGGGTACAAAAGCAGGCAGAGCCGGTGCTGTCTGGTCGGTATTGGCACGGAGTGATAAAACGAAATCAAGATGTATTGTCTGAAGGTGCTTTTCGTATTGACCGGCCTATTCATAGCGTAGCCTGGAATAATGACACTTTGTTGTGTTTGAGGTCATCGTGCTCGTGTGGTGTGTCTCTTGCAAGTGGTCTGGCTGGGCTAATCGGTGGAGGCAGACTGCAGCAGATTTAGTCCTTCAAAGCCAAAGGCAGATTTCTTTCAAGGGTTGGATCAAGGGAAACTTCAAGTTTGTTTCGTAGGATGACGGACGGGTCCCGACGTTCAAGCTGTCATTAACTAAGTCTGCACCTGGCTGGTCTAGAGCGGTTAGCACGATCTTGGCTCTGAGGCTGCGGCTCCTCTGTAGTTCCGTTGTGGCTTAATATCTTATCTGAAGCTTCTCCCCTTTGTTCGTAGATCATGTCACCTTTCAAGATTCAAGATATCATTATTGAAGTTTGTACAAGGTACGATGGTGCGACCCCAGCGGCCTATAGAAGCACTCCCTCACCCCCATTGATTCTCTCTTCATGCTCTGTACCCGAATCACAATCCCATCATTTGTTGATCAACTCATCCATCCCAATAGCACCCACAAAGCTCTACAAAATCTCACACTCGTGCGCAGTATTGGTAGTATATCCCCAGACCAATTCCGTACTCTCCATCTGCATTTTCTCAGCTAATAACCTTCTCACAGCCATCTATTATCGGCAGATTTCCCTTTATCTACCTTCATCGTCCGCCAGGCCTGCTCTATTTGTATTTTCATAGGATATATCATTTTCTCATTATCCCTCAGGCCACTAGCATCTGGTAGCGGACATCTTTCATTGCCTGGAAGACCATTGTGGAAAAAGCACAACAAGTGTGGATCCATCAACCACAATAGCAAAAACAACTTTCACTCCGGACGCATAACACCCGCGTCCGGAGGAGCCGTCTCCGCCCCATTGGTCCTCTACCGCGTGGCCGTCCAGGGGTTCTTTGCGTCTCATGCCTTGGGCTGGTGCATCCCGACGGCCATTTCGCCTTCCCCAACCGCCCTGTGTGCTTCGCGCTGCCCCGCTTGTCCCAGCACTGTCCGCCACTTTACCTTTTCGTCTCAGGCGTATGGCGTCTCCCTACCAAATGGTCCGCCTTGGGGGCCGCCCTCGCCACTCCCCCTCTTCTAGCGGCCTTGATCCGTCCGCTAGAATCCCAGAACACTTCATTCGTAGTCTGCCGCCCACCGCCATTTTAAAGGCATGGATACTGTAGTATGGAGAATAGCCTTGTTGTTACCTTCCGCTGAGGCTAAACCTACCTGGTCTAGATTTGTTCTTATAAAACATGCTCCTCACCAGTGGGCTCCGTAGCGTGCCGTAGTTTCATATTCTCATTAAATGTCCGCATGTTAATTCTCTAGTACTGAAGCAGCCGAGTTGAAGCCGGTGACTTTAGGTAGGGATTGCCACCTTAAGTGTCCGGCCTCAGCTCCATCAGGCAAATGTTGGAGCATGGTCCCCGATGGGCCTGAACGCTCCTGGTCCACCAAGCGAGGTTGTGGTCCCCTTGGTCCACCTGGTCCACTCCGATCCATTCTGATCCACACATTTTGAAATTTTACCAAAAATGTGGACCAGGGTGGCTCAGCGTGGACCAGGAGGACCAGGGGGACCATAATCCCCCATGGTGGACCAGAACTTTTTTTTACATTTTGCTGATGTCGGCCGCATCTATATTTCCTTAAACGTCCGCAGCTTTATCCTGTAGTACTCACGGGGCTTATTTGAGACCGCATAAATACTGTACATAATCCCGTAGAATAATTTAATATGATTAATATATATCATTAAATGTCTGCAGATCAATCCGATGATTCACTATCCATTTCCTCTCCCCACTAGGAATTACATACCTCTGTCCAATTACTGCCCCTATACCGACTATTCGCATGTCTCGACCAGTGGACCGCTTGCCGACTCGTATATGTCCGCTTGCCATGTGAAATCTACCACCCTTGATCGGATCGAGTACGCGAACCAATGCCAGCCGATAGACGCCTGCGGCTTCGCTGAGAACATTTCTTATCTTTAAAAGGGCTAACAATCGCGCCACAGCCTGTCCTCGCAAATCCCCATATCTCTCCTCCCCGCCAGTCTGGAAACATACCCACTCTTTTCTCGCACTGCTGTTGCGGAAAGCCTTTGTGCAAGTGCAGCGGGCCAGCTGGATCGGCAAAACGTCAGCCTTCCGAAATTCAGAAACCGGAATTTCAAGCTGGATAGATCCCTCTACAGGGAACAATCCCAGTTCGGTGGGATCAGCAGGCAGCCACAGGTCATCCGCTGCAGTCTGCTTGATAAAACGTAGCATATCCTCCATCATGTCGCAATACTCCATCTCATGGGCTCGGCATAGCCCAGAGAGTGGGCCAATGTTGGTGCAGTCTTTAAGCATTCGCCGAGGTACACAGCAGCTTGAAGAAGTCGGCACTTCCATCCCGCTATTTCCTACCACGATTACACCTGTTTTCAGAAGTCCTTCTATATTCTGCAAGGGCATTCCTAGAGGTAGCTGACGGCCCTATTGTGACAAGATCTGTCGGGCAGCTTCATTCTTGTTTGACCTCCGGTAACTCTCTTTAATCTGCTCCATATGTGCTTGTTCGCCGATCTCGGTAGAATACATCCATATGGACCCAAAATGCCGTCCATCGGAGGCAAAACGACTCAGGGAGTGCATCTTGATGAAGTTGAAGTGATTCTTACGCCGTATCAACTCTGTACAGTGACTGGCCCTTTCAAGCCTCTCTTGATCCACCTGGGGACGGTGCTTGGCGGCAGTGTTCTGGCGGACTTCATTAGCACGTTGAGTCGCCATTAGTTCCCTTAGATCCCGATCCTGAAAATTTGCTTCTGCACGTGTAGCCTTCGAGGTACGACACTCAAGAAAAATCTTCTTGGTCCGGTGAAATGTCTGCGGATACCTTTCCATGTAGACAGGTGTATCTGGTGTATGACTGTGGTATTGGGCCATGAGAGAGAGGTCAACCAGCACGCTAACACACTGCATAGAGCTCGTGAAATCGTGGTACTGGGAACTGTCTGGATTTCGCAATGCGGACGCCAATATGGCCGAAATACAGCGGCCGAGGTTCCGCCTTTCCTTTCCCTGCCATTGTGTAACTTCACGATCAGCTTTTTTTGGTACGCTGAGTCCGGGATAAGGGAGAATTTCTTTCCAGTGATCTTCGAACGCCTGCTGCTGTTTAGGCTGTTTTAGGAACCCCTCCACCCAATCCATCATCTGTTTGAATAGGCCAAGGTAAATATTGTGTAAGAGGTCCGGCTTATGTAGGTGGGCGGGGTTTACTCGGTCGAGTCCAGCGAATACATTATTTCCTATTTTAACGCCCAAGGGGTGAAAGCATTCTGGAATACGGGCCGCTTCTACTGGCTCAGGCCTCAAGACTTTCGATCCATAGAGGATGTAGTCGCCCGTCTCATACATCTTCAGCAGATTCCCACCATGCTCCTTACACGGAACCTCACACTTTGGGCACGACTTACTGCCTACTCCGTGCAAGGCCCCATGTTTAGCATGATCCGCATTCAAGCCTGACAATATGGGAAAACAAAGGCCTGTTTTGCCGTCTGCACAATCCATTACCATTCCTTCTTGGACAACCTGTTGTAATGGCCCAAGGACAAGATCGAAGACAGTCCGCAGGACATCCGCATTCGTCTGCCGCTGGGCTTCGTGGGTGCGGGCTGATTCACCACTAAACTTTGGCGGCACCACAAGCAATGCCACAAGTAGAATTGGCATCTTGACAGGGCTGTTTCTTGTCCGCGAAAGGATATTGGCGATCGTCACGTATACCGGCCAGGCTTTCTTATCTCCCAAAAAATTAGTAAATTGAGTCTGGTCTGACAATCTGATAATGGGTACCACTGTTGACCCAGGAGGCAGCGTGTTCTACCAAGGAACATAATGGGGTATTAGCACTTGAAACACCCACCTCTTCAACATTGTCAGGACCTATTTCATATCTCTGTATCCCACAACCAGTTCGTGGTATCCATCTCATAGTATACTCGCTCCCCACTCGAATCATATTCCCGAAGAGGTGTGTAGAGCATATCTGATTTATACGGGACCTGGCGGATCAAGTAGCGGACACAGCCGATAATATTCTGATAATAGTAAGTTGCTGTATGTCGACCATCATCGATAACGGCTTCCGTCCACACTAGGTGCTCACCAAATGGGTCCAGAATGTCGAGGTGTTGTCACATGGTTTAGGTGAACTGGAATGATCCACTATCTGTACCCCCCAAACCTTCTGCAAAGTACGTGTCGATCTGTGACTTGGCTACCTTACTCCCGACTAGCCAGCTTGCCAAAATAAAATCGTTTTGGGAGGAGAAAGGGTTCCAGGGGTCATCTGTCATGGCCCTATTCAGCTTAGTATAGTCAGCAACATCGCTGACTGCTCTGCCAGCACGAGAAATAGTTGCTGGACTCGATGGGCACCTGCAGACTGGCGGGTGGGAAACGTCCTCCACATCTGAATCATTCTGCATATCATCATCTATCTCACTAGTTCCTGCGCAGCAATCTGCGATCTCCAGACTAGAATCAGATTCGTACTCTGAGTCGCTCTGATTGATGTTTTCATCCCGTACAAAAGCTGGCGGCCCTAGCGAGTTCAGGTCCGCATTAGGATAGAGGGATAAAACCATTTCAAGATGTATTGTCGGAAGGTGCTTTTCATATGCAGGGGCCAGTTGATAGTGTCAACTGCAATAAGAAGACTTTGTGGTGTTTAACGTCATTGTGCTCGTGTGGTGTTTCTGTTGCAGGTGGTCTGGCTGAGCTAATTGGTGGAGGCGTACTGCAGCGGATTTAGTCTTTGCAAGCCAAAGGGAGATTTCTTTCAACGGTTGGATCAGGGGAAACTTCAAGTTTGTTTACTAGGATGACGGACGGGTCCCGATGTTCAAGCAGTCATTAAGTAAGTTTTCACGGGGGGCGGGTTTAGACCTGTTTAGCAAGGTCTTGGCTCTGAGGCTGCGGCTCCTCTCCAGCTTTTTGCGGCTTAAAACTTTATCTGAAGCTTCTCGCCTTTGTGCGTGGATCACGTGACCTTTCAAGATTCAAGATATCATTATTCAAGTTTGTACAGAGTACGATCGTGCAAACCCCAGCTGCCTATATCAGCACTCCCTCACCGCCTGCACTCCTCTCTTCATGCTCCTTTCGCGAATCACAATCAGATCCTTCATCGATCAACTCATCTATCCCAATAAAACCCACAAAGCTCTACAAAACCTCTCACTCGTCCGTGGTATTACTAGTATATCCCCACCCCAATTTAGTACTATCCATCTGCATATTCCCAGCCAAGAAACTTCTCACAGACATTTATCATCGGCAGAACTCCCTTTATTTCCCTTTATCGTCCGCCAGGCCCGCTCTATTTCTATTGTCATAGTATAAACTATCCTCCGATTATCTACCAGGCTACCAGCAGCTGCTAGCAGACATCTTTCATTCCCTGGAAGACCATTGTGGAAAAAGAAAAAGAATTCCAGAGGGATCAACCACCCCTCTGCCCCAACCGCTATTACAATGGCAGCCTCAAAAGTTGGTCTTCAACACTAAAAGTCTGATTGCTTCAAAGATTATGGTGAGGTTACTTGGTCTAAGTTCGTCTGCGGCTTCCCCGAACCGAGAACTTATGGTGAGGAGTATAAAGAGTGGCGGGATCCTCTGAAATGTAAGATGGAGGAAGACAGGATCCCGGGTTGGAAGGGGAGTACGGTGGTCGAATGGGCTGCCATTCACGCATATGCCCTTGCCACCCAGCCTATTACACTTAGGGTGGCATTCTGGCAGACAGATGCAGCCCGGGGCGAAAGATTTACTGTATGCCTTTATCTTCTAGTAAATGACAGGGGAAAAAAAAATAAGCCCAGCCCAAAATGATTGTTGGCAGCACAACCAGTTCCCACTATTGCCCCCGTTGCAGCCCCCCCTTGCGGCCCCAGTTGCAGTCAGAAATGATCGTAAATTAGTTCAAACCATCCGCATTGAATGTGCACAGTATATGCTAATATGGCTCCTGCAGGTCTCCTCAGCCCGAGCACCATCTATCTCTGGATAGATCAACCATCAGTGGTCCGCCCAGATAGCCCCCTCCCTGCTGGGCTGGACAAGATCCAATGGCAAAGCCATGGACATGTTGACTGGATGGAGATGACCGAACCCACTATCCGGAACTTGTTTGTGTGCATAGACAGAGTCCTTGAACGGGGATACGGTTATCGTCACCTCGCTGGTACGACCCGACACGGTACACGCATGCTGCTAGATGATCCTGAGGAGCCGCTGCCGGTTGCTGAAATGATCTCAATTGGAAACAGTAGGCATGACCGCATGTGGTGGTCAATGAATTCACCGAGCGAACCAATGGATCTGCTCTTCTGTAGCTATCGCACGCGTGGAGAAGAGGGGACTTCCTCCCCCAGCGCCGTGAATTTTGGCCCACGTGATACTAGGAGCCAATCTCCCAATCCATTCATTCAGAGTGATGAGTCGGACTCAGACAGCCACCTGCCCGAGTCGTCCGCTGCAGCCACAAAGAGAATTACCAGGTTGAGTTCCAAAAAAACCAGGAGCAGCATGTGAAAGACGAGACAAAGGGGGCGCAGCAGTCCGGCGGATGTCGATGAACTCGAGCCAGACTCAAACCGCAGTTCAGCCACCAAGGTCCTGTGGGCCTTATATTTCGATTTCACACCATCTTCTAGTAAGCAACCTTCTGCTCCTCCTACTGACTTCGACATTCGTGCGTTGATGTCTGGCCGACACATAGGAAGGGAGACTGATCTAAAGAAAGTATTCCGGCTATCTACCGGGACGGCAGTCAATAGCAGTGGCAAACTTGACCTAGCAGCCATGGCTGAGGCTGACGAACCGAACAGTCCGGCTGACGCTGGAGAACCCCTAACGTAGGTCGCCCGTGGCGTCCCAATAATCGACAGTAGTATTGAAGGTGAACTGGATAGACTCCATGGGGAGGTTAATCGTAGTCGGCAACCTACCGCCAGGCCTAGTCTGCAAAACAGTCCTCCGCCGTTGGCTCCCAATCCGAGTCCGGATCTAGCGCGTGCAGCGTCTGAGCAGCTACAGCTGAGTACATTAGCTGAGCATCTTTTGATGCTAGCCTCCGGCGCCCAGCAGCGTGCTGACACATCGGCGACCCAAGTTGCTACGCCCAGCAGAAGCCATTCCCCCTCTAATCTATGCACCGATGATTCGCTTGTAGATATGGCCGCAGCAGATGCCTGACGAAAATTAGGCTGGGCCACCAGGTCCCGAGCCCGCTCCTGAGGATACTTTACACCTGGTAAGTTGCGGTTAAAACTACCAGGTCTTTCATCTGCTATGTTGGCAGCAGGTTCTACTGCTTTGTCAGCAGAGACTGACCTTAGGTGTCTGCACCGGTTCCTTTCGGCGCATTATCTTCTGTCAACAAAGCTAGCCTGCCTCGACCCAATGTGGCTAAAGTGAACCCGCCAAGAGGGTAGTTCCATTCATGATTATTGACTGTAGACTGCTGCAGATCCTGGACTTTTTCTTTCGGTGTTTTTCATTTTCGCTCGTAGAGTTCTGAGGGTTGTTTTCAATCATTCCTAATTCTTTCTGTTTTAAATTAGCCCGCCACGGGTAGGCCGGTTTCCCTTAACCCAGTGTGGTAAATTTAGACTTATCATCGTCCACGGATCCTACCGAGGCAAGAGAGGAGGTTGGTCATTATCTTTGCATGTTTTGGAGACCATTCTTGGCGTGTTCCGCACTGGCTGTTTTTCGTCTGGGGGTCCCTTTTCTGGCTTTTGAGAGTTGCTCTAGCAATTTTTGAAGGTTCATTCTTGTATTTTTGTGCCACTTTGTTCGTTTGGGATATGTTTCTTCTAGTTTTAGAGCTTGCTGTTTGGGTTTTTGCGGATCATTCTTCCAGCTGTTTTTCGTTCAGGATTGCTCTCAACATTGCTTTTCCCATCCTATCTTTCACCTTATACCTCATCTATTGAGCCTTAGCGGCAGCTTGGACTTTGTCAGATCAGCATTCCGTGCTCCGAACCCTAGCCTTGCCCGCATTCGTTATGGTCCGCATGGCAGACCTACTTGAACTAGATTACTCTGCGCATTCAATAAACCTCTTCATCTGCTTCATTAACTCTAAATCATGGACGCTCGTATTATGATTTAGGAAAACAGTTGCACAGCTGATTTGAAGCTGGACGCCTCGGATGCAATTCCTAGATCTGGTGTCAAGCCGCAATTGGGCCCCCCAGGTGTGTGCCAATACTATCGAATATCAAAGCGAGTGACAAGCCGTGAACGTCCCGAGCACTTAAAGGTTCTCGGACCATTCCTATCTCCTAGAATCAAACCCCATATTGCCCCCTTGTTACCTACCAATACATCTTTCCTAACACCATCCATCTAGCAAATCTGTTTACTACCATCCTATTCTATCACAATTCGCCTGCACTCTATGTCACAACAACAGCGGCGGCTTAGAGCGGACAAAACACGTCTGTCGAGGCAGGAGAGGCAATGACGAAAGGAGGTCCCCCGCGAGCGTCCCCAGATATCTCAATCCAGGAACAGGTTATGTAGAATACCAGTGACTCTTGAGTCGGTTACAGGTTGGTCTACTGTAAGTAGGAGGGGGAATGCTGTGCTGGGGCCAGCTTCATCCCGACTGGACATGCCAGAGCCTGTTCCGGTCAACCGGGGGCCTGTTCCGGACAACTGGGAGCAGGGCCTGAAGCCAGCGGATGACAGTATAGACTCCGATGATCGAGAATACGAGGGCCATAGCGAGAAGAGCCAGGAGAGTCAGGAGAGCACAGAGAGCCAGGAAGAGAACCAGTTAGAACAGCATGGGGATGATGAAGAGCTTTTCTCGGAGTCAGCAGGGGCACAAAGGCCGATCGGGCATGAGGTCCGTAACTCGCAAGCTTCGATAGTGACAATCACCCCTGGGAATACCCAGAATTCTTGCAGGATTGGTTACCCCGGATGGAGAACACCTGCCCCAGTACATATTGTCCAAAATCGGTTTTCATCTGTGGTTCTCTCCTGTTCGCCTGCAGTCTTGAATTCCCTTGCAACACTGGCCATAACTCCAAGCCACTCAGAGCCAACAACGCCCAAACTGGAGAGTGGAGGTGGAGAGCGGCCCAGTAGGAGACCGGATATGGCCATAGGCCTTGAGCATAGCATCCTGGCCAAAGGCTGTTCCCTGATGGGGGACTGGACGATCTACGTGAATGCGTTTCCGGACCCAATTACCCGGACCGAAGAAGTCCGCACGCGCTGGAACGATGCCGGAGGGAATTGCGCTTTCCGAACTTTGCCGATGCTACCCCACACTGAAATGACCAGGCAAGTTACCCTTAATCGATAACATACATCTCATCCCCAAAGTAAATAGAGCGGCCGGCGGCTACTGGTTTGCAGATCCGGTGGAAGCACAGTTCGTGCAGATCTCAGTATCTGCATACGATGAGCAAGGCTATAACAGAACTCTATAAGCTTAATATTAATAATCCTACGGTCTACAGACGAAGGGCGGAATACCTGCTGGAGGAGGATAGGTTCACGTGCCCACCAAGGAACTATGGGGTAGCTTTTCAACATTTCCCCTGATTATTTCGAACAGTAGTAAGACTGAATCCATCTAATTCGGCGGACCGTCAATTTCGCTCGGATTTGTAGCGCCACAGATCCCGGACGAAATATAGGCACAATATTACTCTAGTCCTAGAGGGAAAGGCATGATGGATGAGGGATTCCTGGACAAGATCGATGGTCCTCTTATCTGTCTGGGAGCAGCCATATTGTGCAATTCAGTGCGATGCTGGCAAACTGGAAACTTTATCGATAATGTAGCTTTCGCACTTGCCAGTTCCAAAGGTAAGACAAATAATACTCACTGGCGGTTTTCAGAAGTGTCAGGATCCCTTGTCGCCCAGGCCCCCAGGCATCCGGATACTCTTGAAAACTGCACGTACCTAAAGGGGTGATAAGCCGCCCAACGAGATGATAGGCCAGCTAGAACACCAAATACAGACATGGGATGGTATGGGAGAGGTCTGGCGCGGACAAATAATCTCCCAGATCAGGATAACATTAAAGGCTAGAATCAAGAAGAAGCGGGGAAAAGGGTGTTGAGAGAACAGAGGAAGATTCCAATGATCAGAACGCATTGAGGCGGGAGTTTGGAATCGATCTGGGGGTGGATTGATCTGAAGCGGGTGGCGGCCTCCGAGACGCAGGGAGAGGACATGGTCGGCGCGGACTGCAATGGGATCAAGGGACCAATGTGGGGTTATTAGATGATGTAGCTCTGTTGTGAGAACTGGCGGATGCGCCATCACAGGTTGAAGACGCTAACCTAGAGGAGAGGAAAGCACCTGACAGTGTTCTATGATGGTATATGCATATTATGAGAGTGTAATAAGGAAAATAAATGCAATATGCCAATAGAGTCCGGAAGTGACAAAAGGTTATAGTGTGTAGGCCAGTAGGAGGGTGTCAGGGGGGCAATTGTAGGCATGAAAAGCATGGAAGGGCGTCGGGCAAAAGCACATAAGCTGTGCAGCGGGCAATTCTAGGTTCAAAAGGCAAGGGGATGTGTCGGGCGGATGGTGAGAGGCAGAAGCGGACAGTAGGGCATCCAGCGGACCAGATGGATTGGGGAGGGAGGAGAGCTAAAGGTTGAGAGGGCAGAACGTCCACCTGATCCAGGAGAATACGCAAAGGGTTCAGGGGGTGTGGAGAGGAAAACAGAGCTTGCCGGGGGGTTTTGGACGAAAAAGCAGAAGCGGGGTGAACGTTCACAGTCCCGCTCCTAGTCCTTTTTTGTCTGAACCCCCCCACAGGCTCTGTTCTTCTCCCCGCACCCCCCGAACCCTTTGCGTATTGTCCCGCATCCGGTGGATGAAATCAAGGCAGAACGGGGTATAATGCGAAGAAGGGTGGCAGACAGGGTTGTGTGGGCGAGGGTTGGGAGGAGATAAGTCCCGGCAACAAGACGCCTGTGAAGCGGAGCCTGCAGACAGGGACATTCTGGGCTATGGGAGGAAGAAGTTATCCGCTAGGGGCAGGGTTGCTCGGGCGAACTACGCCAGGCCGCGTCCTGTGCCTCCGGAGACAAAGGGGGCGCGTGCAGAGGACGTGAGCTCGGGCGTTTGCATCAGGTTCTGGAGTTTACGTTATAAGCGCCTTGAGCGTCCGGCGCAGAGGCCGAACAGGACGTACCAGGATGCAAGCTAACATTTTTGCTAATCCACCCCCCTCCCCCCAACCCCTATTACAATGGCAGCCTCAAAAGTTCGACTTGAATACCAAAAGTCCGATCCCTGAAAAGATGATGGTGAGGTTACTTGCTGTAAGTACGTCTGCGGCTTCCCCAAACCAAGATTTTCATGGGGAGGAGGATAAAGACTGGCGGAATGCTATGAAATGTAAGATCGAGCAAGACATCATCCTGGGCTGGAAGGGGAGTACAGCTGACCAATGGGCTGCCAGTCAGGCATATGTCGTTGGTGCCACCACGCCCGTTACAGTTAGGGTGGCACTCTGGCAGACAGATAACGCCCGGGAATAATGTTTTATTAAATGCCTTGATTTTTTGCTAAAGGACATAGAAAAAACAAGCATAAGCCCCGCTTAACACGATCGTTGGCAGCACAACCAGTTCCCTCTGTTGCCCACTTGCAGCCCCCCTTTTGGCCCCACCTCCTGTCGGAAATAATTGTAAGTTACCTCAAACAATCCACATTGAATGTGAACAGTATAGGCTAATATAGCTCCTGCAGGTCACATTGTCCCGGGCGCCGTCCGTGTCTCGATAGATCAACCATCTGTGGTCCCCCCGACAGCCCTCTCCCTGCCGGGCTGGACAAGATCCAATGGCAAACCATAGATATGTTTACTGGATGAAGAAGACCAAACCCACTCTGCGGGACCTTTTTGTGTGCATAGACAGACTCCTTGCACGGGGATACCGATATGGTCTGCTCATTGGTGCAACCAGAGAGGGTACACGCATGGTACGTGGGGATCCTGAGGAGCTGCTGCTGGTTGCTGAAATGATCTCAATCGGAAACAGTAGACATGTCCACATCTGTTGGTCAATAAATTCACCGAGCGAACCAATGGATTGGCTCTTCTGTAGCCATCACACACGTGGGGAAGATGCCACTCCGCCCCCGGCAGTGAATTTTGGCCCTTGTGATGATTGGGGCCAATCTTCCAATCCGTCCGTTCATAGTGATGAGTCAGACTCAGAAGGCCACCAGCCCAAGTGGTTCACTCCAGCTGCAAAGAGACTCACCAGGTTGAGTTCCAAAAAAACCGGGAGCAGCATGCGAAAAACAAGACAAAGGGTGCGCAACAGTCTGATGGACGTCGATTAACCGGAGGCAGACTCAAACTACGGTTCGGCCACCAAGGTCTTGCGATCTTTGCATTCAGGTTTCACGCCATCTCCTAGCAAGCAAGCTTCTGCCCCTTCTAGTGACATGGGCATTCGTGCCTTGAGGTCTGGCCGACTAATAGAAAGTGAGACTGACCGACGGATAGTATTCTGACTATCTACCCAAGTAACAGTCAATAGCAGTGGGAAACGTGACCTAGCAGCCATGCCTGGTGCTGACGAACTGAAGGCCCCCGCCGACGCTGCAGAAGCTCCGAGGAAGGTCGCCCGCGAGGTGGCAATAATCGACTGTAGGATTGAGGGTGAACTGAATGGACTCCATGGGAAGGTTAATCGGAGTCTACAACCTACCGCCACACCTAGTCCGCCAAACCGTCCTTCTCCGTTGGCTCCCAATTAAAGTCAGGGTCTAGTCTCTGCAGCCTCTGAGCAGCCCGAGCTGAGAACATCAGCTTAGCATCTTGTTCTGCTAGCCTCCGGTGCCCAGCAGCCTGCCGACACACCTTGACGACTCAAGTTTGTACTCCCAGCAGAACCCATTACCCCTCTAATCTTTGCGCCGACGATGCGCTTGTGGATATGGCAGCAGCACATATTGGACGAATATTAGGGCCGGCCGCCAGCTCTCAAGGCAGCTCAAGTGGATACTTTACACCTGGTAAGTTCCGGTTATAACTACCAGGTCTTTCATCTACTATAATAACAACTAATCCTACTTCTCTCTCACTAGAAACGGACCTTAGGAGTCCTCTCAGCTTTGTTTCTACGCACTAGCTTCTCTCAACAAAGTTAGCCTGCCTCGAAGCAATGTGGCTGATGTGAATCCCCAAAGAGGGTAGTTCCGTTCATGATGATAGATACTAGGCTGCTGCAAATCCTCGACTTTTGCTTGCGGTGTTTTTCATTTTCGCTCCTCGAGTTCTGCACATTGTTCTCGCTCATTCCTCACCATTTCTCTTTTAGATTAGCCTGCCACGGCTGGGCCAGTTGGCCTTGACCCAGTGTGGTAAAATTAGACTTGCCATTGTCCACGGATCCTACCTGAGCAAGAGAGGAGCTTGGTCATTTTCTTTCCGTGTGTTGGGGACCATTCTTGTTGTGTTCGGCACTGGCTGTTTTTCGTCTGGGGTTGTCTTTTCTGGCTTTTGAGGTTTACTCCGCGAATTTTTGGAGATCATTCTTTTGTTTCTCAGCCTTTTTCGTTTGGGATATGTTTCTTCTAGTTTTAGACCTTGCTCTTTGTTTTGTGCGGATCATTCTTCCACCTGTTTTTCCTTTAGAATTGCCTTCTTCATTGCTTTTCTCATCCTAGCATTCACCTTATACCTCATCTGGTGAGGCTTAGCGGCAGCTTGCATCAGCCAAATGTAAAACCTAGTCCTGGTCCACCAAGTGGGGTTATGGTCCCACTGATCCGCCTGGTCCACCCTGATCCACCCTAGTCCACATTTTCCGTAAAATTTCTACAATTGTGGACCAGAATGGATCGGAGTTGACCAGGTGCCCCACGGGGACCACAACCCCCTTAATAGACCAGGAGCGTTCAGGACGACCTTGGACCACGCTCCCACATTTTTCTGATGCCTGTACTTTCCGACATAAGCGTTCCGTGCTCTGAACCCTAGCCTTACCCGCATTCGTTATTGTCTGCTTGCCAGACCTTTTAAAACTAGATTAGTCTGTGCATTCAATAAACCTCTTTTTCTGCTTCATTAACTCTAAATCATTGACATTCCTATTATGATTCTGCAAAACAGTTGCACAGCTGATTTGCAACTAGATGCCTGGAGTGCAAATTCCTAGAATATCTGTCCACATACAATTCTGCCACACATGTGTGTGCCAATGCCATTGAGTATGAAAGCAAGTGACAAGCCATGAACCTTCCGGGCACTTAAAGGTGCCCGGACAATCCCTCTCTCCTAGATTCAAACCCCATATTGCCCCCTTGGCTATCTACCAATACACGTTTCCTAAAACCATCTCGCAAGCAACACTATTCACTATGATTCTATTTTATTACGTTTCGCCTACACTTTATGTGTGAACAACAGCGGCGGGTTAAGAGCAGAGAACGTGTCTATTAAGGGACTCAGAGGAGAGGGAAAGAAGGGAAGTCCGCCGCGAGTGTGCCCAGAGATCTCAAACGAGCGACAGATTAACTAGAATACTACCCACTCTTGAGGCGAGCTACACTGGGTCTACTGTAAGTAGCAGGGGGAATGTTGTACAGGGGCTAGTTTCATCCCCACGTGAGATACCAGAGCCTGTTCTGGACAACTGGGAGCAGAGCCTGGAGCCAGCGGATGACAGTATAGACTTCAAGGATGGACAATACGAGGGCCAGAGTAAGGATAGCGCAGAGAGTCAGGAGAGCCAGGAGAGCCAGGAGAGCTAGGAGAGCCAAGACAGCCAGGAGAGCCAAGGGGCGAATGAGTTAGAACAGCAGGGGGATGATGAAGATCTAGTTGCGGACTAGGGGGGGGCACAGAGGCCGATCAGGCATGAGATCTGTAACTCGCAAGCTTTGATACGGACAATCACCCCTGGAAATACCCAGAGTTCTAGCAGGATAGGTTACCCCGGATGCAGAACACCTGCCCCAGTACATATTAGCAAAAGGCTTTTTCCATCTATAGTTCTCTCCCATTCGCCTGCAGTCTTGAATTCGCTTGCAACACTGGCCATCACTTCAAGCGACTCAAAGCCAACAATGCCAGAATCAGAGAGTGGAGGTGGAGAGTGGCCCAGCAGCAAACGGAATATGGCCATAGGGCTTGAGTGTAGCATCCTAACAAAACCCGGTTCCCTGATTTGGAACTGGATGATCTTCATGAGTGAGGTTTGCGGACCCAATTACCCTGACCGAAGAAGTCCGCTGGTGCGGCAACGATACATGCAGGGAATTGGGGTTTCCCAACTTTGCCGATTCTACTCCACACTCAAATGACCAGGCAAGTTACCCTTGATCGATAATCTACATCTGGTCCGCAAACAAATTTGAGCGGCCAGCGGCGACTGGTTTGCGGATCCGCTAAAAGCACAGTTCGTGCAGATCTCTGTATCTGCATACTGTGAAGCAGGCTATAACCGAACTCGATAAGCTTGATATTGATGATCATGCGGCCTGCTGTTACAATCCTCTCCTCTCCGGGTGATACTTGCAGCAGGTAACCGATAGTTTCCTAACGATCTCTTCTCTTTAGCCCGATAGCTTGTTGCGATAGCTAAGTCTGTTGACTCCTATCTACCAACATCGATTGCTAGGCTCATATAAGACAGTCGTGTCTTGATTCCTCGAGCGTGATAGATAAAGATCTTCTATTGAAAGTATAGTGTATGAAAGAACTTAGATGGTTGTGTGAAGAACCCAAATCCCATGTCTTATTTTTTATTTTTTTATTTTTTTATTTTCATACTTTAAATTTTGTTTCTAGCTGAGGCCGAAGGCCGAAGCAATAAGTACAAAAATAGAACGCATCCAGAAGAATATGGCCGCAATAAACTTCCACCCACTGCAACCCATCGTCGAGGCGGTGGAAACTGTGGGAGAAAAACTCCAGGTCTAAAACCCGCACCAAGCGCCCGGGTGCTGAAAGCTACAACAAAATATAGATGAAACTTGCGACCAAAAGAAACATCTACCAAAAACCCAAAAAACAACCCAACAGTGAGAAAAATCAAAAAAACCCAAATCCGTAGTAGAGGCCCCAGAGAAAGCCCAGCCGCCGCGAAGGCCTTTAACGATCCCTGAGTATGCTTATCACCGAGCATAACCACACACCAGGGTAAATGTACCGGAGCTCTATAGACCCGGGCCGCGGGGCTTGTGGTAGAACGTGTGGCGGGTTAGGCCGAGGAAATCCACGAGTCCTAGGAGGAAGCGAGGTGAATGGTGGCCGGACGCGAAACCGACCGAGCCGGGTGGGGGCTGTTGGCTGTAAACGAGCCACGGGAGGAAGACCAAGTGGGGGAGGGGAGGGGTGAGCCCAATCAAGTAGAAGTGCAAGGAAGAGAGGACCGAAACGACATCACCACTTTTCGACGATGCCAACCGTACCGAACAGTGATCCAAGGAGATAGTGCAATACCAGGGAGCGGAGCCACCGGGGCCACTACTTCGATGATAACCCGAGACTGCGACCGACCCATTGACAAAAGAAAGGGGTTGCCGACCGTGCAAATGCTAAGCGAGGCAGCGAAACAAGTGCGGAGAAAGGAGGGGAAAGTAACCCTGAAACCCCTACAACCAGGCTGCCAAAGCAACAGGAAGATCAGAAGGGAATCAGAGGGGAGAGGGGTGGTGGTAGCGTCACCCTCCTTGCCAAAAGACCCATCAGAAGAGGGGAGAGGGAGTGGATGTTGACGATAAATTCTCATGGTGTTGAGTTTTCAATCGCCGGAGATGTAGAGGAGCTCGTTCGTGACCCAAATCCCATGTCTTTTTTTTTTCTTTTTTTTTTTATCATGCGTTCATTGTTTCTAGGTACAAGAATCTGCATGCAGCGCTAGCTATGGAAAAAACAAAACCTATAAATCAAAACATTGAACAAAGGAAACCATCCTCTTGGTCCACCACGTTTACTGAAAGTAATTTGAGCCAAAACCATTTGCCCGTCGTTCCTTTATGGAAACAAAATATAAGAAAACTACAACGCCTAAACTACTTCTCATTTACGCGTTTTTTGCAAGGAGAGATATACGAAGCGAAGTTTAAACAACCAGTCAACCACGACGTAGGAAACTTAAGCCAGAAACCTTCACGCGGAACCATGTGTTCTTCAGTCTTGGGTAGGGGAATCAGAGGGGGGGGAGTAGTGGTCGGGGAGCATGTCCGGGGGAAAGCCGGTTTTTGTGTCTGTGATGTACTCGCCTAGAGCTTGTATGAGGAGGGGATCGGACCATATTGTCGCATCGTGCGCCAGGGAGGAGACTTCTTTCAGCAGGAGATCTCGGGCCCGTGTGCGGGCAGGGCAAGTGAGGATGGCGTGTTGGAAGGACTCTGGTCCAGTATTGCACCGTGGGCAGGTTGGGTCAGGGTTCTCGTCGAACCACGCAGGGTGGGCGGCCAGGTAGCTTTTCGCTGAACGCATTTGATGGATTCTTCCCGCCACAAACTTCCCTAGCCTCATACAGGGGTGTGAGGAGAGGGAGGAGGGGTATTCGTAGTAAGGGGGCGTGGGGTCGTCGGCGGCCCAGTCCTGAATGAGCATGTTCCTAGCGCGGGATCGAAGGGCCAGGTAGGTTTTTCTCATGAGATCCGGGGGGGGAATGTTCGTTCCGGGTGGGGGGGGCGGCGTGTAGTATAAGAGGAAGGCGTGAAAGCTCCTGTTGTAGGGGGAGGGTGAGGTGTGCCAGGGCGTCCACAGGAAGGTGTTTCCTTATCGGTGGAGAGGGGACCTTTGTGCGCCAGCTGAGTGGGAGGTAAACGGAGGAGAGTCCTATGGTCAGGTGCCTGGAGGAGTCTTGGGCCCTGAAGGAGGAAAGCGAGGGGAAGGATTGTGGGAGTCTGGCTGAGGCCGGGTTGGCGCCCGGAGGGGCGCAGGCGACTCTGAGAGCGGCGAGACGTCTCCTGTATCTGCAATAGGAGACGATGGGGGGGAGGCAGGCCTCTCGGGACAGCATGGAGGTGGGGGTGGAAAAGAAGTTGTTTGTGGTCCATCTCTGAACCCTGTGCCAGAAGCCGTTCATGCCTCTGAGCGCAGCGTAGTTGGGGGTGAGGAGGTCCGCACCCTAAGTGAGTATGGGGAGGAGGAGGCCAGTAGCGATGCGGTGGCAGAGAAAAGGTCGGACGCCGGCCCCAGGGGTGGAGAGGCGCTTGATGATGGAGAAGATGGCCTGGGCCAGGGAGAGCCTATGCCTATAGTGGTGGGTCGTGTTGACGGTCGGGGTGAACCAGTATCCCAGCCATCTGACTACCTGGGAGGGCCGGCAGGGATGGTTTTCCAATTCAATCGGGGCTTGCGAGGGAGGTGTCCTTTGGCTGGGAGTCCGCCAGTGGATGATTTCAGTTTTGGGGACCGAGAAGGACACGCCAATATCCCGGCCTTTTGCTGTTATGGTGGAGAATAGGTTCTGAAGGCGGCGAATGTTTCCCCTGTAGGAGGGGGAGGCCACCGTGATCGAGAAGTCGTCGACATAGGGGACCATGAGGCCTCTGGGCACGGACATGTGCAGAGGGGCGATGTAACTGGTACAGGTTACGTTTGGTTTCGAGTATCGTTTGATACTCAGTATGTTTTATGATTGAGTTTGATACTCATGATGTTTACTGTTTGGTTTCGAGTATCGTTTGATACTCAGTATGTTTGATGATTGAGTTTGATACTCATGATGTTTTATGTTTGGTTTCGAGTATCGTTT
>Ga0307507_10005230_pt1 | contig 21597 bp, 20 predicted proteins | sample 7_EM_MG_FD_207223 | JGI IMG/M metagenome (GOLD analysis project Ga0307507, IMG submission 207223) | Populus trichocarpa ectomycorrhiza microbial communities from riparian zone in the Pacific Northwest, United States - 7_EM | ecosystem: Host-associated > Plants > Roots > Unclassified | place... | reverse complement strand
ATGACTCACTATGAGTCATGAGTCGCGTGACGCGAGGGTATGAGTCACGCAGGGTTAGGGTTGAGGGAAGAACCCCTATATAAGGGCACCCTCGGGGCAGGAGATTTGGGTTCTTCACGCAACCATCCAAGTTCTTTCATACACTATACTTTCAATACAAACAGATCTTTATCTATCAAGCATTCGGGAATCACGACACGACTGTCGTATATGAAGCCTAGCGATCGAAGTTGCTAGATAGGAGTCAACGGACTTAGCTATCGCAACAGTTCTCAGGCTAACGAGAAGTGATCGTTAGGAAACTATCGGTTACCTGCTGCAAGTATCACCCGGAGAGAGAGGATTGTAACACCTAGCAACAACAAGAAGAAACTAATCCTAGTTGTGTTGGATCGCTTCAGTGGGTTCACGTACCTCATCCCAGTCTCCCAAAACATCACAGCAGTCAAAACTGCTAACCTCCTCATTGAACGAATCTTCTCAGTCCATGGTTTCCCTACTTCTATCGTCTCAGATAGAGACCCCCAGTTAACCTCCCGCTTCTGGATGCAATTCATGGCTAATATAAAAATTGATCTCAACATGGCTACCGCTTATCATCACCAGACCAATGGCCAAACAGAATGCAGAATCAGAACAATACGCCAATGCCTCCGTAATTTCATTAACCCCAAAGGCACCAAGTGGATTCGCCACCTCCCCTATGTCCAAAAAGCTATCAATGCTGCTCCTGGCGATTATTCTGAACTCTCACCCTTTGAAATTACCCTTGGATGAATTATCAACCTCCTCCCTAGTGTCAAAGTCCTCCCTACCGCCATCCCCTCTGCTGATGACATAGCTTCTCAAATCATGAAATACCAGCAGCTCGCCAGAACCGCCCTCCAGAAAGCACGAGCTCGCCAGACAACTACTAGCCAGAAAAGACGCAAAGAAGGATCACTTATTACCTGTAACAGAATCTACTATTATCGCTATTATTCCTTAACATGACGTTGGATATTCCCTATTAGGATTTTCCCAGTAACGAATCATTCCTTATGTTATACCTTCCCCATTGTTATAGTTTCCTATTAGGTAGTACTTTCCTTTGTTCACTTATTACTACCTTTCGTTCCTTGTACCCAATTGGGAAACCCTATGCTTCCTACTATGTATTACTGGTTTAGTACATTAGTAGCGATCCCTTACTTGTTTGATTCCATTACTTGTTTTGTTAGTTATATCCTGTCGCATCTATACCTTTGTTTTAGGACTTAGTTGTTTTCACTTCTACCTTAGCATAGCTTAGCATTCTCGTTTGGACAGGATATTGGTTATGATTTATTTGTATTTAAAGAGCTCGAGATCCCTTAAGGATTCGAACTCTCAATCCTCACAGGAACCCTCAGTTTAAATATACTAAGTTGAACGGTCACTCTACTAGTTCCTAACCTTTGTTATATCTCTTGTAGAGATTTCCATCGACGCCTCTCCTCCCTGTCCTTACAGTATCGCCGGATCTCCCTCTGGGAATCTCGCGATACTTAGGAGCAGGTTACACGAGGCAAGGTGTGTTGGCCCGGAAGATGGCAGCCACCAGCGCCTGGTTGCCAGGGGGAATGGGTGGGATCTCCATCAGGGGACGGAGTAGGGGGGTGCGGCGTGAGGTATTGTCCCGTAAGCAAGGCGGGGTAGGCGTTTTCTGAGAAATGTAGGCGGGGGGAGGTAGCGGGCGAGGAGCTTGTCCTTACGGTATGGTCCTAGCCCTGGTCTATAAAGTAACCCTAACCCAATGAACTCCACTCTAGTTCACAAGAGGTGCATTCAACTTCGGTCTCGCTAAACCCCATATCGAGGGCTTACAAAATTCGTTAACAGTGAACTCTAAATTTACGATTAGCACCGGAAGACTGCCGGCAGATGCACAAGATACTATACAGAAAACGTGAAAGAAATGTTACCTAAGCAAGTTACTAATAACCATCCCATGCTTGACCTTTTGCTCCCACTGTTGAAAAGAGCCAACCTTAAGCCGCTGCCCTTACTTACAGCATTAGTGAAGCGGCTGTCAGCATCACCAGGTTTGGATAGCATTAGAAAATGTGTTACAGTAAGCGGGATATCGATATGCGGCTCGCCGTTTTGCAGACCTCAAAACCTGTTAATCTGCGTTGGTCTTATAGACCCGGTCGATAAGCACTAGCCGCTCTTCATATTTCACGCCGACTTCGCAGGATCTGGGGTTTGGCACTTTGTAATTTGGTGGTCTTCATGGCGCGGTAGTCTATGCTTTAGCTACGCTTTGTAGTGCTGTGTCGCATCATAGGGGCTGGTCATAGCACATTACTCTCGCAAGTTTAGTAACTTGATACATTACTCGGGTAAACGGCATCATGAAACACATGCGGGAACTCATGTTTTATCGTTTGTCCTGTACTTATTGAGCTCCCCTGGTTCCTTGGTAGGAGCTGATGAGGTGTTTGAGTAGCGTGAAACCGAGTCTTTGTTAGAATTTCATGAGACATGGCTAACAGAAAAATATCACCCCTTAAGTTAAGAGGCTTGAAGTCCCATTTATTTTGTGCTTGCACACTTAGCTTGGATATATGGTTACCCCCCAAGTGAGATCCTGACGCGAGCAATGCAGTACGGTGACACAGCCCATTGCCACTTGTGCATTCTAATCCAAAATGCTATTCTTCATTACTCTACAGCATAGCAGCCTGATATCCAATTGTTACCAAATCATCCCGCAAGAATGCATATTCATTGTGAGCGATATATTGAAATATTCGGCGTTTTCTTGTAGGTTTTAGTTATGTGTGAATGCCTGGAATTAGCAGTTCCAGATCAAGGACATTTTTCTATAGAGATACCTCCAAATATTTAGCCCTTGCGCTAGAATTTATAGCTACTCTTGACAGAACTACCTACACTAGACAAGCTCCAATTTCCTTAACAGAATAATACCCAGACCCTGAGTTCTTACATTCTTGGCTACTTGTTTATGTATTTACACAACTTGTGGGAACACAGACATGGTAGGTGTGGAAGTAGAATGGCCATTTTTTCAGCATTTTGGTGTGGCTTCTCTGTACTAGTATTGCGTGCAATGACGAACCGACCATTATCTATGCCCAATAGCTATACATGGCAAGCACTTTATATCGCTTGGTGTTGGTCCCGATTGCGATACATATTTTCCTAAGCGGCATTGCGAGCACAGCCCCAGACCTTTAGTAATAACTCGATTATTAACTATTGCACGCCCCATTAATATATTAGTAGACGAACATGGGCACGGAAGAGATACCAACCAGCCTGTGAACAAATGTGCTCACCACGTGGTATTGATCTAATCGCCACCGCCAGTTGCTCTTACCGGAGTTTGTTGGCGATTGTTTAGCATGCTGCACTTTATGCAGATTAGGGCCAACTCCAATGCGACATCGCTTTCCAAGAGCCAGCGAGAGGAATAAAAGATGTCAACTCAATGGTTTGAGGGTGTTCATCTAGCAGAAGCATAGTAGCAGGATTCCAGGCAGCGTTCGCAGGGGGCCGGGCCGGCCTGCAGATAGCCGCAGATGTACAGCCCGATCCGGCCAGTTCAAAGTGAAACATGCCTGGGCTTTGTAGGGCAGGCTTCCGGCATATCCAGTCCTATTAGTAAATATTTTGTTTATAGATAACAGACATCTTCAAATGCCCGAAAATATCTGCATATCTGAAGATGCCCGCAGATGTCTGAAGACGCCTGCAGATATCTACATGCCCGGTTAGATAGGCCCTTAAAGCCGGACTGTGGCGCACAGGCCAGCCCGGCCAGCCCCCCAAAAAAGCCCAGGCCGGACCAGCCGCTTGTGAACACTTATTCTAGGCGCTGATACTTGGCCTGGCTCGTATGATATTACAACTTCCCCCCGATGTCCGCCGGGGCAATGGGGTCGGCCCACATTCCCAAGCCATTGCCAGGTTTTAAAACGCTGAAGGCTCACACCAGGAACCCAGGCGGGGAACCACAAACGGACTGTGCCCTATGTGTTAATTCCTCTGAGGCGGCATCCCATGACAGTAATGCCATGAAGGGATTAGTATCGCCTAGAGCTCCAGGTGCTTCTCCTCCAAACATTCCCGTTCGACGACCGATATTAATGCCGAGCCCAAAATCCATCATATGGGATGAAAACGACCAGAAAAAAGAGTTGACACACTCGACCGATCAAAATTATAGCAGAATTGCTGTTTCCGCCTAGGTGTCACTTCTACCATTATGAGATGTTAGGAGGTGTTTAGGCATGAAACGGAGGATTTGGGGAGCGTTGTTAATATTTGAAAGGATATACTATGAGAAGGGAAAGAAAAACAGGAAGGAGAGGGTTTATTTTTCCCATAGACAATGTATACTTTTGGTATTCAGGTTTAGTGCCATCATGATGGCATATATTACGATGGGAAACGTACTGTACTCTACATCCGTCCGATACCATCGCACCTATTTCTCACAAATCGCACTCAAAGAACCTCTGAGGAGGAAAACCGGTATATGTTCCCTAATAAAAGAAGATTTACTAATAGCCAGAGTTTTCCCACAGCAATGGGCCCCACAAAGCCGCACACACCCTTGGGATTATTATTGGGAGCCGGCCTAAAAATAAACCGTAAGAGGCTAGATTTGGTAATTTTTCAACCCAATCCTCCGGAGCTCGATTCAGGAGTCCCCGAGCGGGTCTCCATTATAACCCTCGCAATCAATGATATCCTGGCCACGTTGTATTTTTCTTTAGCCCTCCGATACTGGGCCCCATAGCTCGCTCAAGGATCTACTACTATAATTACCTAATTCAAGATACGTTCCACTTTTAATAAAAACAGATTTGGTTTTATGGTGTGGCATCTAAAAGAGGGCTTGGGCTTCGAGAAAAATTCCTTTCATTACAAACCCTCCAAACAAGTGGCACAGCAAAAAGGGCCTCTGGGCCCTTCAGCTTTTACCCAACACGGATCTAAGCGGCCTATCACCTAGAAATAGGGAGATCGATGTCTCGATTATTTGCTATCAATCGATCTCATTTTGCTCCCTTTCTCTCCCTTTTGTTCCTTTCACTAGTTTGCTAAGTATATTTTAGTGTTGCCCGGCGAGAGCAGTTCGGGTAGGAAGAGGAAGAAAGGGGTACGGTCCGATGAGATCTTTCAGATCATGACACACTGGTCCTACACACTTCACTTGCGAGCTGTATTATATTGTACCAATATTCAAACTCCTCGCTTTAACGTCTATCAAGGCTCTGAATCCTCAGGGAAGAGGTATCAGATAAGTACTCAGAACTAAGACCTCGGATTACGGTACCTGGCAGAGGCGATCCTTGACGGGTCCTTATCATAGTCAAGGGTGCCCCTAGTCTCTTTTCTTTCCTCTCCTTCCTTTTTCAATAAAGGAGATGAACTCTAATAAGCATTCTCCACCCCACTGTGCTTTCCAACCACAGCAGGATCTACCCTTATTTTCTCAACTACCGTACTTGAGCTCGGATCAAGTTATGCGCCACAAAACCCGTTTTTGGATGTGTCGACAGGGCGTAATCCAATTCGAGCGTAAGCATTACAAGTACGCCGATACAGGTAGGGTGCTCTCATCTCCGTTGTATTACGCACTAAGTTCCGATAGTTCATACTTTTTTAGGGTTGGGACCTGCACAGTGCTTGTACCGTAGATGTAGAAGGGCGGATGATGCCGGTAGATTGGTAGGCTGGGCACAAGCTCAGCCATTTCTCACCACCGAAATGGCCGATCGTCATGCTACCGTACGGGTTCCTCTCCGGCCTAGCTACACCGAGTTTGGCCGACAAACCAATAAGGCGCTCTCGATAGTTGGATGCGGGCTCTCAGATTGATACCTTAGGTATTGTCCCTGGGGTTGTGCTACAGTATATCAACGGTATTCGCCCAGCTTCTTGGAGCTGGGTTCAAGGATTCTACTTTTTACTTTTTTTTTCCGGGTGCCTGCAGCACCTAGATACGTCTGTGGACTTACACCCTCCCCCATCTCTGCCGTCGATTAACGAGGTTCATGCCAGGGCCCACAACGGGCCAAGGTTATTATATTACACTGTGGGGATATCAAGGATGAGCCAACACCGAATATATCTAGATGTATTATACACCTCGCTCCAGCTCTTTACAGCTAGTCAGAGTGCAGCTGTTGCGGGACACTCGAGTACACCGTTGATGAGGGCCAACCCACGGGAAAGAAGGCCAGCCTATCGTGCAACAGATGTGAACCAGCTTTTGCCATACGACTTTGGGGTCGAGTGGCTAGTTATTACGGACCATCGTCATGTTATATAGCGATTTTATTGGCCAGCCCAGATATTGCGCCGCGAGATTTAATGAACATGTCCCGGTTGCTCAATGAAGGAACACTCTTTACGGCATGCTCGATGAGACACAGAAGCCTGAAGGAAACTTCTGTTGGTGGCACAGATATCGGGTAGAAAATAGAAAATCTCATCTCCAAGCGCAAGCTACCTGTGTAGGTCTCATAAAGTGCCGCACCAAGGTTATAAGAGATATCGTAGAAGGAAGTGAATCAATTGTCCTTTCACTTAACAATAACCTACTGACAGGTCCCGCTTACAAAGGGTGAAAGTGATCCTTCCCCTCAATTATTCTCGTGTTGCTCGTATTGACACAAATTAAGTCTATGGATGTGGTCCAGCCCTGCTCAAGCGAGAAGCTACTTCTGATAGCGAACGCTTGGGGGCGGAGGAGAAAAGCACTTGTGTAGTAGAGAGAGCCAGTATGTTCGACAAGTGGTTCTTGACGGGTTCGTTGCTCTCTATGTATAGGAAAGGGAGCGCACACCACCGCCTGCCCTGGAAGCCCGCACAATAGGAAAAACCCACACAACCACGGTCATGACCGCTCTAGCTAATCCACACAGCGCCCTTGGGGTAGCTGCTATACCGTGGACTAGCATCTGGGATTACCTCTCCATCAGCTCCTACCCCAAAAGGCCAAACCGTCCGGGTCGCGCCAAGTAATGGTCCCCTCTTAGCTCCACAGAAACCTTGTGCACAAGAGCCAGTGCTCGGAGATGTAGAGAATATTATACATGATGCCTGTATTTGGTTAAAGGCAAGGTGGACCCCGTGTGGTGAAGGAGTGTCTGTCCGGGTCGGAATTCCTATGAACCGACAATGTGTTTAAGACCTGCGCCCCCCCCTTTGCGAGGAGCGAGGACGGGTATATATTTGCCCGCGTAACCCAGGTTTTGGAGGCCCTACGCCATTGACAGTATAGGCACGCCATCTGCCCACTATCCTCTAGGACCGCTCAAAAATGTGGAGACGATTGGTTCTACTTTTCTCGGTGGCCAGCAGCGCGGCTGTGGCTACACCCATGCTGGGCACGCTCATTGGGAGACAAGAGCAGTTGCTCGATTCTTATACCTATGTCATAGTAGGTGGAGGGACTGCCGTAAGTTGAATTAGCGTCCCAAAATTGTATATTGGCCAGAATTAAGCAATACCCCAGGGCCTCACTGTAGCCAATAGATTGTCAGAGGACCCTCAAAGTAAGTTTTCAATTCCAGACGTTATGTTATTTAGCTCAAATATACTAAAACCCTCAACCAGCAACTGTCCTTGTTCTAGAGGCAGGAGTGCCGGATCACAAAGAATGTGCCGCCATCCTTCAAAGATGCCTTGGGGACACTATGCGATCAGTATACGATTGGAACATCACAACAGAGCCACAAATATACCTAAAGGGCAAACCCCAGAATCTCCCTATCGGAAAAGCCCTCGGTGGAAGTTCTCTGCTTAACGGCATGATGTTTGATCGAGGCGCCCCCGGTGACTACGATATGTGGGAGGATCTCGGGAATCCCGGCTGGGGCTGGGCTGGTCTCCTACCATATTTCAAAAAAGTAAGTTCTTTCGCACTTTCAGCGACACTATGAAGCGCTTCCTAATACTAAGAAGAGTGAAACCTTTACGCCACCTAAACCAGAGCACGTCGCACAGTTTGGAATTACTTATGATCCCTCAGTTCACGGATTCGAGGGATACGTTCAGTCTGGTTATCCGAACTTCATATACCCACAAAATAGTAAGTCGGCGTTCGTTGGGCCTGTCACCACTCTAACAACTAGAGCAGAAAACTTCCAAGACGGAATGAAATCGCTGGGTGTTACACAATCACAGGATCAGGCGGGGGGAGCATTAGGCACTTTCTGGTCGCCAAACACAATTGACCCAAAGAACATGACGCGCTCATATTCCCGCAGTGCATATTACGATAACTTCGTTGCCCGACAAAATCTGCATGTTTACACCTCCAGACAGGTGACAAAACTAATCACTGAGAGTAATGACCAAGAAAGTGGAAAAGGAATCAAAATCAGTGGAGTTGAAGTGAGTTTCCATGACACTGTTGAATCATGAATCCTAACGACCATGAAACGAAGTACGTTAAACCCGGAGATGCTACCAAATACATAGCAGAAGCAAAGAACGAGGTTATTATTTCTGCGGGGACCGTTCACACTCCGCAGATATTACAACTCTCAGGTTTGGCTCTCTTCCCTTCTCCGTAAACCACGCCAACCGAATCCATATTTCTAGGAATTGGGCAAAAGAGTCTCCTAGAGAAACTGGGTATCCCGACATTGATTGATCTGCCTGGCGTGTAAGAGATTCTGCGCCTTAGTGTTTTTGGTTCAAAGCATGCTAAATAGCAGATCGAATATCTAGCGGACAGAACTTCCAGGATCATCCATGTGAGTCTATTTCTTCCTATTAGTGCAAAGGAAAGCCTCAATGGTGCGATCCCGCGCTGCATTCCGGCGCATTTGGTGCACGCCAGATAAGAGATACCCCACTGTTGGGTGTTTGCCACCATAAAGCACGATCACTGGCTCTCTGGCTGACATAGGATAAACAAAAACAGTTAGTACTATGAAGCTAAATGGTAAGTACCCAATGTTCCTCTCCATGATTCAACATGATTCTAATCCAGAGCATCAGTGGACAACGTTGAACACTCACCCTTTGATCTCTTTACAAACGCAACTTGGGATGCGGAGTGTAAAGCGGTCTTCTATAGTAGCCGTGAAGGTTGGCCTCCCTCTCAACCACAATACCGGTACCTCACTCAATTTTAACAAAAGAGTCCAGGCCCATGGACAGCCTCAAGCCCCAACTCAGTAGCTTTCCTCCCTCTATCCACCTACACCGACAGAGCCGAGGCCCTACTAGGTGCCTACACAGCCCAGGAGCCAGGCCAGTACCTCCGCAGCGATTCCGAGCCGGTCGTAATAGCCGGTTTCCAAAAACACCATCAAATCCTTCTCAACCGGCTCGCCGGCACGCACACAGCTGCGATGGAGTTTATCTGGCTCATCGGGGCCATCCGCGACGTCAAAATGCCCCTCTCCTTCTCCATTGCCCACCCCCTCAGCCGCGGCTTCATAGAAATAAACTCGACAGATCCCCTCGCCCCTCCGATTGTGGACCTACGTACGGGTAGCAACCCAGTTGATCTCAACCTCTTCGCCGAAGCTTACCGCTTCGGCCGCCGCCTTGTGCAAACTCCAGCAATTCAGGAACTCGTTCCGACCGAGTTGACGCCCGGCCCGTCGCTGCAGACCGATGAGGAGCTGCTCGGATTTGCGAGGGATAGCCTATCCACGATGTTCCATCCGGTTGGGACTTCAGCCATGCAGCCGAGGGAGATTGGAGGTGTTGTGGACTACAATTTGATGGTCTATGGGACTAGGAATTTGAGGGTTGTGGACGCGAGCATTATGCCGTTGATCCCTGGAACCCACCTTCAATCTACCGTTTATGCGATTGGTGAGAAGGTAAATTACTCTTTTTTTTTTCTTCTGCCTTATTCCCCGCTGGGGGTCAAGCGTGTTAACGGATGTAACGGTGTACAGGCGGCAGATATTATTAAGGCTTCCGGGAAAGAGTACTACTAAGTCACTAATGCCAGTATCAAGTAGGTCTGTTTGGTTTTGAGAGGAGGAGGGGAGAGCGATAAGTAGTACCAATGTATAATTACGCCAAGCTCTTCCCACGTTGTGTGTTGTCTATTGTCGCGCTTCAAAAATGCACTTCGGGAGCTCAAAGAGTGATCAGCGGTGACTAAGAGGAGCCCTAGACAAGAGGTAATCAGGAACCCCAGAGTGCAGCAGGAGGATGCCACTACGAAATAGCAGAGTACTGGTAGGCCATATGGTCACCTCTCAATTGCTATCTCCACAAGTAGAAAAGAATGGCTGTACCCAAAAGCCTTCCCTCGGACCCCCTCTCTCTATACCTCGGTCCACCGCTTGAAGCTGAGTTACTATATTGTGATGAGCGCCTTCAGTCATAGCACTCGCAATACTAGACGATCGTTCCTTAGAAACGGTTCATCCGGGGTACACGATAGCCCTATAAGCCTAGATAAACGCAAAGATATTCTCTGAAAGAATCAAAGTGGGGGATTTCCATACGGCAACTACTGTGCGCTAACCTCAAGTGAGTATCGGTAACGGCTCGCTCAGTATTTTAGCGCTAGCAGGGTCCCACTCGAGCCCCCGGGCGTCGACGTTTGCTCCCATAGACGCCCATCCCAGCAGGCAAGAGACCCCAACAGCAGCTTGTGCGCGTAGACTGTCATAAACACCTCCATCTTAGAGGTCCTGCAGGAACCTCTCTTTTGTATTTTTGATCAAGCCAAAGATATCTGTTTATTCCGGATTTCCTCTCTTTTAGTCTTTCTCCTCCTTCTACCCCACCCGGCTTGCTAGGGATTCCTCGTCCTCCCGAGAAGGTCGTGGGGGAGTAGGAGGCCTGATTAGGAGGGCTATCGGATCAAACTTTTTTTAGATAAGTTGTACGAGGCTTGCACTAGGGTGTGCATAGAAGTCTGTCGAACTCTTAGCGTAGTGGCTACAGCAAACACCACCCTCTAAGTGGTCGAGAAGGCCCTGGAGCCAATCAGCGGAAGTTAGACAAATTTATCCTTCATATCTAGTACAGTTCATAACATAATTCAACCTAATCAAATTCACTTTGGAATATCAGATCAGCATGCTTATTAAGTGGAGCTCGTCACTGTATAGAGTGCTTCGGTTGTTTAGAGAACAATAAACCCTAATATTCCTAATTACCCGCTCGAATCAGAAGAATTCGGTATTATACCCAGATTACGACAATTGAGGACAGACTTCGTCGCAAATCTAGATGGCGAGAACTGGGTGGGATAGAAACATTGTTGCCGTCCTTACCTTCCATCCCCAAAACGTTGCCACCCTATTTCGGTTACCCGTATGAGGGTTATTATCGGAATGCGTTATGACAGAATCTGATGCTGCTCTCATTGACTATTTCATCGATCTCTATATTCGCTAGATATTCCTACTGCGCTATGTTGCTTTCCCTTGCCCACGTGTGTGCCGCGCATGCATTCCTGCACTCTGATGATTTCCTCATGTTTACTTCCCCTATAGTACCTCGCTTCTCTTCCTTTCTTCTCCTTTTTTCCTTTTTTCCTTAAACCCCTCTCCTTCTACTTCTTCTACTTTTAACCAAGAACTCTCAATAAAACTCTCGTCTTGTCTGTTTCGCATAACACAATCCGTAACAGAATGTCTCACCTCAATAAACACCTCCGATCACTCGATAAAATTAGTCACGTGTCAGTGACCCTGTCTTAACTTTAGTGTCCAACTTGAACATACATACCCACTTTCCCCCCAAATACCTCAAACACCAAAGAGCATGTTTCAACCCCTCAACGACAATCTTGAAAATTAGGATCATGGTCTCGAATAAATACCAGTCCTTATCCCGCCCCGCCAGTAAGACCCGCTTGATTCCCCACAGCACACAACCCCCCACAAACTCCACAACCACACACACAATCAGTCGATCAATCAAAAATGTCCCACCTAGCAACTCGCGACCTCCTCGCTGAAATATCCACCATAGCGGCCTTCGCACACTTCATCAGCGCCCTCTGCGATATTTATTTATGCCTCCCTACCACCGCGCCAGAAGTGGAGCTCATCCGGTTCACACTAGCGCAGTTACAGGTGTGCCAGTCACGGATCATTTACTCTAGGCCGATAGAGTACTCTGCCTATCTCTCTGAGACGGGAATTTTAAGGGCGCTGCACGAGGGATTGCTTACTTTGGCGAGGGAAGTGGATGGAGCTATTCCGCGGGAGGAGGAGGGCTTATGGGGGGAGATAGTGGGGAGGGAGGTAGTTGGGAGGGAGCGCTTTGGGGAGTGGGGAGGTCCCCGTGGAAGGTTTGGAGGAGGGGAGATGTAATGTTGCCGAGGATACTGCGTGAGGGCTTTAAGCTGTGTTTGCAGCCACGATCCTTGCACAAGGACGCCCTGGGGAAAAACCCCTGTGTATAGAATTCTTACAGCTAGATTTAAATAATTTCCAATATATAATACCAAACTATTCTAAAATCCAATATCTATGCCCAGTTCTCACCTTAGGATAAAAAGGATAAATGCATTCGTGATTGGAGATTCTGGCTTTACCGAGAGGTTTGTCGTCACAAATAAGGGCAGAAAGGGGTGGGAATACCTCCATGCCACGCTAGCTAATGATTCCCTCGAATTTTTACGAGCAGGTGATGGATTCCCACCCCCAACTTTCTCTCCTTGACAAAGCTCTCGATCCATATAACATATTACACCCTTTTGATGCTTGTAGTAAGGGGATAAGCCGATTCAAATTTCATGCCTTTTTTCCACCTGTACCTGCTAGACATCTGTAGAAAAAACGGCAAATAACTCGATGCCGATCCGTAAAAGGGAAAGAGGTATCCGATAGATAAACCAGCTAAAGTTGCTCAGGCACCAGAAACTATCTAGAAAGTCCCCTTGCCCTTCTTTTCTCTAGATGACCTACTCCGGGAGCAAATTCGTTACATCTGCGCGAGGAAAAACCTTGATATAAGGGAGGTCTGACATAGGGTGAATACTTCCGGTAGTGAGATGGCAACGGTTGACACCTCTTGCTCCAAACGCTTACTTTCTTTTCCAGCAAGGTTAAATACTGTCCACTTGCGTGCTCTTCTGGCGATGTGGACCCCGGGAATGTTGGAACCCGTGGTGGAAGAATGACTTGATGCACTCCCTAGCTACGACCGAGGCTACATAAGGAAATACATGACTACCAAGCCCTACTACTAGATCACTCAACCTTACTACACAACCCTAACACCTATGAGGATAGCTACCCGTACCTACTTGCTAACCTAATACCTAACAGGGAACGGGGAAGGAAAGGACAAATAATCCATCGTACATAGCTGGTCCTACGCTCGGCGCGGAAGGACCAGATGATGAATCACGACGGCAAGATGCTCAACATGGGGTAAGACCCTTAATTCGAGTGGACGACTGAAGTTCCACTCAGGAAGCTTAATCGATAAGATAGAAGAGTGTGATTCTACCTCCGAATGAGCCAAAAGTATATTTAGATCATCTGATAAGGTCACTGCCCTATCCACAAAACCTAACATCACGCCTCCTCTCCTGGCTGCTGAGTGGAGCGGACCCCCACCGCCCCCTCTAGATAAGCCGAAGATAAACCATTCGGTAAGTATCCGAAACAAGGATTCACAAAATATATTGCAAAACACCGGTGGGTATCCGAGCACCCATACAAATCCTCAACTCCTGTTTTCCGATTCCTCTTGCCCGGGACAAATACAAAATATGATGATTTCCTTAGTATGTCATAGTTTCATACTGGACTATCACAGGGAGGCTACCACTTCAATAGAACTAAATTCAATAAAAGCTCCGAGCTTTCCCCCTCGCACTCTCATATACGCTTGGGGTACTACCATATTCTGCCATGTTATATCAGACCAGGAGAAACCGAAGCAAACATCGCCCGTTTTTACAATTTCTATGACACTCACCATTGTAAGGAGCAGATGTATGTATCTCGATACTCTGACCACCCCTATCATCACTTTTGCCTGCCCATGTTTACTTCCTCTCTTGGACTAAGCTTCTAGCCCTCCTACCACCCTCCCCATTGTTTGCTTCCAACAAACGGCTTGCAGTCTTATACTCTTAACATATAAACTCTCCTATCAGTTTAGTTAGACTTCTCCGCCCGCACTATGCCTTCAGTTCACTGATTTCTACTCGCAGCATACTTAAGAAACCGTAGCTCGCATCTCATCTCAGCCAGTAGCCTCTACATCGGTCATTTCCACCCATTCTCAAGATTATCACAACGGCCTAAATAAGCAGAAACTCTAGAAAGGGTAACGCATATCACCTACCCTTGAGTCAAACATCCTGTGCCAGCACATTAAGAGTAGCAAGCAAGACCCCTAAAAGGGCTTCCCCCCATTCATTCTAAGCACAATCTACAAAATACGGGAAAAGAAAAAAAGAAGAAAACTCCTCAATTTTTACCCAAAAACCCAAACCACAATGTAGTCTAAATACACACACCAAAGGAGAAACCGAGCCCAACAAAATCCCCTCACTAAGCCCTATTGACCTTAATGCTGAGAACCATCTTCCCCTCAGCCATAAAGTCCATCGTTCCGCCAACCCGCTGGGAGCCATCGATCGTTTTCATACAGGAGCCCTGGAATTTTTGCAAAAGTTTTCCCACTTCGGGATACATGAGCTTCGCGTCGTTGCCGCAAGCCTCCAGCTTCGCAGTGCTGACATCTTTCTTCTCCTCGAGCGGTACGCAGGTGTTCGCACCGCCCTTGGGTATTGTTATAAGAGGTGTGGATTTAGTGAGATAATAGGCAGAGAGAGCCTCGACGTCCTTGACTTGTGGAGAGGAGAGAGTCGGGTTGCATTTGAAATCTACTGTCGCTGAGATGGTCTTGTTGTCGCTGTTCGTGAAGCTTGTCTTAATGACCCCCTGCGCTCCCGGCGGGGTCACCGCTCCTCCTCCGCCGAGTGCGGGATTTGGAGCTGGAGGAGTAGGCGATGGGGTTGATGAGGATGAGGATGATGAAGTCGTAATAGCGGCTGTGGTTGAGGTGGATGGTAGGCCACCCATTGGGTTTGGAGAGCACCAGGCGGCGAGGGGGAAGAGCGTGAGCAAGAAGATGGAGAGGTGCATCTTGTTTGATTTTATGTTTGCGGAAGTTTTGCTTTAGTTATAATCTCTCCTTGCTTTTCACCGTATATTATTGAGTGCTGTTTCGCTATTTTTTTCGCTTCTTGTCTTGGTTACCCACACACTAGTGATTGACTCTCAATCTGTCTTATATATCACTTCACTTCATCACCAACAATCACTCTCTCCACACCGAACGGTGGATTCCTCTCACCAAGACTCTCAACCCCATCTTACACAAGAGCTAGCTTCAGCTACTCCTTCTATCAGTAGCTCCAACTTAGAGCCCAAGAATTACCCGTTAATGCACAAACTGTCGGTCGTCGGAAGGCAAAAACCGGGATCAAACGACCTTACACTAAACAGATCTCACCGAAAACACCACAATGACCGGTCTTCAGGACCCCGGTTCATGCGCAATTCGATGCGCTCTGGGGAACGTTGGGCAGTTTGAAAATCCGGATCCCAACAGACTAAGTTAGATTTCTGAATCCTTCGTTGCTAATAGAATGATATCCGTGATGAGGCACGTCCGGTAGTCCCCCCGAGTGAAGGTCGCTTGGCATTTGTCAGTATTCTGTGGGTTAAATTAGGACATTCTCCGCTCTTGATCTCCCACTCGAGCACAGCACCCGTAGGGAGGGAGTGGACAAAGTAAACCCCCAATGGAAAATACAGCCATGAGGTTTCTTCAAAAATTTCATGCCTTTTTACCACTGGGTCGATGGCTGTTTCTCGTTGATTGATCCCCACCACAAGCTTTTTTGAAAGCTAACTCTGGGGTCACGCTTTCTGTACCCCTGTCAATCAAAGCCCCCTTCGCGGAACAATCCGTGTTCCCCAGGCCACGACTTGTACTCGCATATTGCCGCCTTAGCCATTCTGAGTAGACTTTTGGGCCGGCAATAATACTGGCACTAACCCGTAGCCACTCACAGAGCCCCGCGGACATATATCTCCAGGTGTCGTGAGAATAAAATCGGTGATAACCTTTTACAGAAAATCACCGGTAGGTCAGTCCACTCTCTCGTAATACCGTGGGTCTTCATTACCATACCTCTCACCTTACTCTTAGCGACTTGCTGCTAGTCCCAAGCACTCGCTAATGAGTTAACGGAATTAGAACATGTTCGGAATAAACTTCATGGTTAAATTTTAAATAGGTTCCCAGATCAGTCTCGGTGTGGTGACTATCTCCTAGACCCACCATTGTCAGTGTTTGAGACAGAGGCCAATAAGCAAATTTTCACAAATTCGTATTCAATCAAGCTTGTTGCCAAACCAAGGGCACCACCGACCCGGCATATAGCCCAACGGCATTGCAGCGGGGCAAGCCTAGATGTGTAGACTTCAGATGATAACTACAGTAATATTAGATACCGGTATACGACCACCGTACGGTACACCGACCCCGACAATCGCTGAGGAACACCGGTACTGAGGCAGAGGGTCAGCCTTCCCTTAGTCATCTATGTCTCAGAAACAGACAGGGGCCGCACGAAATTTTCAGTGTCTCGCCAGTCTAGGGGATAGCGTGAGGGGTATGCTGCATAGCACAGCAGGGCACTTACCCAGACTGCTTCAAGAGCGGGGGATGGGAGAATAAGTTTTCCAGACTCCGGGCATGGCTGGCTGAGAAGAGGGGAAGGGGGGTAATTGGCCTAGAAAGAGAGACGGGCATTCAGAAATCCATCACGCATGAGGGAGTTTTACTAAGCGCGTGACTCCCAAATAAATAAGAGCGTTACGCAGTCAATATGAAAATTAGCACCACCAAAAAACGACAGCCAGGGCTGGTGAGAAAAGAGAGAAAGGAGAGGAGGGGGCAGGTTCCACAACATATAGACAGACAGAACAAACGATAGAACAGACGCGTACCGTACTATCTGATAAGTATGGCCCGGTAGTGTCAGAACTGGGCCAAGCATCGCCTGAGCCTGACAGGTATCATGTAAACCTAGCTTACACAGCTTCCTCCTGTCTGAGGAAGTGACACACGTTCCTTCTCTTTTCCTCTCGGTTGTTTGAATAAATGCCGGTAGCTGAGATTGCCTTGCTAATCTATTCCCAACCCCAAAGAAGAAACAGTAGAAAGGCCCATTTAGTAGACCGGAGTAAACATTATTACTTAAAGTGCTCGAAACAAAAGTGTCCCCCGGAAGTCGGGCGAGTCGTTCTCCATCGAACATTTACTGTACTTCCTCAGCAGCACAATACATCACCCTCGCAAGGGCAAGATGAACAGATCTTGAACTCCCCCGTCCACGCATCCATACAACGTTGGCGAAACAAACTTTCTCCTATCCTATTATACAATTCATAATGGACTGATAGGCATAGAACACTATTTATCCGACAGGTCTAAGCACCAAAACTACCCCTTCGAGCAGTGGTACCAGTACGGTACTGTACCTCACGATTATCACACCAGCACGGCACAATTTCTGCAATCAAATCAATCCGGCCACAAGCAGACCTTCCAACTCCCGCTGCCACCCACAACACCGACACCCTCACCACAGTACAGTCTTGTTCCAAAAGTTCTCGCACCCCGACTAGTACTGTGACACGAAGGGCCATAAGAAATCTGGTATAGAAACTTGTCACGGTACCAGCCAGGGTGCGAGAACTTTTGGAACGAGGCTGTACCGTATCCCGCTCTATCAGCACACACAGCAAACTCAGCAGATAGAAATGATCCTCCTCCCCTTTCCCCTTTTCTCCCTTATTTATCATACCGCCCTCTCCGGTACTCCGCGGATATATGGACTTGGCATGTGAAGAAATCTACTGCAGGGAAACCCCCACACCCCGGATACAATTATCCAGACGACTCAACTACGGAGATGCCAATGCCAACCGCAAAGTACCGGTAGGGGGTTTCCCTTGCAAACCTGATACGGTATGAATTAGGTGTTATTACACCCCTCTCAAGAATTACAGACAAGCTTTTTTCTTTTTCCGAGACCGGACGGGCTATGCTAGAGGGTTTTGGGCCATGCTACCATACATAAGAAGGGCAGTGGATCCATCAGGAAGGGGAGGGAAGCCCGGTTCCTAAGCTGCGTTTGGTCTCCTCACTATTGAAGTGATCGTCTGCATTGAGTTGTGGACGGTGCGAGAAAGGTTGTGTGTGGACGGGAAAGGGACTCAATGAAAGAAGGAAAGAGGGAAATGGATGATCTCGGCGTCCGGTGAGGCAAGTGCTAGCAGATGACACTAGCGGTGGCCGGCGGGCTTTGGTGGTTGTTTCTGACTGTGGTTGTTAGAGTTGGAGTTGCTATGTTCACTACGGGGGGGGGTTAGTAGGCATGGTGCCAGGAGGGATGTGCGTAATCCACCTAGCCACAGAGTGGCTTGCATCGTGGTTCCAGGCTCCGAAACAGTCTAGCCGGCTGCTTTCCGCCAATTAAAATATCGAAGGAGGGTCACACACTTCCCCTCTACGGCTCCCGGCACCATATAAGTGTTATGGTAGAGTAGTATCATACGGTAGACAAAGTTGGAATTTTATAGTCTTTCCCTAGACTAGACACCAAAGCAATATCGCGGCTTTTTCCGCATCTCGCACTGAAAGCTGGAGCATGTAGAGGTGCCATTGTCGGACTTCGAATTGATGGGCAAGTTCGCTACCCCATATAATTTGGGCATATATTTGTCAATCCCTTGTAAACGTACCGTATTCGTACTCTCTTGGCCGCCAAAATCCGGTCATAGCACCTCTCTTTCCGCGAAGACTCTACGGACGGGGCCGTTCCTGCTTTTGTTTATCTATACGCCCAAGCTATCTGTTGAATGTGTGATGGGAATTGTTCGGGTTCTGTGATGGTGGATAACGCACGATATCACCTGTAGTATCGCGGCACCCTCAAACTCGTTTCCAGCTCAAATTCGGTTTGTGGGCTACGCAGGTCAGGTACCGGCATCAACCGTACCAGCTAGTACTGTATGGAACAAGTGATGCGAGTAATATGGCGTGAATGTGTCGTGTTTTTTAGTCAGATTCTTACTAGCACAGTGCAGCCAGTACTTGTGCCAACCTGCGTAGCCCAGAAACCAAATTTGGGGTGAAAACAAATTTGAGGGTGCCGCGATACTAGATCACAGCGCTCGTGGAGCGAAGGAACCCCCCTTTCATAAATTAAAAGCACAGTAGAGGTCAGAAATCCGAGGATGGGTCTAAAGCAATACCCGAGAGAAAGCGAAGAATCCAGTGCCGGTACAGTGCCGGCGCCGCACACGGCAGCAAGAGCCTCCTACCTCCAAAGTTAGAGCAGCTTCCTGCCCTCCCAGATACCCGGCAAGAACACCGACTCCCAGCTTCTATGATGCTGCGGTTTTCTCTTCCGGGACCCCAGGCCGCCCATGTGTCTTCGACAGCTGAGTACCGCGCACTATACTCGAGTACCTTGCGATGCCGGTATTGTGTCTGTGATAGGTATGGATGGGCAGCGGGCCACGTACGCAATCTTTGGCATGGAATTGTTTGCGCGTGCTTTCCTACAGTCCTGACCCGCTTTTCGCAGACGGTGCTGGGAGTCTCGTTCTCCCTTAATTTCTGCTTCTTGGGACTGCCTTATCAATCCATACAGCATCGGCCTCTCCTCTATTTATTCGGTTCCCACAGCATCAATGGCAACGCTACCCACATGTTAAGATCACCGGTTATCGACTATAACTCGCTAGCGTTATTGCATTAGAGAATTCCCCCCCCCCCCATCCACTCGAGCAGCTAGAACTCAGAATACCCACATGCGCTCAAGGAAATACCGGCAAATGAAGAGACAAGCCCCATGCTTGCACTGAGTGGCTGGATGCTGTACGAGTACTCTATTCAACACCAGTATTGTCTAATATGGAAGAGCTAGAGAGAAGAAAAAGGAAGAAAGGAAAAGAAAAAAAAATGGGAGACACCAACGCAGTGTGATATCTTTTCCCTCCTTTCTTTTTTTTCTTTCTTTCTCACCAGCCTCCTCCTCCCGGCTCGCCCTGCCCGCCTTGTGATCCTCTCCCGCTGACTTGACAGGCTCGATCATTTTCGGCAATCCATGAATTATCTCTGGCGATCGGGGCCTCCTGCTCGATCTGCTGCACTCCATTCTTTCCCCCAACCTTTAAAAGACAAGAGATCCGAGTGATTATTCATGTCCCTCGGCATATCGGCACCGTTCCTGCACCCACACTTTGACCCTTGCCTGCCCACCACAGGGAGAAACCAACGAACCAACACATCCATGACGTTTGTAGCGTGCTTGGGCCTCGAGGCTGCGGTAACGCGTGTTGCATTTTGGGGGTGCCGAACTTCCAGAGGCTAATTAACGTTAGACGTTGGATTCGCACTTGTCGCCCAGATGCGCTGTGCTCGAGAATAAACACCAAGATAGGGCAGGGCACAGTACGGTACTCGAAGGGTACGGGCAGCGCGTTTGTGCATTTACAAGGGTCTGCAACAAGCTTTTTTGTTCCGTTCACTTTTTTTTTCTTTTCTTTTCCGTGGTCGTCGGCCGTGCGGCATCATAGACTACGGTACCGCTGAAATCACTCAAGGACGACAGCCCAGAGTACCGTACCGTAAAATCTCACCTTTAATGAACTGGCCTGGACTAGAACTCTTTCAAAATCTCTGGTACAAGTACCAAGAAAACTAAGCTTTTGAGAATTTTGGAAAAGACTAGATGTTTGGCCTATGATTAATTCAGAAATTTGGCCGATTGTAAACTGTCCTAGTCCAGATCAGTTCATTAGTAGCGAGATTTTACGATACCGGTATTATCGGTATTCAGGAACTGGAGGCTAGATGGGACCAAAAGTAACAGCCTGTCTACGATGCTGTATAGTACCGCGCTAAGTGGGGGTTTTGGCTGACTTTTACGAGGACCCATATGGAAAAAGTGTCCCTAAAGTGTTTCCACCACGGCGAAGTTGATAAAGAGCCGAGGTACTAGTACTTGTACAGTACGGTACATAGAACTGTATGCATAATGACTCATCAAAGCTTGTTTTTCCCCTCACCGAGCAAGGGGAAGGAAGGGAAAAGTAAAAAAAGAACGCCCGGCAAAGACTATCCGGTAACCATTCCTTTTTTTCTGCGGTGTGCGCAAATACTCGAGAAGCACGGAAGAGGGGAAGAAAAGAAAGTGAGAGAGTTCTTTCTTTCTTTCTCTCTCTCTCTCTCTTCCCCCTCTTTTCTTTTTCCTTTCTCTAAAGAATGCGCGGATGAACGGGATTTTCTTTCTCCCTTCCGACATTGACGAGGGTGGTCTCGCTTCCAAACCTCCCGGCATCCCATACCCGAGCCTCAAAGCTTGACTGACTGAAACAGGTAGCTGTACGGTACTGAATGCCCCATGTGTCAGTGCATGTCACGTGTACCGGGGTGCTTAGGTCTTTGCGTTAGACCTATCCAATTCAAAAGTCTAGAAAGAGGAAGGACGAATGAGGTGAATGTGGGAAGGGGGGGGGGGGGGGGGGCGCCCTGTGTTGGTTTTTAATTTTA
>Ga0307507_10005229_pt1 | contig 21612 bp, 4 predicted proteins | sample 7_EM_MG_FD_207223 | JGI IMG/M metagenome (GOLD analysis project Ga0307507, IMG submission 207223) | Populus trichocarpa ectomycorrhiza microbial communities from riparian zone in the Pacific Northwest, United States - 7_EM | ecosystem: Host-associated > Plants > Roots > Unclassified | place... | reverse complement strand
GGGGTGGGGGGGGGGGGGATGCGGTAGAAAAGACGTCTTAATTACGCGCTAAGACCGATGTATAGAATTATATAGATAGGTATATTATTTGGTTATTATATAAAACAATCGGTTAAATATCTTATAAGAAATAAATAAGCGTATTAGCGAATGCTTCTCTACCTACTATACTACCTAGACTTATAAGCCTCTTTCTATTTCTCTTATATCTCCTCTATCTACAAGCTCAATTCAGCACCCGGATTTATTAATAATTTTTTATATATATTTTTTTCATATATCTATTATATTATACTACGTATAATACTACGCATATAGCCTCTAGGCTATAGCGCTATAGTTTTATATATATAAATCCTTTCTAGGCAGCTTAATATATACTAGTAACTATATTTGCTAATACTTTAAGACACCTAGTTAGCCCTTAACTAGTAGAGCCTGGTTAGTATAATTAGAGGTCCTAACCTCCACTAAAATACTTAATATCCCTAATAAGGGCCGGAATATCATTAGTAGAAACGGAGATATTCTACTACAAGTTAATAAGATCTTAGGTCCGTATAGCTTAACGGAGGAGTATCTAAGCTCTTAATACAATCTTTTAAGAGAAGACACAATTAAACTGTTAAGAGAGGTAGTAGGTTAAATTAGAGTAGACCCTTTTAGTTTGCCAGAATCTAAATATAGTAATAGAGTCGGTATATATAAATAGATAAGTATGCTATAATTCTAAAGCAGTCATCCCCTAATATCTGCAAGGTCCATATTAGCTTAGTAATATTTTTACCTTAAAAGCTAGTAATCTGCGTGGCGTTCTTACTTAGGAAAGTAGGGAAGATAATCCGTTAGAATTAGTTAAAAAGACTAGTTGCCAGGTCTTTAGTTGCTTTAACTCCCAAAACTGATAATTTTTAAATGAAATATATACTTATGATTGTGAGGGCGCGAAGAGGCTTTGGGGAAGATTTAAAGGAATAAATATAAATTCTATCTAATCTAAGGGTATATAGTTCTTGCAGAGTATAAGACATTATGTAAAGAAGAGAAAGGAATATAGGAAACTTATAACTAAATATTTGGGGTCTTAGTAGTAGACGCATAGGCATAAGCCCACGCGGATTTCGACAAGTTTCGACCAAATTCCATTATATTGGTGGAATTTAGTGGAATTCAATCGAGTCGGCGGAACTTAGTAGAAAACGGTAGATTACGGCGGATAATTGTGGATAGTTATAGATAGTTATAAATAGTTACAAACAGTTTTATACAGTTATCTATTAAGTGTTTTACCAAGACATTCCTACTATAACTAGGCTAGTCCCGTTACAGTACCCCCCTTTTTTAGCCAAAGGTCCAAAATAATTCAATTTAGTTAAGAATTTATAACTTATCGCGTTATAAGCGTCGTAATGTATTTTAAGTTTTTTTTAATTTTGAGTGTCCTGCTATTGTGTTTTATGTCTTTATATTAAGTGGCAGTTGTTTGCCTTTATATCGTGTCCATCTAGCCAGAGTAGGCCGCAAAGGATAGTTCTTATGGAACTCTTTTACTAAGGAAGGCGCGTCGGCCTTAATCTAGTTATAGGTTTCCTAGGTTCGTGTTTTATATCCTTCCCACTTAATAAGAAGTTTAAATTATTTAGATTATATTTTTTATTATATATTGTTAATTAAGTTAATAAAGTAAGAACCATTACCGTTATTAACAATTATGGGAGGTGGCAGTAGTACTTTATAAGTTATAGGATTGTTTCTTAAAGGTTGTAGCAAGCTTACGTAAAACATTGGGTGTATTTTTATTTCAGTCGGTAGTTTAAGCTTATAGGCGTATGGGCTCAGTTTCTTCTTAATTTAGTATGGGCCTACAAACTTCTAAACAAGTTTCTTTAAAGGCCGTTAAGTCTTTAGGTTTTGTATACTTAGGTAAGCTATATTACCTTCCTTAAAGTCCCATACAGGAGCTCGTCCTTTGTTTGCATGCTATTTCTATAATATTTAAGCTTATATTAACTCACTTCGTAATAGTTCTGTTAACTGCTTTATTTAATTAGCAAAGTTGTACGCGTTAATTAACTAGATCTATTTAATTGTGGGTCCTATTATGTTAATATTAGGTTATAGCTTAAATTTAAGTTAAGGGTCTTATCTGTAGGTTATATAGAACGGTGTCACACCTATTAATACATTTATTGTGTTATTCGCAGTAAACTCAACTAAAGGTAGCTATTTTTCCCAGTTATCTTACAGGTAGGAATAGTACATTTATAAGTATTGTTCTATAATTACGTTCGCAATTTTAGTTTAACTATCTATTTCTAGATAAAACGCAGTTAAGAGTTATATTTAAATACTTAATTATTTATATAGAGCTTACCAGAAGTCTAAAACAAACTGGCTTCTATGGTTGGATATTATTATATTAGGAAGTCTATATAGCTTAAAGACGTGCTTAACAAAACATTTGGCTACTAATATTATATTAATTAAGTCTATAGGAATTATATATTGCATTTTTATAAGACGGTTAACTACTACTATAATATTCGTGAACCTGTTACTACTAGGCAAGTTAACTATAAAGTTAATCAAGATATCGCGCCATCTTTGCATCGGAATTGGTAGCGGTTAAAGTACTTCTTACTTCTTTATATAAGAGGTTTTTCTACGCACGCACATCCTGCATGCTTAAACGTATTTCCGTATATAGTCGTGCATTATAGGCTAGTAATATGCTCGTTAAACGATCTTATAGGTCTTCATATGGCCAGGATATCCTACTATAGGGAAGTTGTGTACAAATTCGAGTATCTTAAATTGTAAAGGTTCGGAATTTAGAACTACTATCTTCTATTAATAGTACAATCGATTGTTTTGAATTTTGTATTTAGTAAGTATAATATCCTTATGCTGTCGTTTTCTAGTTTGGATTGCCTTTATTATATCTACTATCTATATATCATTCTTATATTCGTATTCTATTAGCTCATTAATTTCTATTTCCTATTTATTAACTTCCAATTTATTTCTATTAAGTTCCGTATCTAGAAATATAGGACGTAGTTTTTTAAAACATTTAGGGGGCAGTAAGATCCGTAATTAATTTATAATCCGTTTATCTAAGGCGTTTATAGGTAAGTCCTATAATTATTATATTAATGCGTTAGGCTTTTAATTAAGTTTGCCTAGTTAATATATAATCTTAAAGTTAAATTATAAGAAGTATTTGGCCCAACAAATTTAGCGCTACATTAATTATTTTATAGTTATAAAGTATTGCAGGTTCTTATAGTCCGTTAATATATATATTAGAAACAACGATCCTTCTAGCTTAAGACGCCATTGTTTAAAGCATCTAACAATTATAAGCAGTTCCTTATTATATATCTTGTAGTTTAATTTAGCAGGGGCGAGTTTCCGGGAGAGAAAGGCTACTAGACATAGTTCGCCATTCTTATTATATTGCAATAACACTCCCCCTAGCGCATAATTAGACGAGTTAGTTTTAACAGTATATTTAAGGTTAGGGTTAAAGTAAGCAAGAATTAGAGCAGTTGTAAAGCGATATTTTAAATTATTAAAAGCTCATTCGCATTTAACAGTCCATTTAAATTTTATATTCTTCCTTATTAGGTTTACTAATAGCTAGGCAATTTCTAAGAAGTGGTTAATAAATTAATAATAGAAATTTGCGAATTTTAAAAATCCTTAAATATCTTATATATTGCTAGGGCTTTCCTAGTTTATAATTATAGCAACTTTCTTAGGATTTATTTTAATTCTATTACGGGATATAATTAAGCCTAAGTATATAACCTTAGACGCCTGGAACTTATATTTTTTAATATCGCATTATAAGCCCGCATCTTATAAGCGTTTAAGGACTATTCTAATGTGTTTTTAATATTTAGAAAGTAAGGACAAGTAAATTAAGATATTGTTAATATACACGGTAATGAATACATTAAGGAATTTATAAAGCATATTATTAACGTATTGCTAAAATGTACTGGGACCGTTTTTTACGCTAAATGGCATTATTAGGTATTTAAAGAGTCCCTATTATATATAAAAAGCTATATACTTCTTATCTCCTTCACATATACGGATTTTATTAAAGGCGGTAACTATATTAAGCTTTATAAAGTACCGTACCTTCACTAAACGGTTAAGCGTTTCTTAAATTAAAGGAATTGGATATCGGTTTTAAATCATAATTACATTTAGAGCTTAATAATTAACACATAATCTTAAGCCTCCTTCTAGCTTTTTAATAAACAGTATAGGTAAGGCGAATGGAGATTAGCTAGGGCAAATAAATCCTTTTTTTAGATACTTGTTAAGGTATTATTATATTATAAGCAGTTCTTCTTATAACATACTATATAGTAGACCGAACTTTAGTGTTATACTAGGCTTAAGTTCTATCTTAAAATTATGTTTCTCTTAGTATGGGGCTAGTTAGTCTATAAATTGTTTTTTAAACTTATTAATTAGGTTATAGTACTCTTTAGGCACAAGAGGTTAAGGATTAGGATATTGTTTTGGTTCTAGTGCTTTCTTAATATCTTCTATAGTTATAGCAAAGATTTTGTAATCTCGTTTTTTTGCTAATAAGATAAAAGGCGCGGCCTATATCATACAAATTTCAAGAGGTTTTAACGTAACATCTTCGCATTCTTTACTATAATTAGCAGTTGTAGATTTATTGTGTTGGTTTAAGGTTTATGGCAAGGGTAATTTATATTATATTAAATTTAAATAGTTATATGCATATTTATAGGGCAAATGGTTTTTTAAGCAATAACTTCAGCAGTAGGTTATACGGAACTTTAGTATTTCTTTAACCTAGCTAATTAAAGGGTTATGTTATTTTAGCTATCCATATCCAAGTATTATCTTGTAGTGCTTTAAGGGTGTTACAAATAGGGAAATATATTTAAAGTGTTTACCTATCTATAATTTTACAAGAGCGTAGTGCGTTAGTTCACTATGTATTAAGGGTTTACCATTAAAGCCTTATAGGCCTTAGGGCTCGTTGAGTTTCTTTAAATTTAGGCGTTAAGTTTTTGTATAGTTCATATTAATAAAGCCTATGCTGGTGGCTCCGCTATCTATTAGGATTTATACTTTCTTCTATTTTCTAAGTATTTAAATTTCGCTAAGTACATTAAGGGAGTTATGTTATATATTAGCGCTAGAAGAGCCTAGACACTTATACTCTTCCACCTTTTATCCTAAGGCGCGACTTGGCCTTAGGATGATTCGTTTTCCGAGTTAACTAAAGGCAAGATGCTTTATGGCGTCTGAGTACAATTTATAGAGCGGGTACGACTTAAGAATTAGGAGGAGCTATGGCGGACTTTTTCAAAAGGGTAAGTTTAGCAATGCTTTTAAATATATCCTTTTTTACCATATCTAAAGTATTCTCTATTTGTGGCTTAAGTTCTTTGTTTATTGGTTTCTAAGGGTGCATAGGATCGAGCGGCATTAAGGTCCATAAGGTTATATATAAAACTTTTAGGTTTTAGAGACGGATCGCGCTTTAGGGTATATACCGGTTTTGTGGAGTTTTAAACGCAAGGTATAGTTGGCTTTAGAGAACGAGTCTGTTTATTATATTAAAGGTCCTTATTAATTTATTAACATATTATAGCAAATTCAGACAGGTTCTTTAGTAGTTCTCTACCTACTAACTAGGCTCTAATCTTATCTAAAATAGCTTATTAAAAAGCAGCGACTCTAGCGGCTTAATTTTAATCTAGCTCGCTAATAAGACCTAAAAATTCCGAAAAGAAACTAGTAAAGTATTAATTCCATTATTATAGGTTTTTAAGTTTAGTAACAGCTATATATTTATGGCTGGTGTTATTATACGTTCGTTTTAGTAGAGAGATAAAAGTTTTAAAATTAACAAAAGTGCCATTGCGGAAGAATGGATTTATGGTTTATGCAGCGTCCTTGCTTAAACAAGACATTCCATAGCTAACCTTGCTAGCCTTAGTGGGGTATCAATTATAGTTTATTAAGAGTTTAAGACGGAGCTTGGTTATAAAGGGACGTAGGTTATTTTGGTTTTTATTAAATATTAAAGGATTAGGGAGCTTTTTGGATTTTATAATAGGTACTAGGTTCGCTATAGGTATAGGTTAAGCTACTATTACTAGTTCGGTATTCGCATTTAACGTATTAGGTTTAGGTACCATTATTTTAATCTTATTTATAGGTATTGCTGTTAGGGTTTATAACGTAAATACCTTAACGTTGCGGAGTTCTTTGTGGAGTGCTTCTATTAATTAATAGTGCTGGGCTTCTAGTGCAGCCCACTACTAAGCTAAGGCGTCCATAAAGGCCTATTGTATTATAGTTAACTGTTCCCTAACCAGGGTTATAATACTCGTGGTTATTAAAAGGGATTTGGGTTTATTTGCCATTTTAATAGTAGTTGTTTTAACGTAACGTAATATAAGGGCACAAAGAGGCTTTAGGGAAGATTTAAAGGAACAAATATAAATTCTATCTAATTTAAGGGTATATAGTTCTTGCAGAGTATAAGATGTTATGTAAAGAAGAGAAAGGAATATAGGAAACTTGTAACTAAATATTTGGGGTCTTAGCAGCAGACGCGTGGGCATAAGCCCACGCGGATTTCAACAAGTTTCGACTAAATTCCATCACGTTAGTGGAATTTGGTAGAATTCGATTGAGTCGGCGGAACTTGGTAGAAAACAGTGGATTACGGCAGATAATTGCGGATAGTTATAAATAGTTACAAACAGTTACAAACAGTTTTATATAGTCATCTGTCAAGTGTTTCACCGAGACATTCCTACTGTAACTGGGCTAGTCCCGTTACAATGATAGTAGCAATAAGACTATTAGCCGTATTAGAACAGAATCCCCTAGAGGTTAACTTATTCTTTAAGACCTAAAGAGATTAAGATCAACTTATCCATATTATAGACAATGGTTAAGAAACGAACTAGATTTTACAAAACTACTATAGGGCTTAATAAATCTTAATCCACTATACTAAAACGAATTCTTATAAAGCGTTTTGTAATAATCTAAAGACCTTTAAACACAAAAAAAACGCAGCTTTAAAGGTGTTACTCAGTAATATAACAATAGGAGATCCCCCGTTATTATTATATGTTATATAAACCATGCGCTAAACTAGTTATTTAGGTATATTACTTAAAGTAATATATACTTTATAAAATTTCCTAGTACCCCTAACCGTCTTAATACTATCGCTTATACGAATAGACAATATTACACTATATTAGGCGCCGGGGCCGTAGAAATAGGAAGAAGAGGAAGTGTTAGGGCTTCCTCTTTTTATATCTTATATTGTCCTGCCATTGTCCTGCCAATATATTATATGATCCTATATTATCCTATATTATCCTACTATTATCCTACCATTGTGTTATATTATCCTATTATCGCCCTACTATTATATTATATTGTCTTATTATTATCCTACTATTATGTTATATTGTCCTATTATTATCCTACCATTATATTATATTATCCTATTATTGTCTTATATTGTCCTGCTATTATTTTAGTACTACTATATACTTTTCGCCATTTACTAAGATTATAATTGTGGGTATTTATCGGCCAGGATCCGGGCAGTAAATCTTAGTAGTAATTTTACTGCCCAAATCTCTTATAGATTAATTAATTGGCGTAGAGCCGTTATATTATAGTAAAGCTATATCTAAGCAATCTATATTGTAATCCTTAGCATAGTGTTGCACGTGGAAATATTTAATTATAAGATATAGGAAGGTGTTTATATTTTAATTAAATTCATAAGACTATAACTAAGGGCCTTTGTGGCATAGTAGCATAGTAAGTTCTATAATCGCTTTGGTTTAGGATTGCTCGGTCACTACAGGAAAGTTATAATACTTAGCGTAGTATTAAACTTAAGGTGCTTCGCTACTACAGTGGCAGAGACACAGTAGATTAACTACTTACTAAAATATAGCGCGCCCCCATTGCCATAGTAGTCACTATAGTAATAGAGATACCCCATATTTATAAATTTAGATTCTATATATGGTATAGCTTACGAATTTAACGCGCTTGCCGATTTGGAGGAGTTTTTAGATTAAAAAGTCGCCAGATTAACTAAACAATCGCGTTAGAATTAGATTTGAGCTTTAGCTTGGATATATTCTATAGCCTTTAAATTTAATCTAAAGTCGCAACCAAACGTTCCCTGAGATTTAATGTAGGGATCTCTTCCTAAGCATCTGGTTTAATTATAAGGTTTAGGAAGGGGTTATAATTTAGTTAAATTTATAAGATTATATTCCAAAGTCTTTGTAGTATAGTGGTATAGTACATTCTACCTCTTGCTATGATTTAGAGCTAGCCTAATATAATTAAAACTTAACGTAGAAGAGCTAATATACTTAGTATATAGTGCCGAGATTTCGTTAAATATATAACTTTGGGCGTTGCGAGACACGTACAAAAATACGAGCTTAATTTGGAGCCTTACTAACGCCTAATTTAATAGAAAACGACCTTTTTTATTTTTATTTTTAATGCGTGACAAGTGGGAATCAAACCCGCTACGCCTAGGAGTTAAACCCGCAACGTCTAATTACTTAATCTGGCTAGGAGGCTCGGCGGCAATGCAATAGGGCTTAATAACGTAATAAGGCTCGACGGCGATGTAATAAGGCTTGGCAATATAATAAGGCTTAACGGCAATGCAATAAGACTTAGCAATATAATGAGACTTAACAATATAATAAGGCTTGGCGATGTAATAAGCTTAACGGCGATGCAATAAGACTTAGTAATGTAATAAGGCTCGGCGGCAATGCAATAAAACTTAATAATGTAATAAGTCTTAGCAATATAATAAGGCTTAGGGCTGGGCAATAAGGGGAAGATTTAAGGTTACTTGGTTACTCTAATACCTAATAGCGAAATCTAATAGTATAGTACTGCTATTGTGGTGGGGTAAAATGTCCCATGCTTGGTGTCTTGGCGTTTTCCTGTATATATCGAGCCTTCGGCTTCCCTCCTTATCATCACAACCTACTAGAATACTTTCTTTCTTTCTCTTCTTACTGACTGCTTTACTGATTACTTCTAACTGATTACGACCGACCAACCAACCGACTGACCGACAGACCGACAGCACAGTGGCTTTCCTATCTGAGAGTGGTTGTACCCTCCCACATACTTTATAGCATTCCACGTGGGGACAACAGCAAGCTCTTTAGATTAGAAGTCTAGTGTTATATACACAGGAGACGCACAGGAATATATTACAACTACAAGAAGAACGAACAGCTGTAAAAGAGCGACCAGCTGCAAAAGAACCGCCAGCTAGACAGACAAGACAGCAGAACCAGAGAACTAGGCAGTATCGGATAGCAAGGGGAACTAGGTAGACCCTAAACAAAAAGACTGTGGAAAAAAAAGGACAGCTAGACGCGACGTATAAGCCAAGGAGTGGCAAAGGTCTTAAAAAGTTACGTGTAAGGACGTCAAGCAAACCAGTAAGCCAATCAGACAACTTCAACCTGCGGTTAGAGGTACCCAATGTTTCTACTACCTACGCACGGACATAGCCAGAGCTTTATTAAGGGTGCAGAAACGACAAGCTAAAGACCAATCAATTAGATAGAAATGAGACTTAAGGGATCTAGCGGCAGGGGAAGTCAGTACTGCCCTTTAAGAACAGAGACAATACCGGGCAAGGTCGCAAGCATATAAAATAGGGTCTCTCCTTAAAAACATCTTATTTTGGCTTAGCTTTATCTTCTTTTAAATTATCCGGATTATATCAGCAGCGGCTTTAGAGGCGTTCCGTAAAGAAGCAGATACAAGTGGAAGCGTAAGGCTTAGTAGCACCCTACCACGCGGAACGACAGCAAACCAAAGCAGATGGACGTATCAAGACCTAGTAGTGGCAGTAGATGATAAGGACGCCGTGCTCTCTTAGGGAGACCCCCCCTTAGGAGTCAAGAAGCAGGTGCCTTCCGTTATAGATATAGCCGTACAAGTAAACCTACCGCAGCGTGTACCCGTTAAGGTCCCGCTAGAATAGTCATCTGGGACATCCTCTATCAAGACCACAGCCATATAGGCAGACCTACCGTAGCGTTTACCTATAACACCTAGGACCAATAACCCTTAGCAGACAAAGGATAAGAGCTATAAGGATCACCTACAAGCTTCCAAGGAAGCTCTAGATGCACCTTATAACCAGCAGTCAACGGCTTAAGATAAGATCTGCGTTATGGTTCAGCCTATACCAGCCCTAGGAACTGCTAGAACTTCCTACTTCGCGGGACAGAACGTGTCACAGTTTATTAAACAGTATAAACGGCTATGCACCTAACATTGTGTAATGGGTAAGGAGAAGCACCAAGGCCTTCCTAAGTACTACGAATACTAGATAGGGATATAAATCCAAAGTCTGCCTAAATTTATAGCTGGCAATTAAACGGAGCTTATTAGAAGGCTTAGGACCAAGTATTAAACCAAGGACTACTACTAACGCATAGAGTTAAGGGACTTTATTAAGGCATTTATTAGGAAGTTAACGGAGCAGCCAGGAGATCTACGTCACTATATGCAAGATTTCACCAGTATTTTGGCAAGAGTGGTAGCCGTAGGAAACCTTACTAAGCAAGAAAAGGGGTAGTAGTTTATGCGAGGACTCCCTATTAAATGCCGTAGGTACGCAATAGAAAAGACAGGAGCTATGAAAGACGAGCCTAGCACCCTTATATTTAAAAGACTAAAGAAGGCCGTAGAGTCAAGGATAGTGGCTATAGAGGGCGCTAAGCGAATAGATGTCCTTCCAGAAGAAGAAGCCCTAAATATCAGGCTTATACAGGAGCTACGGCAGCAAAGGAATAAGCTTAACCACCAAAGGAAAGGAAGACTTCTGGACCCAGTTAGACCAGGTATACACAAAGGAGCCCTAATACAGTAGCAATCACCTACTAATTAGGCTATAGTTCAAAGCCCAGCACAAGGATACGGCCCAGCACAAGGATACGGCCCAGCACTAGGATATAAAGACTGGCAGAACAGCACCCAAGCTCCCTTTGCTCCGCAAGACTTTTAATATCCGCACAATTTTCAATATTCGCAAGATTCTACTGCCTTTGGACGGCCGCAGTAGAACGTATAAGGTCAGCAGGGTACGCAAAGACAAGGCCTACAGACCTGTTTTAGATGCAGAGAAGGTTACCGTTTCACCCAGTACGAATACTAAGGGCTTAAGGATCTTATTCAGCAAGGATTTGTGCATCTGTTTAATCAAGGAAGACTAGTAGCTGGGATACACAAACGACCTAGACCTAAACTGCCATGGCTCGGCAATGAAGGACGATTAAAGGGCATTAAGAACTAGCTGCGTACGTACCAAGGAACTAACCTAGATAGACCAAAGGGAGAACAGACACAGCAACAGGCCCCTACCATACAAACGGATTTTACTGCTTTCCACAACAGAGTAGTGCTGAAGAACAGTGACAAAATGCGTACAAGCTGGGAGGACTACTATTAAGTACGGCCCACGGACTTAGTAACATTCAGCCAGCAACGTCCGCAGACTTGCCTAACCCCTAGAGACAGCTGTACAACCAGGACAATCGTCGAGCCGCAGGCTCTACCGCAGGAGAATATACGACCGGGAGATTACATCCAGATTATATCATGGCCTGCAGATAAGACAGCTGAAGCTAGGAAGAATAAATCGTCCAATCCTTAGAGACGGTTATAAAGACAGACGCTTAAGGCCAGCCGTTAACCTATAGGCTCCGCAGTAGGCTCCGCAGCAGGCTCCGCAGTAGGTGTAGGATGTTTAACTAGGGGACAGTCAAGTTTTAAGGTGGGAGAGGGGACGTAGGTAACGTATAAAAGATTTCTATTTGTCTGCTTAATTACTATATTTCCTAAAGCCTCTCTCTTGTTTACTTTCTTAATCGCAACGCGTTAACCACTGCAAAGATGTCAGTTCAGCTCACTACCTATTACCAAGCCAATAGCGATTTTCTATCCCAGGGACGGAAAATCCTAATTAGTCCATTTAGCAATAGAGCCGGTAGAACTCTATACCGCCCCTAGAATTCGGTAATGCACTAGCTACACAATAAGAACAGTACTAGGAGCCTCTATTAATTGTATAGATACAGAGCCGATTGTACAATATAGAGCCAGACGCAGAGCCAGACATAGAGCCTTAATTAAACAAGTATATAGAAGCCGCGGTTAGTCAAAGGGTCGAATCAAGCCAGAGCCTCGATACCAGTACATTACCATCACTAAAGCAAATCATTCAAATGTCGTCAGATTAGAGCCTTCGACCGGGCCAACCTTGTTCCTTAATCAAACAACAACTAATCGCAGCACGACTGTCACTGTCATCCGAATTCAGTACTGCGCCAGCTGCACTATGAGAACGGACACCGCGGCAAGAAAGGGACCTATACAAAGGCAGCAGCACAATATCAGTAATAAAGCACCATGGAAACGGTAAAGCAGTATATAAAGAGGCACTACAAGAGATCGTATAGGGTACAGCTAACCACATTAAGCCTAAGCCATCCTCATGCAACTAAAGACAGGATAAAGCCGTATCTAGCCAGGCTAGTAAAGGACCTTAACAAGGATTACAAGGGGAACAGGAATTAGATATACAGAAGCCAGCACTTTTAAAGATCGTCTTAACGAAAGGACTATATTGCGGACATAAGGCAAGGGATATGTAACGGAGGTGGTCACAACCGAGAAGCCGTCACCAATAGTTTTGGAAGATATTAGGGACAACTTAGGCGAAGCACAGAACCAGCAGGACAATAATAAAGAGACTAAAAGCAAAAGACAATCCTAGAAAAGCTCTTAAGCTGGAAGAAGATCAAGAATATGTAAATGTACTGCCAGCAGCAGGAACAAAGAAGCAGCCATAAAATCCTAAGGATGCACCGAAGAAGCCAAGAGCAAAGACGGTTCTAAAAGGGAAGAAAGCAGCTACAAAAGACGTCCTAGAAAAGCACTAGGCCCGCGAAAATAATCTACTAGAAGCTGCCGTTTATACTCACAAGGGTAAAAATCTTAGGACAAGTCTCTGGATTGGACGTCTAGTAAACACTAAGGGCCTTAATCAACTGCATGGATACAAAGCTTTAACCGAACAACTGTACAGCCAGAGTCTTAATCGACTGTCTGTAGATACAGGGCCTACGGGTGCAGAGCCTTAGTTAAACGTCAACGGATTTAAAGCCTTAATTAAGCATACAACAATGCAGAGTCTCAGTCGTACATGCAGCAAAAAACGCCTTAAGTCAATCCAAAGCCTTAGTTAAGTCTTAATTAATCAGACGCCGCCTCTACAGTCAAGTCGGATTAGCTACAGCTTTCGGTCAGGCCGACCTAGTGCCCTATTTAAACGTCAGTCAATCGTACGTTGTCACAGTCAAATTAAATCAGTCACCGTCGCCGTCAAACATATTTAATTAGCAGTTAAAGATCCTACAGTGGCAGACAGACAGACACTAGGCCTAATTAGGAAACCAATACACGGCCAGAAGGTTATCGGAAGCACCGCCAGTTAACGTTTTAGAGCCTCTACAGGAACCTCTCCCTTTAACCCTCCTTTATCAATCAATTGCCGCCCGTCTTAACGCCCACAGATTGGTTAACCAGAACGATCTTTCCTACAGACATAAATGCGAAGCTTTACACGGAGTCTCACACGGAGTCATACACGGAGTCTGCAGATATAGAGCATACAGGTACAGAGCCGTGATTTAACAACAGTACGGCAGCTTAACTGGACGCCTAAATATACAAAACCTTAAACAAACGGTAGATGCGGAGCCTTAACCGATCCAGAAGACACCTTAAGTCAAGCTAGGGCCTCACCAAATCTTAATCAATTAAACGCCGTCTCCGCATTCAAGTCAGGACAATCAGAGCTTTCAACCAGGCCAACTTTCTACCTTAATCGAACGACCGAACAATCAATTACAGCACGTCGTCGCCGACCAATTAGACAGTCTTCGTCCAGCAGTCAAAGCAGGCTTATAGGCACGCACGCAGACACATACACAGACGCAGACTATGCAATACGCAGCCAGATGCACAGCCAGATGCACAGTCAGATGCACAGTCAGATACACAGCGATACGGACGTAAAGCTCAACAATACAGAGCCTAATGCAAAGTCACGGGCAGAGCCTTAATTAAGAAGCTGTATACAATACAGACCAATGCAGAGCTAGATACAGAGTCTTAATATCAAACGACCAGCTAAACAACCAAATTAAGCCAGAGCCTCTGCTATTTTAATCAACTGCCCTACCGCCACCGCCACCACTATTCCGTCCAACTACTTTATCCCTACTATCTCAACCAACTACTCTGTCTCTACTATTCTAGATCTGTACCGTTGCTAAATCTATTTACTGCCGGATCTACTAGATCTATTATACTGTTCTACCCAACTGTTCCAACTAACCTGTTCCATTCTACTGTTTCCACCAACTGCTACTCTAACTAACCGCCGCCGACCAATTGTTCTACTACTACTACTACTGCTACTACTGTTCCAACCAGCTATTCTACTGCTACTATTCGACCGTTCTATTCTACCGCCGCCGCCGCTATAGCCGCTATTTTGTCTAATCAACTGCTGCTCTTCCAACCGTTCTATTCCGCTATTTCAATTATTCTGCCGCTACTAAGATCTCTGCTATTAAAAGTTCTACTACCAGATATCCTACTGCTTGCAACACGGACTGAGTTCTTCTACTAACTATTCTATTACTAACCGTTCTACCGCTGACCGTTCTGTTTTACTGCACTAAATATCTACTTTTACAACTGCTTCTACCACTATTACTGTTACTGCTATTACTGCTGCGGTTATTATTTCTGGTTTACTACTGTCCTAGCTGCCACTAGTAGGATAATCGGATCGTAGCTATGGATAACAGAAGGACGCCGTAGAACAGTTCTATAGGGTTAAGGATAAGGTTACCTATATTCTTTTAGGGATATGCTTTCCTTTTTTCTATTCTGCTCTTACTATTCTTTTATTTAGCTATTCTTATATAGTATAGAACGTTAAGGGACAACGTTCTTGGTGGGGGAGGTATATAGTAGGGTAAAATGTCCCATGCTTAGTGTCTTAGCGTTTTCCTATATATATCGAGCCTTCGGCTTCCCTCCTTATTATCACAACCTACCAGAATACATTCTTTCTTTCTCTTCTTACTGACTGCTTTACTAATTACTTCTGACTAATTATAACCGACCGACCGACCGACCAACCGACAGACCGACAGCACAGTGGCTTTCCTATCTAAGAGTGGTCGTACCCTCCTACACTATTAAGGTGTTCTAATGCGGATAGGTTATATAAAGGTTTTGTCCGTAATATATCTAATATATCCCAAAAATCTGCCTTTTACTTATCTCTAAGGTTAAATTTCTAGCCTATAATAAATTAAATATTATTGTTGGTAATAGCACAATAAATAACAGTATATTTTACCTTATTGTTTTTAGAACCGTTAAATATAAAGTAGTAAGTAGTCCATTAACTTATATCTATTAGTGTCGGCTAATAAAGTGCCTTTAAAACATACCAATATTAATAATAGCGCTTTTATTTTATAGCATAACAGGCTTAATAGTAATGGGTTTCGGTTCTTATAATTAAGCATATTTATCTAATAGAGCTAGGTTTGCCAATTATTCCAGTTAGCATTATATTATAGGTTAATTTAATATCTTGCATCTATAGAAAAAGGTAAAAGGTAGATTAAATGGAATAATTAAGGTACGCTTTTCTTTGCCGTTAGGGTTTTTGTATAGACGTTATATAGCGTGTAGGTAGGAGCTGGTGGTTGTTAAGACGTTATAGGTAGTAGTAAAAGTTTTTATACGGGATAGTAAGATTTTAAAAACCGCCACTAACGGTTCCCCCTTATAGTAGATAACTATATATATGCGCTATAACTATGCAATCGGCAGACAAAAGCGGTAGTTATAAACGTTAGTTTGTCTATTCTAATGCCGTCTTACTTCTTATAATAATTTAAGATATAGAGAGAGCTTTTAGTTACAGGATAATCCTCTTATATACCAATTAGGCTTTTTAAATAATAAAGATGGCAAATATATATAGTCTACTAGTAGAGAGGATACACCTTAATAGGAATTGTTAATATATATTTAGGAATAAGAGTTAGTAAGGTTATAGGCTAGATTGCTTAATAGGTATTAAGGTAGTTAGTAACTGAAGTAATATTAATCTAGACCGAATTTAAACTTTCTAAGGTTTAGTTAATGTATTAGCCATCTAATTAAGCCACCTAAAACACACTACTAACTTTAGCTATTTATAACTTCACCCCTATTAAAGACATTTAAATAAAAGTTTAAATATAGCTACTTATATATAAAATTATTTAATTTATAATATTGTTAAAAAAGTACTATATTATTAATTCTATTTATTGCCTAATTTGGTCTTTTTTAGGTATATATAGGCTTTTATTAAGTATTTATTGGCTTAAATATATATAATACTTTTTTTAAAATATTATAAATAGAATACCTCTATATATAAGCAGCTATATTTAAATTTTTATTTAAATATCTTTAATAGGGGTGGCTTAACTGGCTAGCTTAACTAAATAGCTAATACGTTATATAGTGGTTAATACTAAGATAATATATCATAAAATATTAAATAGTTGCATATTGTCTATATATATATACATTATACTAAGACATACTCTTATTATAGGGGATTACTGCTCTAACTGTACTAACTACGCTATTTTTATTACATTATTATTAGCCTACTAAATAGGTTAGGTTTTAAATACCTTATAGAACTTATTAATTGTTATCCTTTTAGTTATTATACGCCCTATTAATATAACTATATTAATTAGATTCCATTTATTTATACTATACATTATTAATATAGTAACTACTAGCGCTGACTATCTAGACCTAGCAGCTTAGTTAAATACTTACACCTCTATATCTACCGTTGTCGCTAGTTTAAGTAGATAGACTCTATATATAGTGTGACGGTGCTGGAGCGCGTCACCTGCTATATTCAACCAATTAGGATTTTCCATGCCCGGTATGCAAAATCGCTATTAGCTCGCTTACCACTAGGGCCTTGGCGGCCCTTGCGACATGTCTACCTACTGCCCCTAAACGATTCTTCTTCTTCTTCTTCTCCTTAGCTTAGTATTCTTGTATGGTAGCAATCTACAAGCTTTAGTTTAGAAGCATTTATACGAGCCCGTTATATTATACTAAGCTCTCCCTATATTGCCTGGGAAGGCCTTAATAATATCCCACCCTAAAAGAAGACCTTTGTCTGTAACAACGCGTTAACGCGTTATACTTAGATATTAAAAAACTCACACTACTACGCCTGAGAAGGCCCTAATAATATCCTACTTTATAGGCCAGACTGTACTTGACCTGCACCCCTAAAAGAACCCCGGAATTGAAACCGAATTATATAATTCTAACGAACTTTAGAAAGCTGATAATGGTACCTAAAGTAAGCTCATCTAAAAGACCTGCCTCTACCTAAGAGGAATATAAGATCTAGTTAGGATTAGAAATTAAAGACAATAACAACGTTACAGGTATACACGAGTAGATTTGTGCCCTTGCTGCCAATTAGAAGGTCGATCGTCTTCAAGCCTAAAGTATATAAGAGACTCTAAAGGAGATCCTAGAAAGCCTTACTGCCTTATAAAATAGCCTAGCCTCCCCTTTATAAAGCCTTAGTTAACCTATTTACTTAACCAAATGCAATATACTAGAGAGTATGGATATAATAACGAAGTAATTAAAGTCCGTTAAGCTCCCTAACCCTCTACTATTATTGGACGGCATAGACCTAACCTTTAAGAACTGGAGAATCTAGGTGCGAGGAAAGCTTCGTGTTAACTATAACCATTTCCCCTCTAAAGAAGCTAAAATGCTCTACCTCTTTGGTCGAACTATTAGGGACGCCTAGCGACACCTTTAGGCTAAGTTTAAGTACGAGTTACCTGTTTGGTTTATATCTATTAACGAGATAATATAGTATCTGGCTGCTATCTATGTTAATCTAAATAAAGTACGGGATGCCTGTTATAACTATAATCGTCTAATAATAAAATCGAACTAATCCTTTACTAAGTTCTAGACTTAATTCTTACACCTAGTAGGCGAAGGCCAGGTTCCCCCTAAGAACTATTGTTTGGACCTATACGACAAGCTAACGGTCCAACTATAAAAGAAGATTGTGGTAGCCTTGGACGACCTACTAACCTACCAAAGACTTGCAGCCTAATATTTGTTGCTAGATTTAGAACTAAAATAAATTAATGCTCGTTCTAATTAACTAAAGCGGCCCTATAGTGACCGTAACCTATCTGCTACACTAATGGGAGCTAGCGTTGAAAGATAAACTATAACTGCCCTTATACCAAAAGTGGTTATAACTACCTACCTACGAACCTCGCCTGACCCGCTATATACTATACCTTTAACTAAGACTCGTCGCAACACCCTAATTAACCCTACTATGGTTACGTGCTTTAATTATAGAAAGGATAGTTACTTTGCTACGTCCTGCCTAGAGCTAAAGGATATAGGTAATATTAAGAAGATAGAGAAAGAAGAAATGTTTAATAAATTGGGAAAAGAAAAACCCTAGGGAAAGACTCCTCCTTAGGGTATCCTATTAATCTTAAAAAGATTAATCTAAGTCAGCTAATAGGTGGAAAACACTTTACAGTTCTATATATAGTATCTTAAAATGGATATAGAGTTAATATAACTGCCCTTATTAACACTAGAGCAAATAGCTTTACCTTTATAAACACTACTTATATAAATAATATTGCTAAGTTCTTAAATATAAATGCTACCTAACTAGAGAAGCCTGTTTAAGTAAAAGGCTATAACGGTTAAGCTAGTATGCCGGTTACCCACGTTTTAAAGCTATATATCGCTATTAATAGATAACGCTAGTTCGGTATCCCCTTTTATATCCTAGACCTAGGGTTATACAATATAATTCTTAGCCGAAAATGGATGTCCTACTTTAATATTTGGCTAAACGTCTAATAAAGACAGTTTGTCTAGCCGGAGAATAGACCAAAGTTACCCTCCTTTATTAGGGAAATCCGTACTAACCACAAGACGTTAGCCGCGAAGGCTGATCCTACCTACTAGCAGGATATTAGGAACCGCGACCTAGCCTTCGCCTAAGAAGATGCCCGCCGTGAGGCCGGTAGGAACTCTATACTAACGAGGATACTCCCCTAAAGGACTATAGTTAAGGAGGACTCTACTTATGGAAGTAGAACGGACACTAATATAGACAACTTCCAAATTACGAAGATCTGGCTAATGGGGAAGAGGACGTACTAATAGGACATAAAGGATAACCTTTAGAAGATGCAATAAGAGCTAAGAGAAGTAAGGACAACGCTAATACCCCAAAAGCCCCTAAGGCTATAGATAACCCTATTATTACACGACATCCCTATAGTAGATATCGCGGTAATTAGTGCTATAGGTTTCCACTTTAATATATATTAGAAGGACAATAAAGTCTTTACTACTAGTTTATACGAAATTAACCGGATTATCGCTAAGAGGGAAGAAGGGCTAGTAGAGGAAACTAATAAGGAACTAGTTAAGCGCCTCCTCCCTACTTACCTCTTAAACTATAGAGACGCATTCTTAAAAGCAGCTTTAGATATACTGCCCCCCTACTAAACCTATAATTATAAGATTTAGTTAGAGACCAATAACTCCCTAGGCTATAGCCACCTTTACTAGCAAACTATAGAGGAACTAAAGGCAATAAAGTAGTACCTAATTAATAACCTCTATAAAGGGTTTATTAAGCCAAGCCAGGCTCCCTTTACTTCCCCTATTTTATTTATAAAAAAACCTAATAAAAGCCTTTATTTCTGTATTAACTATTAGAAGCTAAACGCTATTACTTAAAAGGATTAGTACCCTCTCCCTTTAATTAATAAAACCCTTGCATGTCTAAGCCGGGCTAAAATCTTTACTAAGCTTAATATCCGCTAAGCTTTTTACCGAATTAGGATGGACCCTATATTGGAAGACCTAATAATGTTCTATACCTGTTACAGGTCTTATAAATATAAAGTCCTTCCTTTTAGACTAATGAATGGGCCAGTTACTTATCAACGGTATATAAATAATGTTCTTTTTAATTACCTTAATAAATTCTATATGGCATACCTAGACAATATTCTTATATACTTGGACAACGAACTAGAGCACTAAGTTTATGTTAAGAAGGTCCTAGAGAGACTACGGAATATAGGCCTATAAGTTAATATTAAAAAATGCGAATTCGGAGTAAAACGTATAAAGTACCTTAGGTTTATTATTAGTATAGAAGGAATTAAAGTTAACCTAGAGAAGGTTAAGGTAATCCGCAACTGGAAACCCCTTTATACTGTAAAAGGAATCTAGTTCTTCCTTAGCTTTTATAATTTCTACTATTAGTTTATCTGTAACTATAGAGTTATAGCTAAGCCTCTTATATAACTAACTAAGAATAATACATCTTTTAACTTTAACAATAACTGTATAAAAGCCTTTAAGGAGTTAAAGGACTAACTTATCTCCTCTTTAATCCTTCGTCACTATAACCTAGACCTTAAATTAATGCTAGAAACGGATGCCTCTAATAGGGTAATAGCGGGAGTCCTTTTATAGCTACACCTAGATGGCGAATAGTACCCTATTACGTTCTTCTTAAAAATAATAGCCCTAGCTAAGTGTAACTATAAAGTGCACAATAAGGAAATATTGGCTATTATACAATTATTATCCTAGTGGCGCGCAGAGCTTAGAAGCACAGACTCTTGGATTAAGGTTTATACCGATTATAAAGCCCTTAAGTATTTTATAATAATAAAACAACTTACTAGTTAACAGGCCTAGTGGGCTAAAATACTCTCCCAATTCTTCTTTATAATTATATACCGCCCTAGCAGGCAAAATGCTAAAGCTAACGCCCTAACCTAGAGAGAACAGGATATAGGGCCATAAGATAAGTTAAAGGCTTAGCACCAGACACGCGCCCTCCTCCGTACCGAATAGCTCAACCTATATATCTTTAAGGAGCTAAGCTCTAAATAGAATAAGGTAGTACCTATAGAAGAAAAGACCCTAGATAAACTAATAGGACTAATTAATCACATCCTAACCGTAAACCGCATAGCCAAATCCCTAAAAGCCCTCCGCGATTAAGCTATGGGGGGTAACCCTAATTTGGAAATAGAAGACGGACTACTCCTATATTAAGAACGGCTTATAGTTCTAGATATTAATAACCTATAAATAGAGCTAATCTATAAAGCCTACTATTAAGTCTTTATGGCGCACCCTAGTTAAGACAAGACCCACTAACTACTATTGCTTTATTACTATTAGCGAGTGTCACAGTACGTGCAGAGGGTCAACGAGGTAACTGTGACTGTGTATCATTGACAAACGATGTCGTGTGAGGATCTATGTAGGAGGTGAGGTGGTATATAT
>Ga0307507_10005228_pt1 | contig 21613 bp, 17 predicted proteins | sample 7_EM_MG_FD_207223 | JGI IMG/M metagenome (GOLD analysis project Ga0307507, IMG submission 207223) | Populus trichocarpa ectomycorrhiza microbial communities from riparian zone in the Pacific Northwest, United States - 7_EM | ecosystem: Host-associated > Plants > Roots > Unclassified | place... | reverse complement strand
CAGGGAAGGTTGGGAGTTCGACTCCCAGCCGGGGTGGATGTAGCAAGCAGGCCTTTAATAAATAAAAGGTAAAGTAAGCCCTGGCGAACCACCTTTTTGACATCAGGGCTATCAAGTTTTTTTGCCCTAATATATCTTTTTAAAGGTTTATGGGAACCTTGAGGAATAATGGTCGATGAGTACAGTGAAGTTGATCGAGGTCTCAAGTTATACTGTGAACTATTCCAAGTAGGCAATAGCAAGGTAACCCGAAAACAAGGCTAGAGATCTCAGCTGGGGGACGGTCCGAAGTTGGATGTATTTGTGCCTATGGCCTTGTCCACGAGTGCTATTAGGTGCAATTTGAGTGAGTGAAAGGGGGTCACTCATGACCTCGAGTACCTCAAGCTTCTACAATACCAGTCAATGGTGTCTGCGGCTTCTATAATAGAATTTGGGAAATCCGATCTTTCTAGATACTTTCCTCAAGTTTGCCCACCTTAGTATTTTCTAAAAAGTGCGCTTGGGCTTTGGCATTAGTCTTACTCACTGGTTCTGGGGCTCCCGGCCCAGATACTAAGGTGTCATAAGTCATGGCTTTTTCCACCCCTCCAGTACTGTGATTGATCAAACCTGAGAATGTAATACCAATGATTACAGGAGGTATACTTATGTGCTTCTAGTGATGGAAGGAAACCTCTTAGTCTGTATTCTCTCTTCCAATGACTTGGTCCTCCCTTGTTACCTCAGAAGGAGTATTTTTCTTCTTCTCATCATCGGGTAACATATTTCACCTGGTCAGCCATCACACCAGGTAGGCGATGACTAGAATCGACTAACTTCAAAAGACCTAGGACGCGAGCCACAATATTGAACGACTCAAGACACTGCCGGTATATATGTTATCATCTCTACTCTAATACCCGTTTAAGATAATCTTTTGCTTGTTTCCAACCCTTTCCCTTATTGATGTATGAACTGGGGGGGGAAGGGATAGTTATAGTAATGGGCAGTTTTTTGCTCAAGAAGATTAAAATTTGGGGCACTTGAACTAAAATATTATTGGCACATCATTGCTTTAATATTATCAGAGCAATTCTTTTATTTTTCATTTCTTCAAGTTTAAGGATTGTGCAACGGGATTGTAGGCTCATAGTGACAGCACGAAAAGTGTGATTTTTGATGGGTGGCAACTTGTTTCAAAGACTTAGGGGCATTCAAAAACTTAACCGTAGACTTGTATCTACTTATTGAGTTCTAATTTGGAACATTGGGATTATAGGTGTGCTCGAATTAACTGTTTTTGGTGAGGTTGACAGTTTAATAGGCGGAACATATTATACTTGATTTAGTTTTCTGTGCTATCGATCCTTCCCTCGTGATACCGCCAATGATAAATTGTTTATCACTAGCATAATAATAATACATATGCAATTCGGACTGTTGAAGGAAATCTTAAGAGTTTTGTTTTTTTCAAGTTTTGGTGTCATTCCATTCTAGAAGCACCCTGACGACTCCCTCGTGTCTATTATACGTAGCCTGCTAGAGCGGTGTTAGGCCATATCTGTCAGCAGTGTTGGGATTGACGTCGCTCCGTCTCAGTAGCATCCCCACAACCCCCTCATACCCGTCCTGCGTAGCAAACGAAAGTGGCATTCGGCCATCTTTATCAGGTGTGTTGGGGTTGATGTCGTTCCGTTCCAGCAGTATCCTCACGACTTCCTCGTGCCCGTTCTGCGCAGCCCGTGAGAGCGGTGTTTGGCCATATTCGCCAACTGTGTTAGGATTGACGTCGTTCCTTCCTAACAGTATCCTTATGGCTCCCTCATGCCCGCTTTGCGCAACCCCCGAGAGAGGTGTCTGGTAGTATTTGTCAGCTGTGTTGAGATTGACGTTGTTCCGTTCCAGCACTAGCCTCACGACTCCCTCATCCCCATTCCCTGCAGTAGACGAGAGCGGTGTTTGGCCACCTTGGTCAGGTGTGTTGAGGTTGATGTCGTTCCGTTCCAGAAGCTGCCTCACGGCTCCCTCATGTCTATTATGTGCAGCTCGCAAGAGCGGCGTCAAGCCTAATACGGTATTCACTGTTTGGGATTGACGTCGTATTTTAATATACTACGAGGCATACAAAGATCAAACCCTCATACCCCTCATTTACCTTAGCATTCCATCACAGACCACCACTCGCCCCTCAACAGGGTTCCAACACTAAGGTACCATACAATACGATACAGTAACGTACGGTAACGTACGGTAAACTTACCAGGTGCCGTTTACCGACTATCATAAAGCTTCAGATCATGATCTTGGATCTTAGCGCGATGCTCATATCATTGCCAAGAATGCCCAGCCTCGCCGATACTTTGTAGGTTAGGATACTTCAACTTGATTTAAACATATACGATGGAAGACAGGACTACCTAACATCAGAATTTCAGGGGGGAGATGTCGGTTTCCGGTATCTTACCTTCCTAGTGTAATTTACGGTAATTTACCGTATGGTATCAATCGTGTGAGGTACAGTAACTTACCATATTATTCGAACACTACCCTCAAGAGAAAGATGGTGGGACGGTAAGTTTACATAGCGCACGATACGAGACGATAGAATACAATAAGATACGATTGGGGACAGTAGCTTACGGTAGACTTACTAGTCCCATTAGCTAGCCTGGCACAGAAAACAACTTTAGATCTTGATAAAGCTGTGAGGGAGGCCACGGTTTCCCTGTGGCGTACAGAGGAGAGAAAGGAAGCCCAATTAAGGTCCTTAAATAAGCAGCTACCCCCCAGAATTGCGGATAAGGATATAGTCTGCCGGACCGGGTTCTTCCTCGGTAGTGTCCTCCTACACACAATCCTCCTCATATACTACAGTACCAAAGCGCCATCTTTAAGTCAATTGCCTACTGTAGCTATCCCCCAATTACCAGGAGAACTAATTTGGCGGCACTTTTTACAGTACTTTATACGGCATAAACGCCTGTGGCGAAAGACAATATTACCTTGGGTAGGAGTTTAGGGTTCGAGATCCTTTTTCCGGTATTACATCGCACCTTACAACCTAACATACAGCACTGTATTAATTTTTTACAATCTAAGGACGTAAGGTATCCAAACACTACCGGGAGTAGGGTTTTGGCTGCAAATGTATACCATGTAATTGACAGTATCATAACACATAATATTGGTATACCAACTCTTAGTTTTAGAACTTGGCTGATGTTCTTGTGGACAGTTCTCTACCCCGACTTCAGACATCGTAGGTAGGGCGCTAAGATAGCTTTTAGAGACGGCTATTAACCTAGTCTGCTGTTTTTAAGAGGCCCTTACTATAGAGCTTCTTATATATATCGAAAAGCTCCTGCAATACTTTTCGGACGGTGGGGGCCTACGAAAGTGGTAAGGGAGGGTGAGCCGCAATGGTGCGGTAAGCTATAAATTGTGAGGTTCAAAAAAGGGGAGTAGGGGTAAAAGGTTTAGGTGTCTTCGATATCAGTAAGGAGAAAGGCTCGTCTGACAATCCGGTAAGTAGATCAGTGGTGAAGGGCGGGTGGTACAACCCACCCGCTGTCTAAGTTATGTAGTAATATATAGTGCAAGAATGGAAAAACGTCAACCTCATTTAGGGGGGTTTTCAAAGGCGTATTCCCAACCCAATACTTGCACAAATGAAATAGAAAAACTGTAGAAATAATGTAGAAATGAATTAGAATAAAAGTACAGTTGTTTTAAATTGTAAAAGTGAATAAGGGAATGGGAATACACCTTTTAAAATCCGAGATTTTGGAGTAAATCAATAGGTCTTGGCAGTGTGATGCAACATAAAACCACTGAGTAATCAATGTTTTATCACTCATAGCTAACCATGAGAGAGAAAATTATACTACAACTATTATAGCAACAGCTCTCAACCGCGCAATACAACGATTTCGAAATGGCCAGAATCAAAAAGCGAACTCAACAAAGCCATATGGCTGGACACTCAGGTGGGCGACCAAAAAAGAGACCGAGCATTCCTGAAATAGGTAATGACTCAATTGGTGAAGAAGTAATCATGACAGAGGAGACTCAAGCATTAGGTAAATATCCTTTATGTTTGCTAACTTTAAACTCAAGTTGGGCCAAAGCTAATATGTCTCTTATTCAAAATATTGGTAGATAATGTCCGGGTTGCACCATTGGACTTGGATATCCCTGTAAAGATGCCCTGTCGACAAACTATTTGGAGACGTAAGAAGCGAGGGGCTGCTCAGCTAGCCTTATTAGAGAGGAGCCCAACTCAGGATATAGAAGAAGTGGCGAGCCAGCAAAAGGGGCCAATAATGGAAGTGAGGAGAGAGTTGCTGGAGATTGAAGGACCGGGAGAAGATGAGCTGGATGTAGAAGAGCAGGAGGGTGGTGGGCTGACTGGAGAGATGAGTGTGGAAGAAGAAGTTGGGCATGAGATGGAAGAAGAAGATGATCAGGAAGAGGGAGAGGAAGAGCAGAGGAGCCAAGATGAGGGGGAAGAGGATCAGTTAGCTGAAGCTGTCAGAAGCTGGCCAGTCTCATCCCGATATCAATCCACCAAATTCCGGCATCGCATTCTCAGCCAAGGTATGTTTGATCTTGTGTGTTTAGTTTCAATATTTTTGAAAAAACTAACAGAGATTTTAGCAATTCATGATATGCGAAAGCGATTAAAGTCTAAGAGAAGAAAGCCGACTGGGCAGGATCGTGATATTCATCTACAAGTCCTGGAGTTTCTTCGGTTGCAGCGATACGGATTGCAGAAACCCTTTTGGAAGTGAACTCGAAAGGCTGCCGCTGCGATGGTTGCAGCAACTGGGGGAAGGGGGGAACGAGTTAGAAACCGCATTATGGACAATGAAATAGATTGGATAAAGAACCGTCTGATTCCATCATCGCAGCGAGGGAAGTCACCAATGCTCCATCGGCTTATAGACGATGAGGGAACCAAGCTTGCTTTGTGAGAATACATTGCTGGTGCGGGAGAGAGGATAACGGGTCAAAGTCTTGCATACGTGATATCCTCCTACTGGCAGACTGGAATTCTCCCCTTTGAAGAGCAATCTGAGCTCAAAGATCCACCACCTCCATATACGCAAGAGATTGAAGTCCAACTTGCACAACTTGCGGAAGAGAGAAATGACATCCAGGATACACTCAGCAGCCGGATGGCAGTAAAATGGTTAAAGGAATTGGGATACACCTATCGAGATGTCAGAGAGGGAGTTTATAAGAATCGACATGAACGTGAGGATGTTGTGCAATATCGACAGCAATGTTTCTTCCTAGCCTTAGAGGCTTTAAAGACTCGAATGGTGCATTGGGAGCTTGTTACTGGTGCCAAGGGAGAAGACCTTCGTATGGTATATCCCACAGCTCTACCTCCTGGAGAGAAGCCGTTTGTTTTGATAGTACATGACGAATCAACATTCAATGCCAATGATGGCCATTTGAAGATATGGTTAAAGGATGACAACATTCCATTGAGGGAGAAATCTCGTGGAAAAGGGATCATGGTTTCCGATTTCTTAACCCCTGGTGGAAGATTACGAGCACCTGCTAATACACATCTTGCACCAGTTCCAGAATACGAGGCTGCAGAACATGGTCCAAAGCGTCTTAATCTCTATCTTGCAACCTGCACTATTGAATATGGAGGTGATATCTGGTGGGATGGTGATCAATTGGTGGACCAAGTATTAAAGCTTGCGATCCCAGTCTTTGAGACTGCATTTCCTGGCTGTCAAGAATTATTTCTTTTTGATAATGCTACCAGCCATGCGGCTTATTCAAAAAAGGCTTTAAGAGCATGATCTATGAATCTACGCCCTGGCGGTGGACAAGCCCATCTGAGACCTGGTATAAACTCCTTAACAGGAGAGACACAAGCTATGGTAATGGCAGATGGAACAGCCAAGGGACTACAGATGGTACTGCAAGAAAGAGGGTTGTGGAGACTCAGATTGAGAGTCCAATGCCGGCGGCCTGATGGGAAGAAAAATAAGATTTGTCTTAAGGGAGGAACATGCTGTGCAAGAGCACTCATAGCTAATGAGCCAGATTTTAAAGCACAAAGAAGTAGATTGGAGGAAGAGGTAGAATTAACTGGCCATGTAGCGCACTTTTTTCCTAAGTTCCATTGCGAGCTCAATTTTATTGAGTATTAGTGGGGGGCAGCAAAGCGCTATGCTCGTAGGAGGTATGAATATAATATTCGTGCATTGCGCAAAATGGTACCTGACTGTTTGGAATCTGTTAAGCCAACACTGATTTGGAAGTTCTGGGCACAGACAGAGAGAATGATGAGAGCATACCATGAAGGCATTGCTTATGGTACTCCAAAATTTAAGGAGAAGGTTACAAAGACTTACAGGAGCCATCGCATGGTTTCGGACTCTCAAACTGTTGTACTTACTTAATTTATCATTTTACATTCTACATGATTTACACTTCTTCATAGTCTATCACTAGCAGTCTTGGCAATAATATTGCACAGCCACTGTTGCATTTCACTGTGCCACATGGTTGACGCTTTTCCATTCTTGAACCCATAAGTAAATACAAAGCTAGAGTAGTGGGCGGAAATTAAATAGCTTAACCTACTGTGTATGGGGAATAAAAGATAAATTAAAAGGGCGCATATGAAAAGGGAGGGGGGCATCGAAAGGCACTAAAGGACAGCAGACGCGCACACAATCGATCAAATAAAACCCAAATAATAAAACAAAGAGTGCGGAGGGTGGAACTCAATAATTAGAAATTCCAGGTGAATGATCCAATCTGGGGGCTTGGCGTTAGTGGTAGGTTGTCAGTCCACGTGTAGAGAACCATCGGTAGTGGGTTGAGGATTTTGTTTAACCAGGTTTCTTTCACCCCCGAGAGGGGCATCTTTAGTAGATGGAGGGAGAAGATTAGGGTCTTGTCGTTAGGTGTCAAGACCTGCCGGTCCTTTTGAAAGGGTGTTAGATTTGCCGGGGGAGAAGAGCTCTGCTGGTTGCTGGCTTGCTGCGTATCTGGGAATGGAATCAGCCACCTCCCCTAACTACTTTTCAGCTCTCTCATATCCATTCTATGCCTCCCGTGAGAGTGGTTTTTCGGCCAAGGCTGTGCTGGGATTGGCGTCCTCCGTTCCAGCAATATCATCACCACTCCCATATGCCCACTCTGTGCAGCCTAGGAGAGCGGTGTTTGACTATATTTGCTGGCTGTATCGGGATTGATTTTTCAAAGTGTATGGGAAGCCGGGATCTTGGTCGTTATACACCACCGTAATCTTTAAGCCTACTATGGTTATGTCTAAAATATACTGGAGATACTGTCATATCTGTGTACTGTGCACGCCACACAGCCAACTCGATGGAGGGATTTCCCTATTGAGAAATGTTGGGAGTGTCAAATAGGACTTACAATAGATGGAGTGGATTTTGGGTGAATTTCGCGTTCCCGAGATTCAAAATTAAAAAATGCGTGGTGGTAGCTACTAATAGAAGTATAGATATGGAGCGGATGAAGCTGAAGTACTCGTAGCAGGCAAGAAGTATTCGATAACAGGGATTCGCGAGATATATGACAAGATTGGTGCTTTTCTGAAGAATTGCGTCCATATATCTTCTTGGGAGCTCTGGCAGGTGGGAACAGAGGGCAACAATTCTCCTCGGGAAAGCGTTCGCCGTCTATGAATTTTCTTCGGTACTTCTTGCTTTCCCTATTCGCCACTATTTTCCTCGGCTCCAAACTTCCTCAAATTATGGTAGAGTACACTCTCCAACACTTCCGGTGGTGGTGATGATCTATCTATCCTGCCTTTTGATCTCCTTCAGGGTCTAAGCATCTTTCATTCGAAGGTTAAGAGACAAAGCCTCTCATACTGATTGTGACATCCAACTCATCTCCGTACTAGTACACATAAAAGAGAGTAGACGCGGCAGCCTCACAGCATGGCATCATTTGCTACTATAGTATTGGAATTTGGTACCCTGTAAAAGTAGCCATTTAGACATACGTACCGTACGGGAAGACGGCACCTAACTGATAGCAAGCCAAGGAACCTTGAGATTAAGAGATTAAATAATTAAAAATCAAAGCCCTGTTGGACAAGCTACAACAGAAATATTCCACTTATGATGTGGCATTTTTCAATGACAGGTAGAGTCTTGGATAGTGAAATTGTCTGTACCTACACGCTTAAATAGAAGAGCAGATACTTCCCAAACTTGGCTTCTGTACAGTACTGTCATCACGACAGCACCTCGGTTCAGCCACTAGCTTGCCGATGTAAATATTTTGTCTATTGCTCTTCAGATATCAGGTTAAAGCAGTCTTTTTAAGCATCCTTACTAGCAACAGCTACCTCAAGTTATCGTGTGATACATTGGGATGTGGGATTAAAGCGATTTCTGTGCCGGTATTATACATCCGGCCTATGGGCAACTATCTTCCTTTAGTCGTATTATTCCTTTCATCTTCCAAGCCATCCACCATCTCAGCAAATTAAAATCGGCATAAATATGTGCCCCCGCAATCGTGGTTCCTAGTCCCGTGCGAACAGTATACACGCAGGCGACCTCTAGTACTTACTAAAGGTGATTCCTTGCATGACTGTAGATTTACTTCAGAGAGAAAATTGTGGACTGTCTTATCAGAAAATCGACCCGGTGACTGGTTTGAGTATGACAATGCATCCCATACCTGTCTGATAGTAAGGTAAGATGCTAGCGTGGTCGGGTTGCGGCATGTTTCATTTGGTGTTACCTTCTCATACTAAAAGATGTGCAACTGTAATTCGACTCCTGAGCGCTGTACAGTATTTGGTCACCGAGATAAGTAAAAATATACTTTGCTGCCAGGGCTCGCTATGAAAACGGGCTGATCAGTCAATGGGATATCCTCTTAGCTAAGTAAGTTACCCGACGACTGAGATGAAACGTATTTATCATGGATAAGACAGTAGAAAAGTGGGAACATCGTGATATTTATGGACAGTAATTAGCTCCGAAGATTGCAAAATAAACACCAACTCTCAATTTGCAGTGCCTCCAATGCTCAAAAAGTAGAAAAGCGATCACGCCAGTATCGTAGGACCCGTCATCACAGCACCTAAAAACCATATCGTCTCTAACGTCAACGCCTTCTCCTCTTCTTCGGATTTGCCCGGCGATTTCTGTCCCGCCTCGGACGTGGCTCATCGTCGTCGCCGCTCTCCTCCACATCAGACGAAGAGTCGCCCTGACCATCGGACGAGCTCTCCTCTTCGCCACTACTTTGCTCCCCACCGCTGGAGTTTAGGAGTATAGGGCTCTTAGCCGAGCCTGATCTCCGGCTTGCTATCGTATTGTCATTTGTGTCTTCAACGTGCGCGGCGCTCTTTTTCGCCTGCGGCTTTTGGCCCCCCTTTGGTGGTGGCCGGGTGGGTGCCACAAGGGTGGTAAGCGCTCTAGCGTTAGTTGGACGGTTCTCAGGAAGTTCGTCTGGGGCGGTAAATGTTAGGGAGGGAGCGGGCGGTCTGGGGTAGGCTGGGCCGGCCGTCGGGGCGATCGGCGCGCTGTTTGTTCTTATCATTCTTGAGCGCTCTGTGGTCCCCTTTCCGCCCTTGAGGTAGTCGAATTTATGGCTCACTGGTCTCGGCACTCGGTTTACCTTTTTGGGCCTGCTCGGTTTGTCATTGTTGGTAGTATTTAGGCCAGGGATTTCTGGTGGTTCTTTGTGAACAAATTTTACTTGCTTGTTGTTGTAGCTGTGGGGTTTCAGAAAGGCGCAATGTTAGCCCAGAGATTCAGCACTCAGACAATTCAACACTCGGGCTCAGAAGAAAAGAGATGCTGTAGCGGGGCAGAATGTCCTCACCCATAATCGAAAAACAATTCCTCTCCAGCTACAAGATCCCTTCTGGCAAACATGCCAATTCTATGCGTGCAATTTGCCATAAATACCCTCGCATAGCAGTTTGGTTTCTTTGCAGAATGGTTGACATAACGGAACTTATTTCCAGCCCTAGTGGCATCAATCACTTGGTCTGAGATTCGTTCTCGTTAGTTTCTAATCATAACTGAGGGGGGGGATTAACATACTACTGTTAAGATTGAATAAGAAGCTGACACCTCTCCTGTCATAGAGTTTGCCCCTTCTGTCCGCCTCCTCGGTCGTTATAACTTCTCCTTTATACTCTCCCAAGAAAACGCCCCCTTTGACATCTTCCCCAACAAATAACCCGAACCCAGCAACCGCGCTCCTGCCCAGGAGGGTCCGTTTTGGCATATCTCTCTGCAACGCTACATTTTGACAACAATTGTTTGAAAAAGCGTCATTGTATCTATTCTTCGGGTCAAGGGCCTCTACTGCGCCACAAGTGTGGCAAAGATCCACATCACATTCTCTATTGGCTTTGGCACATATGCATTTGTTCTCCAGAGTACATGCCTTGCCCTCCCGTTTACAAGTACAGCCTCGCCAACGACGGGGGCAAGATGGTGAGCAGATACACGACTTCTCGCACGTTACACGCGATTTCACGCAGGGGCAAGTATTTGTGCATTGGCCAAGATGCCGGCACGCCTGGAAGGTAGTTCGTCGTTCGTGGGTATGGGTGTGATCGCAATCTGGGGGATAGCCTGGCAAAGCTGATACCGGAAACTTCTTCCTCTTGGTGCCCTGTTTAGGCTCCGGATCTAGCATAGCCTCGGCCGATGCTGCTGCGGCATCACCCGAATCTGGGAGTAGCTTCTCTACCAGTAGCTGGCTATAAATCTGTACCACTAAACATCGGTTTCACGAGTGTCTGACAAGAAGGGGGTTATCTTACTTCTGAACATGGCTTGTTTATTATCGATGCCAATAGACAGGCACAGCGTAGATTGTTCTTAAGCACCGCCGCTGAAGACCTTAGTAGTGCGATTTGCGCGGTCGACCAAGGATTTGGAAAGTCTTTCATTCTATCTTTATTCTGGGACACAATGTTAACTTAAGAAGCTTCAAAGAAACGCCAAATTTACCTTTATAAAGCAACCGACTGAGCACTCCTCATCTCTGCCGCCCCACGGGTCGACCGTTGCTCCCTTACTCATACTTGCCCATCCGGGGACGCTGGTGGCTACTTTTAATGGAATGACGTCTCCCCTTTTGGTTGGTTTAGTTACATCGGCATCATCATCATCGTCCCCACCAGACATCGCTAACCGGTCATGATCTTTGCTAACTATTTTGAATAAAAAAGCATAGTTAATATAGAGGTGATTGAGGAGGAATAAGGGCTTTATTGTTTGTGGAAATTGACTTACGATGAAATCGGCACTCATGCATGTAGCAAAGAAGGCAATTCAATGTTGCGTAACTCTCAAGACTGTATGGAATCGGATTTCCTCCGGTCTGGGCCGCAATTTCTTTTTCCTTGCTCCCATCATCTGTGTCTTTTGCAAAAGCTCCACCTGCACCATTTGACACCTTTGCCGAAGAAAGGCAGTCCCTGATCGCTGGTGCGACCCGCTTAACAACGTCCCACATGGAGATCTTTGTCTGCAGTTTGAATACTCTACAGACAGACTCAGCCTTTTCTAGTTCCTCCATAGTGACTGTTCCTAGTCGCTCTCGCAAGGTTTTTATTTTCACATCCTCACGATCAAAATCTTTGGGTAAAGCTGTGGCGCGGAGGGCTTCACTACGCTTGCTGATACCATGATTGATCCCTGTTATATCACCAACAAGGTATCCAATAATTGCATCAAAGCTGAGGTCTAGATCTTGTAAAAAGTCATGTATGAAAGTTGTGTACATTGCGGCGCCTATGAGGGAATTAGTGGGGAGCTATCGGTCTATCCAGGGTAGTCATACATTCATCCTTTTTCCCTTCTTCTGCAGTTGCTCTAGTTCTGTCAATAAAGGTCTCTTCAGCACTAAGCTGATTGATCTCGTCGTCACCAGCCTCATCTCCAAGGTACGGATAGTATCTCATGATTTCGTCATCGTCTGAAAGTATATTATTCCTGAGAGTAGTATAGGAGTGGTATTTTGGAACTTTTTCCAAATCTTTTGGTGTTTCTGCTACCTTTGCTGGCAGCACTAGTCTGTGCTCAGATAATGCGTGAGGTTTGCTGTGATGTCGAATATAAAGCCTCCCCACATCGATCTTCCGTTCCTTTGCCTCAGTAGCTGTAATATCAATATTACCCATATCTGTAAATGGAGACACCTCGTCGTAGGAGATTCCGGGGGTGCCACTTCCTGGGGTGCCGTCGTAATACCCTCGGGCATTGATATCTAATCTAGCCGCAGTTAGACTGCCCCTCACTATGTAAGCATGCGTCTTCTTCATTTGCAATAAATGTTTTTGAAGAAGCAATTTGCAGGGGGCAGATCTAGCATCGAGCTCTTGGTCGAGCTTTTTGCGAATAGTGTTCCACTGTTCAATGTTGGTAGCCATTGGACGTATAGGCAGGGCGGTATTGGAATTTCCTAGAATGCCTAAGGGATCTTGCGTCTGTTCTCTGGAAATGTCAGAAATTTTAGTAAAGGCTCCATAACGAGTGTTTGGGACTCCACGGGACGGCAGGGTAGATGAATGCTGTTCTTCCTCCTCATGCCCCAGCAAAATAGCGGGTCGAGGTCGGGAGGATGACCAACGGGAAGCTTGAGGATCCTGTGTAGACCAGGACTCCCTCTGGAAAGAACTCATATTTATTGCAGTTGAAAAAGGTATTCTAAGAGGTGCGACGGAAAGTACTGGGGAAAGTGCAATTCGGTGCGTATTCCAGGATAGGGGAACGCTTACATTGGTGACGCAGAATCAAAAGATTGTCAAGATATCCGTGGATAGGGAACGTACGGGGGAGGGCGATATCTCTCGAGGTCCAATGCAGGCAGTGGAAGCCGGGTGCGACTCCGAGGGAATGCCAGAGTCGCATGCGCGCCTCATGAAGGGTTAGTGCGACGCGTTGGGGCTCAACAGGCACGCTTAGCGAGAGGGGGGAAAGACCAGCAACAAGTTACCGTATCGTACCGTACTCTAAAGTACGATGTTCTATAGAATTTCTCTGCACAGTGGGCTCGGGTGCTTCCAGTATGATACCCCACCAAACTACCTGCGCCTGTAATTATTTCCCCTCCCATAGTACGGAAGTAAGGTGCTGGTGTGTTGTAAGCGCTCTCCACTTCATTCCACCAATGTCATCTCCCCCTTTTTTAAGAGTATCTACAGACCTCTCCCAATAAACCTCGTTGAAAAATGGCTGCTAACTGCTTAAGCACATCTTTAATTTGTCACCTGTGACTGCCCTCGCTTTCCAGACTGTTCAAGACATTCCAAACGCAGTCCCCGAATCAAAACTACTTGTAGGTGAGGGGCCATTCGTCAAAGTCTTAGATATAGCTGCCCCCAAATCCATCCTTAAACGTCGAATATTTTCCAGAGAACGAATTCACGGAATCACACTCTCGTCATTTCACCAACAAAATGTCTTATTTTGGGGAGGAAGGAGTATTTGCATTACTACAGTAACTTCCTTACCTCAAGAGGAATGTGTCTTCAGAGAAATCCGCGTACCGGACTGGGTTTTCTACGCTGTGCTCGTTCCTTCCACAACTTCAGCCTCGGATGAAGAGGTGGTTGTCATCACTGCGCACAATGCATTACTTAGATACGATTACACTTCGGCAAGTTGGTACGAGCTAGCGTCAGGAGAGCGCTGTATGCTATATTCCGCCCATATTCTCTACTTTGCAGCTGATGCCCTCAATCCCCGGGGCCGGGTTCTGGTTGCAGCTGGCACTGTTTTCGGCGAGATTTTACTGTGGTCGGCCGCAATAACCCCGTTTCCATCATCATCAGGTATTGACGACCTGAAAAATCCCAAGACCCATTATAGACTTCTTGGCCACGAAGGCTCTATCTTTGGGGTTAATATCTCACCTAAATGCCACGGTGACAAGTATTACCTAGCTTCTTGCAGTGATGATAGAACTATTAGAATATGGGATATATCCCAATTCGACTCCTCGCCCCCTACATCAGATGGTTCAGAGATAAAAAGGACAGGATTCGGACATGAATTAACGCGGGGAGGTGGATGCATTTCCGTAGGTTGGGGCCACGGGGCGCGTATTTGGGGTGTTCGGTTTCTCCCGGTAACCAAGGAGAGCTTGATCGAATTACTTTCAATCTCGGAAGACTTGACTTCGAGGTTTTGGACGTTTAACCTGGAACAAAAAAATACTAAAAATATAGAATTAAAAAATACAGCTACCTACCGATTGCACTCTGGTAAACATATTTGGAGTTACGCTCTAGATTTTGAAAGAGGGCTATTAGCTACTGGTGGTGCAGATGGGAGGATAGGGCTGATACACTATCGAGACGACCAGGAGAGCCAAGAGGAGGCATGGGATATGGATTCTGTATTAGCACAGATTGGGGATCCTCGGGAGGAGCCTGGCGAGCCTAGCCACAAGGACAAAAAGGCACATGATGCGTTTAAAGAATACGCAGCTCTTGACAATGACTGCTTCGCAGCAACAACTACTCTGGGCAGAGTTTTAACCTACACACTCAGTCAGAAGAGATGGAACCTAGTCGGTCAGTGGGCAGAACTGAAGGGTTGGAGCATTTTGGCATCCTGGGAAGGCTCGGGTTTGATAGCTCTGGGGGGCCACAATGGCCAGGTTGGAGTTTTGGACACAGTATCAAAGCGAGAATGGTGGTGGCAGTCAATGACTGGTGAAAGTGGCAAGGTCGCAGGAGTATTCCTCGGAACTGTTGGTACAGGAGGTGTGTCTAACCTGTACAAGCTTTTAATTATCTTGATTCTGTATCTGATTCAATTAACCGTGGGGCCCATTGAAGTAAGGTAGATGAACAAAAGTACTACATCCTGACCACAGCCCTGTCGCCAGCAATCTTTTCCTTACACTCTTTCAAAATGGATCGCTCGAAGTCGCCATCAGTCCTGATCGATAGAGAGACTTTATCACTACATTCACCCGCCCGAGCAGGAGAAACAAAATTCCTGGTAACTAGCCTGGCGGTCAATCAGGAGACAAACCACCTGCTTCTCGGCTCCCGAGTAGGGACGTTGGGGATCTACGACTTGTCTTCTATAGTTCGTCCTCTGTGGGCACTTTCCCACACTCTCGTTCACCCAACAGATGCCATAACTTCTATCCTCTTGCTGAAATCCGGGATTTTAACCACTTCCCGCAATGGTGAATACTCCCACCTATCCATATCCTCAGCGCTGAACATCTGCCTCACAAAAACCCACAGCCTAAAACCCTCTCTCGTAATCGAGGGTGCTCGGCAACTGGACAATCTGACCCTCTGGGGCTTCCGCGGCAAGCACTTTATGGTAATAAACCAAGCCTCCCAGCACGAAGCGCACTCAGTGGAATGCGGTGGAGCACATAGGTCTTGGACATATAGACTGAACGAGTACTTTGTCTGGACAAAGGCTGGGAAGGTACACTCTCCTCCTCCCCAACCAATGCTGGGACGCTAACACCACTAACTATAACCGAAAGGCCCATATCGCGCGCACATACCCATGCCGCGAACTTCTTCAATCAGGTCTCCATGGTCGAGAGGTCAAGTCCATAGCAACACACGGTGATCTCATTGCTACCGGGGCAGAAGACACGCTCCTCTGCCTATCAACGCTTTCACCCACCTCTGGAGAACTATGCCTAGGTACGGTTGTCGGGACGCACACTACCGGCATCCACGCACTACGGTTCACTCCCAGCGGACAGTACTTATTTTCCGCCGGTGGCGCAGGGGAACTGCTTGCCTGGAGGGTCCGCTCTGCTAACGAGATTGTCCTCAGAGGGGCATGCGAGGGTTGGAGTGATCTTCGAGTTGAGGGGTTCGACCTATTACCTGTCGGAGGAGGGGGGGGAGGGGAAGACGGGGTGTTACTTGCGATCGGCTACTCAGATTCTACCATCCGCCTCTATTACTTCTCCCCATCCACAGGAACCTTCAAGTTAGTGATGAAAGGCACATACAAGACCTGCTGCATCCTACACATCAAGTTCCTCCCTAGCAACGATGGGATCCTGGTTGCTGGAACAGACGGTTATCTGAGTATCTATCCACTTTCGGATCCATACTCTCTCGCATTCCTCCCACTCCCGCTCCCGCTCCCACAAAAATCAGTAGAAAAGCGCGTTCACCAAAGCTCAATCAAAGCTCTGAACGTAGCCGTCGGAGCGAACGGTGTATGCATTTACACGGGCGGGGATGATTGCGCATTCGGTATTACTCGCGTCGATACCAAAGATTATGTTGCGGAATCATGGATTGTGCCGAGGGCGCATGCTAGCGCTGTTACTGCTGTACTGTGTGTTGGTGGGCGCGTGCTCACTGCGGGGGTGGACCAGAAGGTTAAGCTGTGGAAGGTGAGTGAGGGAGGAGAGGGTATCACGGTTGAGGTGCAGGAACAGCAGGAGAGTGCTGTTGCAGATATCTCTGCCGCGGAGATGGTTGGTGGTGGGAAGGTAGTGATCGTGGGCGTTGGAGTGGATGTTTGGGAGGCGAATGCTAGGTTGTGATGGGGCTTAGGTGTCAAGTCATATGGGGGGTGTGGGCCCTTGATATTCGTACGTTCTAGGGCCTGTGAAAATGGGGGTAGTGTTAGAGGGCTAAAGTTCCTGTTCACCTGTTCGATCTAGCATCCCTGAGACATTAAGTCTCGTCGGGCAACGTCCGCTTATTTGTTTTGGTGCTTAACTCGCAGAGCTTGCCGCACGCTAACCTCAACGTCCATATTCGAGCGTATCGTACCGGTAGTAGAGTTCCTGGACAAAATTCGTCGTTGGTAGAAACACAACAAAACAACTGAAATCCGTAGTCCCTGAATGCCGATTTTCACGCCCACCTCTTAATCAATTAACACGAAGGAAATATCAATAGATAGCTAAAGATCTAGTGAATCCGAAATTACCATTTTTATAGCAAATTCCTTTGGTTTGTGGGCAGCACTCGTTAATTGGCCAGCTCAAACTGGAACTGAATGCCAAACATTTTTATGGGCTTTTTTAGAAAAAGATACATGATTGAAAGTCGCCAATTTAGTACAGCTACAGTTCATTCAATATTGCACCAGATGCCCCGACACTGAAATATCACAATTAGAATGCTTAGAACCGCTACTTTACCAAGAATTGGTTTACTTGCCCTGCAGATGGTCGAGTTCTAGCACTCTGGAGACATCATTTTTAGTGTTACGGTGGCTACTAACACAGCTGACACCCTATTTGGCCGAACTCTGCTCCTGTGGGCCGTTGGGTATGGGTATGAGGAGATCACGAAGATCCTGTTGGAACGGAATAACGTCAATCCTAATATAGCAGATTAATATGGCCAGATACCGCTCCCCTAGGCTGCACGGAATGGACACGAGAGCATCGTGAGGATCCTGCTGGAGCGGAACGATGCCAATCCCGACATAGCTGACGAATATGGCCAAACACGGCTCCCTTAAGTAGTGCGGAATGGGCATGAGGGGGTAGTGAGTATACTGCTGGGACCGAACGACGCTAATCCCGACACAGCTGACAAATATTGCCAAACACGGCCTCGCGGCGCGGAACGGGCATGAGGGAGTCGTGAGGATACTGCTAGAACGGAGCTACGTCAATCCCAGCACAATAGACACCCTTTTTGGCCGAACACCGCCTTCCTGGGCTGCTGGGAATGGACATGAAGAGATCGTGAGGATACTACTGGAACGGAACGACGTCGATTCTAACACAGCTGACAAATATAGCTAGATGCCGCTCTCCTGGGCTGCACGGAATGAGCATGAGAGAACTGCAAGGTTGCTGCGGGGCCGGGCAGATTTCGCCCCCAGATCCGTAGCAAGCCCGCAACTAACAGAGCTCTTCTCCCCCGGGCCGCCTGGGCCATCTGAATCCGCTTCCAAAAAAAAGACTCGCAGGTTTTGACACCCAATGATAAAACCCGACTCTTCACCCTCCATCCGCTTTACATACCCCTCTCCTGGAGACGGGGGAAACTTGGTCAAACAAAATCCTAAGCCCGCTCCAGGCAGTTCTCTGCACGCGGGCTGACAAGCTACCGCACATGCCAAGCCCCTGCTTAGGTCATTCACCTGAAATTTCTCGTTATCTCCGCACCCTTTGTTTTATTATTTGGATTTTGTTCGACTAATTTTGTATACATCTGTAGTTAATTAGTGCCCTTCAATAACTTCTCTCTATCTATACACCATTTGATTCGTCTTTTGTTCCTCATACCCATTAGGTTAAGTTATTCTATGTCTGTCGATGATTAATTTCACATACCATAACTTAGACAGCGACCGTGTTAGATTCTGGCGGGATAGATGGAAGCTTTATCGGTACAGACACTAGTTAAATATCGATGCACCCTGTATACGTGGCAGCGGGCCTATTGTAGCGATCAATGGAGAACAGATTATGGTGACTCGTTTACAGAGTGTTATCTATTTTTGCGCATTCTTCTCACTCTTCGCTCCTTTCTTTCTGCCTGCCATCCACCTATTTACCAGATTGTGAGATAAACCTTGTTCCTTATTGGCATCAAGGGCACCTAGCCCCTTGCTCTTGCTCTCCTTTTTGAACATCACAATTTACAATACACCGTGCCCTTGTCACTCAATCTACTCTTCCGCTCAACTTTGCTCGCCGTCTTTGTGGGTTCCCGCCGCTCGAAAAGCATTGTAGGGGCCTTTCGATGTGTATTGGAAGCTTAACAGCAAGGGCACCTTAAGAGTCAGAAACTGTGAAAGTTGAGAATAAGGGTCGAACAGCGATAGACGGTAGAGTGAGAGAACTCTTTGTATAATATTAATAGGAAAGATATGAAATGTAACTTTCATCGCTAGCACTTTGTTCATTCGTTGGCTATCTTCTAAAACTAAACTATCAGTGAAGACAGGTGTATGAGGAAAACACAAATAACAGGTCCTGATCTTTCTACGGATCACCACACCTATCTCTGTATTTCCCCACATGTCCTTATTCCGTATACTCTCGTGATAACAAAGGAAAGACATATTAGTAGAATCAACTCGGTAAACTTTTAAACTACTCAAACAATCACGCTCCCGAACAATCTGCAATGCACTTGAGTGATCTTTTACACTCCCGCAATTACCAAAGTCAACCACATCCTTCTAACAGAAATTAGGTCAAGAACTCGTTCCAAAAACCAACTTCTTTGGCGGAAACTAATAAGTTAGACCTGTCGTGGGCTTAGCTAGACCTAACAGCCGTAGGCTTATCGTATCATACCTAGGATAGCGACGTAAGGGGAAGACTGCTGTGTACAAGAAAATTAGCTAGGTCCTGAGACTGAAAGTTGACATACCAATACTGTAGAGCTCAGGTCAATTGGGATGCTTCGAAATTGCTGACGCAAAAAAACATGTACCCTGAGTCAGGGTTCCGAAAGGTCTGACCGGTCAAGTCTTGGAGGCACGACCAGACGGTCAGTCTAAATTGATGTCCGTGGCTAGACCTGGCCAATAAATGTAGTCAAGGACTGGTCGGGATTAGTCCCAGACTAGTCTCCCTATTCCCCCCGGCGTGGATGAAAGGCAGGGAAGGTGTATTAATAAGCAAGTTCGCTCCTGGGGCAAACTTGCTTAGTAAGTTTCACTACCTGTAGCATCACTCAATTATTCATCAGCAAAAATATTACCTTGCATCCTGTTGCGTCCTGTTCGCCCTGTGGGCCGGACGCTCCTGGCACTTATAACGTAAACTCCAGTTCCTGATGCGAACGCCCGGGCTCGCTTCGTCCGAACACGGCCTGGGGCAATTCTCCCTAGCAACCCTGCCCCCAGTGCATAACCTCTTCCTCCCCTAGCCCTGAATGCCCCTGTCCGGGCTGCTCTTCGCAGGTGCCTTGTGGCCGGGACTTATCTACTCCCAACCCTCTCCCACACACCCCTGTCCGCCACCCTTCTTCCCATGATACCCCATTCTGCCCTAATTTCGTCCGCCAGATCCAGGAGAATACGCAAAGGGTTCGGGGGGTGCGGGAAGAAGAAGAGAGCTTGTGGGGGGGTTCGGACAAAAAAGGAAAAGCGGGGAGAATGTTCCGAGTCCCTCTCCTAGTCCTTTTTCGGCCGAACCCCCCCACGAGGTCTGTTCTTCTCCCCGCACCCCCCGAACCCTTTCCGTATTCTCTTGCATCCGGCGAACGTTCTCCCCTCTCAACCTTTCGCTCTCCTCCCTCCTCAATCCATCTCGTCTGCTGGATGCCCTACTGTCCGCTCCGGCCTCTTACTGTCCACGCGCCACATTCCCCTGTCTTCTGAACCTACAATTGCCGGCTGCCCAGCTCAACCGCATCCGCCCGACGCCCTCCCATGCCTTTCGTGCCTACAATTGCCCACCTAAAGCGCTCCGACTGGCCTACACACTTTAACGTTTTGTCACTTCAGGACTCTATTGACATCTATCATTTATTTCCCTTCTTAGCATCAGGGAAATGTTGGAGCGTGGTCCACGGTGGTCATGAACGCTCCTGGTCCACCAAGTGGGGTTGTGGTCCCCATGGTCCACCAGGTCCACTCCGATCCATTGTGATCCACACTTTTTGAAATTTTACCGAAAATGTGGACCAGGGTGGATCAGGGTGGACCAGGAGGAGCAGGGGGACCATAACCCCCCTTGGTGGACCAGGACTGGTTTCTACATTTTGCTGATGCTACACTCTCTTAATATAAATATACGATCACAGAATAGTGATAGGTGCATTCCCCTCCTATATGTCAGTTTCTTCAACCTGTGATAGGGCATCCGCCGGTTCTCACAACAGAGCTACATCATCTAATACCCGCAGATTCGCCCCTTGATCCCATTGCAGTCGGCACTAACCATGTCCTCTCCCTGCATCTCCGAGGCTGCTAGCCGCTTCTGATCTATCCACCTCTGGATCAATTCCAAACTCACGCCTCAATGCGTCCTCCTCATTGGGATATCCCTCCGTTCTCTCAACACACTTCTCCCACTCCTTCTCGATTCTAGCTTTTAATGTTGTTCTGATCCGCTGTATTATTCGTCTGCGTCAGACCTCTCCCGTACCGTCCCATGTCTGTATTTGGTGTTCTAGCAGGCCTATCATCTTGTGAGACGGCTTAGCACCCATTTAAGTACTTGCAGTCATCAGCAAAAAATTATCATGCGTCTGGTGCGCCGGTGTTGCGTCAGGATGCGAGGTGCGGGTAACTTTGCGCCTGTGACGCCAGGTGCGTTCGGTGGTGTGTTGCGGCACTCACTTGCGCCAGGTGCGTCAGGAGGCACCGTTGCATCCACACTGACATCTAGATGCTAGTAGCTACTGAACCTTACCTCCCGTGCTTCCAGACTCTGCGCACAATACCATCGCACCACCTGATTCACCATTCATTCCCCTCTCATCCAGAGAACCCCCTGAAGATCTCCCCCTATCGCATTCCTGCCATCTCTCATTCTTGGAAAGGGGGTAGCCTTGGCAAAAATAATTGGGTTAGTCTGGGCGCTAAGTGAGAAAGTGTTACAATCCTCTCCTTCCCGGGTGATACTTGCAGCAGGTAACCGATAGTCTTCTAACGATCACTCCTCTTGGCCCAATAGCTGTTGCGATAGCTAAGTCCGTTGACTCCTATCT
>Ga0307507_10005227_pt1 | contig 21620 bp, 19 predicted proteins | sample 7_EM_MG_FD_207223 | JGI IMG/M metagenome (GOLD analysis project Ga0307507, IMG submission 207223) | Populus trichocarpa ectomycorrhiza microbial communities from riparian zone in the Pacific Northwest, United States - 7_EM | ecosystem: Host-associated > Plants > Roots > Unclassified | place... | reverse complement strand
GCTGTGGCAGTGGCGGAGGTGGAAGGTATGCCACTCGGAGCCTCGGGTAAAACTGCAGTGGGTGCAGTGGCTACTTGGTAAATTCGCATCACTTTGAATCTTGAGATATGCAATAAATGGGTACGAACCATTCTTTGCTCTTGGTTGAGACGCTTCAGCGTCAGGCTTGGTCGTGGGCGGAGCACTGGAGATTTTAGCTATCAGGATGAAAACGTGTTATTCGAAAGAACGAAGGCTACAACGCGCAGAAGAAAAGTAAAGCGGACCTTCAATGTCAGCTCCGACAATGGTAGAAGATCTCAGGCGCTTCGAGGGCTTCTCGCCAGTGGTTGTGGTTAGAGCAACGGCAGTCAGATTTTCGTCCTCCTGTGGCAAGGCTCGTTTCTTGGCTGCATTGGTTTTACTGGGAGCAGTGGACTTGGTACTTCCTTTCTTCTAGAAGAGAATTATCAGTTTGTTTTCAACTGTGGAATTGTGGCACTCAATAAAGAAAAAATTGACGTACAGTGCGTGGGGCCATGGTGTTGTAGGAACTATTTGCCTTCTTAAGGGGAAGTGACGCGCCTGGAATTAATTTATACAACAATGTGCTCGTGCACCTACCAGGAAAAACTTGGAGGAACGCGTCTTTGAGAGAGCGGGGCGCGTTAAAGTTGGATCGAAGTTGGATCGGAGAGACGTTCCGGAATTCGGTGGCAGATGAGTTTGGGTTTGTTTGACTGTATGCGACTACACCGGGGATAACAAATAAAATATTGACACGGGGTAGTTCGAGGTAGTGTGGCGGGAATTAGCCAGAGCTTCTAGTTCACACGGCAATGGGCCTCGCAGAGAGATGTATTTTGAGGCATCTGTGATACAATGCGCATTGCAGTGTCCCTTCCACTACTATTTGTCAGGACTGCAGATCATGTGATTGACCTTACTATACCTACTTATACTTTGTTTGATCACCTCTTCCCTCAGTTGTCATTCCCCTTGTTCCCTGACACTGAGGATCACTCTGTGTCTAGGTCCAACAGGTTGTGAGCCTGCCTGAACCAGAGACTAGCCAGTGTGTATGGGAACATGACAACTCACTTTGCATTTTTGTTTTTATAGGCTTCTTGCTCAGGGTGAGGTTACATTCCATCCATCATTGCTTGATGTGTGTAAGCAGTCCTTAGGATGCACAAAGAACCACCTAAGCCAAAAGGCAGAATAACTGAGAAGTTACTATATATGATACAGTATGGGAACTGTAGTAATCATTGCCATTTTCAGTGGCCATTCCCAAGATGACGTACGCACTGGATGTTTGGTTTGTACCTCCGCACAAGAAGGAGGGCAGACGGAACAACAGTGGGTCGGTTAGAGCGCTAAGGTCAATGGGTAAGATACAGAGGATAGCAACGTGGGCGATTACAGGAGGGCTGTGGACCCCACCCAACGATCTCCTGGATGCACATGCTGGAGTTCTCCCGGTGAATCTGATGCTCGAACATATCTGTCATGCAGCAGTAGTCCAAATCGCAACTCTCTCAAAAAGTCACCCTCTACAATCCATGGTCCGGGAATACAGCAAGACCCCAGCGAAGACTCACCTCTCTCCCCTTCAGAAACTGGTCGAACGCTTCAACATCAAGCCACAGCGCTTCAAGACAATCAAGCCAGATCCACTGCCACCAACTTACAAGAGAGCGTTCACAGTAACCATAGCAGACTCGAAAGAGGAGTCGATCAAACAGGAAGCAGAGGATAATTCAGATGTCAAGATCTACACAGATGGTTCAGGGTTCGAAGGGAATGTGGGAGCAGTGGCGGTCCTATACAGAAAGGGTTCTGAAGAACCGGAGAAAATCTTATGCTTTCACTTAGGTTCTCTGAAGAAACACACCACATTTGAAGGAGAGGCAGTTGGATCCATACTTGCAGCCTGGATGTTACAAGGTCGACCAGAGGTAGGCCAGACAAAGATAACCAGTTACACAGACAGTCAAGTGTTCATCAAAGCAACAGGAGCAAGGAAGTCAGGGCCAGGACAATATCTGGTTATGGAATACCTGGGTTTGACGGAGACCATGGGCAACAACACTGACGTCCCTTACCCCACAGATACAACTAAGTTCGCACTCAACTGGGTGGCAGCGCACAAGGGGGTGATGGGAAATGAGAAGGTCGATGAAGAAGCAAAAAGGGCTGCACAAGGGGAGTCAAGCCCGCCAGAAGAGTTACCACCAATTCTTTGCAAGCGGTTGCCATACAGTGCGTCAGCGGTAAAGCAGGAGTTTGCAGAAGTGCAGAAGGCCAGATGGAAGGAGGCATGGCGGGATTCACCATGATTTGCAAGATTTCAACACGTCGACCCCGACTTTCCATTCAACAAGTTTAGAAAGCTTAGCGACAGACTATCCAGATCCCAAGCGAGCCTCTTGATGCAGTTATGAACAGGCCATATTCCGCTCAATGGTTATCTTTTCCGTATCAAGAAATCAGCCACCAGCCGTTGTGAATCCTGTTGGGGAATAGCGCACCTGACAATCAAGGAGACGGTGATCCATTTCCTCTTTGAGTGTCAGGCATACGCAGCGGAACGATATGATATGGACAGGGCATTGGGCCGAAATTCAAGGGATCTTCGTGTAATCTTGGCAGGTCTGGATGGGATTAAGGAGCTGCTCAAATATATTGGAAGGACAGCCAGGTTCAAGAATACACTTGGGGATGCTCTAGGTGATGTATCATACCTGGATTCTGAGGAAGGTTAACAGATAGTGCTTTTATTTTAGGTGGCGTCTTTCAACAAGCACAAAACCTGAAGATAGAGCTGGCCTCTCTAGCCGGCGGGCTTGCCCACAACCCTTCTTCTCTTCTTACCCGCATCTCAGCCTGCAGACTTTGAGTTCAAGACACACCACGTCAGCATACAAATTACTCAGATTCTTTCAAGCAGACAGCTACACCCTTTTACACATTCCTCTTTTTCCTGTATCACTTGTCCCACTTTGGTCGTACCTATCGCTTGCAATCAGGTACTTGGAAGATGAAACACTACTTAGGTGGACTGCACAGTTAGGCAGAGAGACGAGGCTACCCCGCTCACGTTACAAGTTGCACCTCTAAACGGTGTTTCCGTGCCGGGCTGAGGGGGGGAATGATCGCCTTGGGCGTGCCCTCTCCAGTGCATGGGGTGGACTTAGGGGGTCAGGAAGTAAGGCATTAGGAGCCTTAGGTAGTCTACGGAGTTGTAAGGTCTGACATGGGGCTCCGCCCCAATAGACTTAAATTTGACCCCAAAAAAAAAAAAAATCATTGCCATGATTACAACACAATGTCACATACTGCACATATACACACCCAGTAGATGCATACACACCACTTGATGTGATGCTACATTCTGCACATGATGGATCAACAACAACCAAACCCTTGAGCACCAAGTCATACAGACAATCATGATTCCACATGCATAATGGACTTGATGGGTGTCACACTGCAACACATGCAACTGACCCAAAACACTACTCAGTACCAGACACTGCCACACCTTCCTTTCCCTCCTTCTATCTCCCAAAACCATCCTTTACCCAGTATTCCCACTTCCACATGCATAGAACCACAGACTCAAAATTTTCCTTTGCACAATATTGAAAACCATCACTTTCCTTCAAACAAGACAATGAACCATCAAATTTTTTAATACACACCAACCTTTACCTTCAACCAATAATGAATACCATCCTCTTTATGATACACATGCATTACCTTTTTCCTCTACTTATGTTAATTTACCTACTAGCCCTCCATTATATCACTCCAACCACAATAGCATCAACACACAACCTCCCAATACCCTTCATCAAAATCTTTTCTCCCCCACACCATTACCATCTCTGCAATACCCTTTGACTCCTACATTACCTACTATAAAAGACCCACCTACACCTTCTTCCCCTACTTATATCCCCATTCTCACAGGAAGGTTGGACTGGTGTCCATGGTCTGAGATGTTGATGACAGCAGTCATCAGTATGAATCTCTTCAGTTACTTGTTTGTGTGGGCCATTGCTACACATGGCATGTATGAGTCTGAAAAGAAAAAAGAAAAGAAAATTTCAAAAACAGTGGCACACAGATTGTTTGCATATATTTGCCTAAGCTTTCCTCTTGCTCCAACTCCATCATATCCTTCTATATTTTGAAAGGAACATTGCCCCCACCTTATATTTTAACAGAAGATGATAGAGTAGATTCATAGCACCCTGTAAGTACCAAATTTGTAGTTTAGAATTATATGCCCCTATGCAAAAAGTACAAAATACATCTACCACTTTTGATCAGCTTAGTCATTACAATTGATATGTGGACCCAATTCTGAGTGCATTTGGAGTGCATAGACAACCTCAATTTTCAAAAATCTGACTTCTGCTTGACACTGCCATATATGCCTATCTAGTAATTTAGGTGTGTTTAAAATTACTTTGGGCATGGGGTCACTTGTTTGTGCATGCTTGCACAAAATACTTAAATAGCATACTAAGATGGGTTTGAGAAAAGCATGTGCAAACACACACATAGAATGGACAAAAAGCAACAACTTGAGGAAAGCACACACAAACATGCACATTGGATGAAAAGCAAGGCCCAAGGAAGCACAGCTTGAGGAAAGCACACACAAACACACACATTGAATGGATGAAAGGCAAGGCCCAAGGGAAGCACAGCTTGAGGAAAGCATGCACAAACACACACATTGAATGGATGAAAGGCAAGCTGCAAGGCAAAGCACAGCCCAAGGTAAGCAGGTGCAAACATCCAACTCCAACTGACACATAAAGCAGACAAAAAAGATGACCACAGAAGAAATGAATCCTTGTAACCTCAGACTTGTAATCTTGCAGAACATTATGATGCCCAATGGGGTTTGACCCCAGCTCCATACTGATATACCCTCCTGCCATCACACCTAATTCCTCACCTGAAGAATTTCACACTTGGACAGTCTTAGTGTTTGAAAGTCTGGTTAGGTCCGGTTATTGGGCCCTCAAGGGCTCTAACCAAGACCGAGACCAGTTACCTTTAGTGGCAAGACCCAGAATAACCTAACCTGACCGCTACTAACCGATATAATTGGTTAGTAGCGGTTAATGACCAGTTACATAACCGGTCAAGACCGGTTATGTCCAACTACCAAATTACATGAAGTATTAACATAAAGTACAAACACGAACAAAAAAAGCGATGAACGAGGGAGTATATCCCCTCATTCGTCATCTCTACCTTCCCACTTCCTTCCTGGTGTTTAGGCTGACATGATGATGGCGGTGTGGGGTCGATGCGCAGTGGTTGATGTGGCTGGGTCAAGGAGGTGTGGGTCGACAACCTGTGACGTGGCACGTTATACAGGCAGAATAGAAGTGAGGTCTGGCACCAAGTGTTACAGAGAGGGGAGGGGATTGTTGGTACTCACCATGCATGTGGATGGTGCCACATCACCGTTCATTTGTTGGTCAGCCTGGCCTGCATTTGTTCGTCGTCCGGGGCCCACGTTTGTTTGGAGATGAGGGTGCCATGCATGCGTGCATGCTGAGGTGGGCGCTCGTCGTCACCGTTCGTGTGTGCTGAGGTGGGTGCTCATTGTCGCCGTTCATGCGTGCTGGTGTGGGGCCCACGTTGCCGTTCATCTGTTGGTCAGCCTGGGCCTGCATTTGTTCATCGTCCTGGGCCCATGTTTGTTCGGAGACGAGGGTACTGTGCATGCGTGCTGAGGTGGGTGCTTGTCGTCACCATTTGTGCGTGCTGAGGTGGGCGCTCATCGTCGCCATTCATGCGTGCTGGTGTGGGGCCTCGTTCCCCATTCGTCAGTGGTGGTGTGGGGCCCATGTCGCTGTGTGCCTTCTGCCCTAATGGGCTCGTGAGGTGGCGTTGAGCGGTGGTGGGGGCAATTGAATGATAGCGGGAGGTGGTGGGGGTTGGTGGTGATGGTGACGCCGCAGCGAAGGTGGGTGGTTGGGATGGTGGTTGTTGGTTGAGAAGGAAACAGTTTATTTGTTGATAATGTGTTTGTTTATTTGTTGATAATGTTTGTTTATTGATAAAATATTTGTACTTATAATGTGCCCCGAAAGACCAGTTATAACCGGTTATAACCGGTCATTGCCCGGTTTTGCAAAAATTGAGATCATGACTAACCGAAGACCAGACCGCGGTTACGGTTAGTAGCGGTTAGGATATATTTCCAGTCTCTACCGGTTACGGTCTGGTCCGGTCTCGGTTAATTTCCAGTTAAGCGACCTAACTTTCAAACACTAGACAGTCTGGTGGATCCAAGATGGTCAAGTCCTACATCTTTTTGTCTCATGGTTTCCACCATCAGCATGCATGCAACTTCCTGGAGCTGGAAGTCCTCAACCCCAACAACACACTGCATGGTCTGTGTATAGGGAGCTTGTCTGTCTTTTTGGCAGCACAGACTTCCATACCACTGCTGTCACTCATGATGAATTAATTGCACTTCAATGTGCTCCTTCTTGTTTAGCTGACTACATTGCTTTCTGGTGGTCTGGGCTCAATCGACTGGCTTCTGCTGGTCATCTGTTCAACTGTGTGGATGCCATGTGGTATTTTGTCAACCCTCTCCCCTTTGGGTCTACCTATGACATCATTTGCAAATCAGTACTCTTTGGCCTCAGTACCACTTGGGCTAGTGTTTAAAGGTTCAGTCCAATGGACTGAAAAAATGACTGAAACTGAACCGAATACAACTGAAAGCAACCAGACTGTTGGTTGCAGTTGCTCCCATTTTGAGATTGGTTGTTGTTGGTTCAGTTCAACTCAATGGATATCTAAAAACTGTTCAAAGACTGGTTGCAATAGGTTGCAACTGGTCTTTGTCATGGTATATATAAAGTTATATACTAATAAAACAGTATGACTATGAGTAGTGATTATAACTTTTATAATTATATACTACTAATTACATGGAGCAGGATATACCTGGGGGAAAATGTAGTCATTTGGTGGGTCCTTATATACCCTGTGGCCATGCACAGACCATGTGCTCATGTTTGTGCTCAAAAAAACAAAAGTAGCACCATTTATGTAGGTTGACTGCCATGACAACAAACAAGTCCAACTCCAGCAAACAAGTCCCACAACAACAAGTCCCACCATCCATAGTGTTTTAAAGTCTGGTTAAGTCTGGTTTTTTGACCCCAAAGTGGGCAACCGTGGACTGCAACCAGTCCAAACTGTTGCCCATCCTTCAAGGACCACAACTGAACTGAATAGGACTGGTCCTATTCAGTTTGGTTGCCCCAAAAGACTGGTTTCAACTGGTCTCAACTGCTACTTTTATAGTAAATACATTGTGTTGTGTGGTGGCAGCATTGCATCATGGTTGTTGTGTCAGTTGTTCTTGTTGTTGTTGTTTCATGGTGTTGTGGCATGGTCACTATTAGCAGGTGGGTTGGGTCAAAGGTGAGAGAGTATGTAGTGTTTGAAAGTCCGGTCCGGTCCAGTCTTTTGGTGCCCAGTACCTTAGACTGTAACTGTAACTGGTCTTTCCAAATCAAGAAACCTCAAAGAACTGGACCGAACTGTGAGAGACTGGTCTTTTGTGGTCTTTTGTGGTTACAAGACCAGTTTTGACCGGTTCTGGTCTTGACTGGTTTGTGACTGGTCTAGACCAGTTTTCGTAGCCATAAAACAATATTCTAAGTAGTTTAATGAATGAGGGGTTAGTGTATGTGACTTGAGTTAGACTATGAATTCCATATCCAACTTTGGCAACACATTTTCTGAGGTTCTTGTCAAAAATGTAGTAATTATATTCTAAGTTCTAAGCTTGGCCCCACCAGAGTTTGAAGGCTCAAAAGACTGGTCTTTAACCAGTTAAAACTGGTTTTTGCTCGGTCTTGAAAGTTTGGAATCTGTAGAGGACCGTAGACCGGACCGCGGTTACGGTCTTTGTCGGTCCTGATAATTTGCAGTCTTTTTCGGTCACGGTCCGGTCTGGTCACAGTCTTTTTCCAGTCCTGTGACTGGACTTCCAAACACTAAGAGTATGTACTGTAGAATAATATATAAACAAGAATGACAAACAAGTCATTTGTCGTTTGGTTGCCATGTCACTGTCAACATGGCACCTTGGACTCCCATTGTCATTGTGGTTGCATGGCCATGGTCATCTGTTGACATGGTTGTAGTCGTCCCTCATGGTAGGGTAGTCATCCCTCATGGTCACTTGTTGTCAATGAATGACAATGGCATCCATCATCGTCCATTTGGTTGCCATGTCGCTATCCCTAGATACTTGGTGAGAGCAATTTAGTGGGAGGTGAGGGGGCTGCCTACTCATCTGGGCTGGCAGAAAACAACCAGACAGTGATGACATTGTGAGTTGTCACTGTCAGACATCAGCTTGTTGTGTTGCCTCAACCTTGCCATCACTCGTTTGGTTGGTGACATGGTGTTGCATCATTCTTGTAGTGTTGGTGTGAGCTGGGGTCATTGTGTGTGGTCAACGAGGGTTGTTGGTGGGCCAGGTATTGTGGATGGTGTGGTTGAGGAATTGGGGGGAAGTGGGCAGACATTGATGGTGGGAGTTGAGTTGTTTGTCATTGTTGAAGTTGTTTGTTGATGTGAGATGCATCTGTTTTGGGAATGCAAACATGACCTACTTTTGTGCATAGGTAAAAGACTGGTTGCAACTGGTTTGGTCTTTCCATTTTTTGACAAACCTTGCAACTGGCAACTGAAAATTTTCTGAATCAGTGCAACTGCAACTGGCAGTCTGGTCTTTTGCAGTTGGGTTCAGTTTGGTTTTGGTCATATTTTTGGTCAAGTGAAGTGGACCTGCAAACACTAAGGGCCCCAATATGAATGGGGTGGCCAGACCCTGTACAATCACCCAGCAACCATGGGCTGGCTGTCAGCAACAATACTCTGCATGGTTGGAGTGGCCAGACCCACAGGGTTGCCCTTCATTGGGGACAAATATTGCCCCAGCAGGCAGTCCTAACCAAATACATAGAACACCAAGAATTAGGCAATTAGACCTGGCCTACACAAATAAACTTGTGACAGGGGTGACCATATGTAGGTAGTCATACATAAAAAGTCCAACAATACCTTAATGAGTGGAGTGGCCAGTTGCCCTGTGTTGGGGCCAAATATTACATTGGTGGGCAGTCATATCCAAATGCATTGAAAGTGAGAATTACAGATCAGGCTCACACATGTCAGCAGGAGATGTCTGGTGCCTCTGCACCTCCAGACATCCCAATGTGGTGACATGCTCTGCCAGAGATGTACTTTACCACCAGGCATTCACCACACAATTGTGGGGGTGCAATTATTTTTGCGTTTGGCATGCATTATGTACACTATATTATCAACTGTCAACCTACATATGTTGTTTGCTATATAATTTTTTATGATACTCCACTGGACCAACCACTGTTGCCTTGCACATTTCCTCCACAAACACAGGTTTCTCTGCCAGTGATGTAATTTTTTTTAATGATACTCTGCCAACCACTGCCCATTGTCTTCACAAACATACATTTCTCCATCAGTGAAGTAATTTTTCTTTATGATACTCCACTGGACCAACCTGGTCCTCTTCAACAATTGGCTCAGTTCACAAGGAACATGAATGACATGGCCCTGTAAGAGGGCCAGAGAACCAACACTTAGCCATTACACCAAAAGGCGGATAACTGAACAATTAATAGTTCAGTCACACAGTTCTATATATGGTGTTGGACCCTGATCCTGTAGGTTATGGCACAATAAGTAAGCTGACCAGGATTACACCCTCCCCCACTCTAGAACTTTAATCCCCACTGTAAGGGTTTCTAGATCAGGAAGTATATGCCACCCCAGGGAATTGCACCCTGCCCACTTGCATTTGCTAGGGTTAGCAATCCAATCTGCTGGCAATGTATTTTTTCCACCCACTGGGATTGAACTGCCAACCTGCTGCAAGCAGTTAATTGTTCAGTTAATGTAAGAGGGCCAGAGAACCAACACTTAGCCATTACACCAAAAGGTGGATAACTGAACAATTAATAGTTCAGTCACACAGTTCTATATATGGTGTTGGACCCTGATCCCATAGGTTATGGTGGAGTATGGCATCCTGGCAGATGCATACTCCATCCCTGGTGTTTGGGGTCCTGCTTAGGTGTTCAAGGGTCATCACGCATGTAGATACACATGTTTGTAGATCCTCAGTTCAATACCACCATTTCGCCTGTGTCTACCCAATCTCTGTGTCAGCTCAGCCCTCTCCAACAGCACAGTAAGTAAGCCAACCAGGATTACAGGCCCTTTCACCAAGTTGAGGTTGTACTTTGGGGTCAGTGGGAAGTGGGGGAGCAAGAATTCCAAGGTGGTCCCTCAAACACTGACATTGATGAAGAGCACCAGTCATACCTCATATGTAACAAAGTGCCCCTGCAGATATGGGCTTCAAGCCTCAAGTTGGACATCATGATTATTGGGAACAGCCATGGAAACAGAGTGAGGAGACAGGGGAGTGTGATGCCTATGATTAGTGACACAGGGAGAGATGATAGTGCATTGAGTAGCACTAGTAGTGGGTTGAGAAGGAAGCCTATTCCTCTGCTTCTTCTCACTGGGTTAGCTTGATTGTTGGTCCTCTTTTCTTTTTCCTGTTTCCTTTTGATGTTTTCTTCTTGCCTTGTTTTCATTACTGAACTCCAATCACAAACTAACTCTATTCATTCTTTAATGACCCTCACCTCATAGACCACACTCATGACTCTTGGCATGTATATTTTACCATGCATCATTATCATCATTATGTGTTCACACTCCCTTACTGTACATACACTCCTTTTATATATACCTCACCCATTGTAGCCATAGCATCACCTCTTGCTGTCAATGACTTTGAATTGAACAATGATGACTTGTGTCTTTTTAAATTTTGTGAACTTGGTGTGAATTCAAATTGAATGCCTTGAAATTTATGTACATGCTTACATCTGCTGAGCTTGCTATTGCACAGAACTTCACACACATGCAGTCCACTCAGCTCACACTGTCTGCCTTTTGACTCAGGCACTCCAATCTTGACATAGCCTTGGAATCCTAGGCCTCTATATCTCTCCAACATCAACAACACTCCAGCTACTGGCAAAGTTTTTCTTTGTCCATCCTCAAGCTCCAAGTTTGTTTCTGACCTTCTAGAAACCATGACCATCCTCTGTTTGGTGAAATATGGTTCCATTAGTTATCACAACTATCCCTGTGACATGCAACAGGCTATGAAATTCAGGGGAAAACATTAGCAAATACACTGCTAAGCAATCCTTGAAGGAGGTGCTTTAATAGAAATCCATGTAGGAACACTTGTTTCTCTGACCTCGCAACCCATCTGGTTGCCCATTCCCAACCTTGAGTTACACTGTGACATCATGATCAGAGGTACTTCTTATCCCTCCTGGATCCCACCCTCTACTGTCTAGCCTCACTCACCTGCCTCTCCTCTTTACAGGCATAATACTTTACTTACACTTCCAACACCAATGTGACCATCTCTAAAAAATATAGGCTGCACTCTATTCTGTTTCAATACATTCACTTATGGTTATCGTCAGAAAGAGGTCCTTTTTGTTGTGCAGAAAGGTGAAATCAAATCCATTGAAAACATTGATTTTATAGGAGCTGGAATGTTTAAATGAGATTTTTTTTTTTGAGTCCACAATGCTGTAGGTTGGTATTCTCAGCAATCAGTGCTTTATCTACATCTCAAGACACAGAAACTGAAGCTGAGTACATAGATATTTTGCTTGTTGTCAATGTATATGTAACTCAATCATAGAGATGTTGGAAAAGCCTTAGGTATAGAGGATGTATCAACCACTAACAGGAATGGAGATGGTGAACAAAAAGAAATAGAGTGGATAAATACACATACAAAACTTGATGTTTTGCAAAGAAATAGGCTCATTAAAATTTGGATGACTCTGTATTTTTCTGTACATTTTGAAGATGAATATTGAGTGACCAGTGATAGCAAGAAAGAAAGCATACCCTCTAAAAACAGGACAGTTTTATGACACCAAAGATTTTAATATGATATAAAATGGGGTTGACTTGCCCACTATACATTTGAAATAAGTGACCCAGTCAAACAATATAAAGAAATACATACTTCCTAAAAAAAAGAATTGTTAAAATGTGAAAGTGCTGGAATCTGGAAATGGATCAAAGACATACAAGCTACAAAACATGAGCATGCTTGTATAACTGGAAATAAAAACATACAATCTGAGTTTTAAAAAGAGCACATATTAGGGTGATGGAAATGAGACTGAATGGACAACCTACATCCTAAAAAAAGGAAACATAGAGATGTCATAAAACTGGTCTATGGAGTGCTGAAACTTTACTAACCGACTTGAAAGATATTGATTGGAGATGAATCACCTGATAAAGAATAATGATTGAAAAATAAAGCTGTAAAATAAAACTTACAAGACATGCAGGAGGTCACATACTGTCTGTAAATTAAAACAAAATCAGCACAAGAAATAAGTGAGTAGAATGGATTGGGATAATAATATAAGCAATTCACCTGCTAGAAAGTAAGTGTTAAGAATGGGTTGCCACAAGAATATATAGTGAAAAACAAGTAACTTACAAACTAAGAAAAGTAAAAAGAGTTGATGTGTGATAAGAGTAATTCAGGGCCAAAAGAAAAGCAGCTCACCCCCTAAGAAAGAAGCACCAAAATTTGAGTTACCAGAAGAGAGCACAATAAAAACCAGGCCAACTCACCATCTAAAACAGGCCAGAGTCTGTGTCACCAGAAGAGTGCAGATTAAAAACCAGGCCAACTCACCACCTGAAACAAGACAGGCCGTAGTCTGTGTCACCAGAAGAGTGCACATTAAAAACTAGGCCAACTCACTTCCTGAAACAAGACAGGCCACAGTCTATGTCACCAGAAGAGTGCACATTAAAAACTAGGCCAACTCACTCCCTGAAACAAGGCAGGCCACAGTCTGTGTCACCAGAAGAGTGCACATTAAAAACTGGGCTAACTCACATCCTGAAACAAGACAGGCCACAGTCTGTGTCACCAGAAGAGTGCACATTGAAAACTGGGCCAACTCACCAACTGAAAAAAGACAGGCCACGGTCTGTGTCACCAGAAGAGTGCAGATTAAAAATCAGGCCAACACACATCCTGGAACAAGACAGGCCATAGTCTGTGTCACCAGAAGAGTGCACATTAAAAACTAGGCCAACCCACCCACTGAAACAAGACAGGCCACAGTCTGTATCAGCAGAAGAGTGCACATTAAAAACTAGGCCAACTCACATCCTGAAACAAGAAAGGCCACAGTCTGTGTTACCAGAAGGGTGCACATTAAAAACCAGGTCAACTCACCTCCTAAAACAAGACAGGCCACAGTCTGTGTCACCAGAAGAGTGCACATTAAAAACCAGGCTAACTCACTATCTAAAAGAAGACAGGCCACAGTCTGTGTCACCAGAAGAGTGCACATTAAAAACCAGGCCAACTCACCCCCTGAAACAAGACAGGCCATAGTCATGTCACCAGAAGAGTGCACATGAGAAACCAGGGCAACTCACCTTCTAAAAAAAGACAGGCCACAGTCTGTGTCACAAGAAGAGTGCAGATTAATAACCAGGCCAACTCACCCTCTGAAAGAAGACAGGCCACAGTCTGTGTCACCAGAAGAGTGTCCATGAAAAACCAGGCCAACTCACTTCCTGAAACAAGATAGGCCATGGTCTGTGTCACCAGAAGAGTGCACATTAAAAACCAGACCAACTCACCCACTGAAACAAGACAGGCCACAGTCTGTGTCACCAGAAGAGTGCACATGAAAAACCAGGCCAACTCACTTCCTGAAACAAGACAGGCCACAGTCTATGTCACCAGAAGAGTGCACATTAAAAACCAGGCTGACTTACCCACTGAAAGAAGACAGGCAACAGTCTGCATCACCAGAAGAGTGCACATTAAAAACCAGGCCAACTCACCCTCTGAAAAAAGACAGGCCACAGTCTGTGTCACCAGAAGAGTGCACATCAAAAACCAGGCCAACTCACCATCTAAAACAGGCCACAGTCTGTGTCACCAGAGGAGTGCACATTAAAAACCAGGCCAACTTACCCTCTGAAAAGGACAAGCCACAGTCTGTGTCACCAGAAGAGTGCACATTAAAAACCAGGCCAACTTACCCACTGAAAGAAGACAGGCAACAGTCTGTGTCACCAGAAGAGTGCACATTAAAAACCAGGCCAACTCACCCTCTGAAAGAAGACAGGCAACAGTCTGTGTCACCAGAAGAGTGTACATTAAAAACCAGGCCAACTCACCTCCTGAAACAAGACAGGCCACAGTCTGTGTCACCAGAAGAGTGCACATTAAAAACTAGGCCAACTCACCTTCTGAAACAAGACAGGCCACAGTCTGTGTCACCAGAAGAGTGCACATTAAAAACCAGGCCATCTCACCTCCTGAAACAAGACAGGCCACAGTCTCTGTCACCAGAAGGGTGCACATTAAAAACCAGGCCAACTCACTGTCTGAAACAAGACAGGCACAGTCTGTGTCACCAGAAGAGTGCACATTAAAACCAGGTCAACTCACTTTCTGTAAAAGAATGGCCAGAGCATGTATCTTCATAAGAGTGTGAGATAAAAGGAAAGCTAACTCACCATCTGAAGAAATAATAGCCAGAGGATGTTTTAGAAGTGTGCAAAATAAAATGCAAGAAAGCATACTTTCTGAAATAGCATGATTACCAGAACAGTGCAGAAGAAAAGGAAAGGCCTAAGAATGAGTCACCAAAAGAGATAACAATAGAGGAATGACTTACAACCTAAGTCATGGTAGGTTCAGAAGAGAATTGAGTCAGAACAAAATTATTTTACAAATTTTATAATCACTTACCCACTAAAAAAATTTGTTGATAGCATACAGAGACAATGTGAATAGACTATATATTACCCTCTGGATTTACAAACATTAGCTGTGTAAGTAGCAGGATCAACAGTTGGTACTTACTTCCTAAAAGAAATGGACAGCTGATGATAAGATGTGACATATTATGCAAAATAATTGCCCACAAACTAATGAAAACCATTAGAATATATTAAGATTTCAACAATTTGTGGACATACATTCTATAAGAAAAAAAAACAGCAATAAGAATAAAACTCTGCTTTGCTTGGTTATCATTTGTTCTTACTCCCTGTGTTTTATCAACAGTAATAAAAGGTTATTATGTCTTAGCTTACATTCTGTAAAACAGGTCAATATTTATTTTGAAGCCTTTTAGTTACTGTTTATTACCACATACCTCCTATTCATCTTACAGATATACTTTTGAGTAGCATTATTCTCTTGTTACTCACTGTCTGTTTGAAGATCTTGATAAATCAGTGAAGATATCCTAATTCTGAACTCTTACTTAATAGAAATCAATAACTTGTTCATATAGCTTGGTCAAATCCTTTGTAACAATTGACCACTGCAATGTCTTATTCATGTTAAGAGTGTGACAACCATCTGAGAATTGCAATAACTGACTTGAAATAAATCCTTTCCCTCTATCACAGAGCTTAACATCCTTGTCCTCTTAGAAACTCCAACAGTCAATATGGTATTATACCATGTCTCACCCTGAAAAGTCAGTAAAACTTCAACAAGAGTTTCCAAAGAGCTCATCATTGGTTCATCTACATATAATTGCTGCTCCTGAAATCCTAGAAGAATATGGTGTGGCCAATTAAAGCAAGCATACTTGGCCACATCACCCTCAAAAAAGTCTTTTGAAGGGTACTCTGCCAGATACTTCAAACAGTGTATGGCAAGATGAAGGTGTTGCAGAGGAGGATCAATGAAATATTGCTCTGATCGTGATTTGATGGTGAGAAAATCTCGGAGAGAGGTGTGATAGAGCATAATGGGCTCATCATCATTTCCAGGAATGTTGATAATGGACTGTACTCCCAAGAGCTCACAAACAACATCTTCATTCTGAAGATGGAGGAGGGAGCCAAGGAAAGTAATAGATTTGTTGTCCTCCAGAATCATAATTGTTCCAAGAATTTGAAGAAAGTCTGCTGTCCCAGATGCAGAGGAGAGAACTTGTTCATAGAGTGGATCCAGACCATTGACTCCAGATTCCAGCAGTTTTTGCAAGGATTTGTGAGGCATGGGATATTGTCCAACAAATTGAATCAATGTAGTTGCAAATGCAAATGAACTGCCAGCTTTGTTTAGAAGTACAGAAAGATCTTTGGTAGATGGCCAGGGCTTCAGTATCCTCTGCATCACACGCAAATTCTGGTCATAGATGCAGTTAAACTGTTTTTCAAAATAAATTTTGATATCCAAACAAGCATTATAATTTGCCAAGTCCAGATGGTATAAAACTGACTGAGTGCCAGAATCATCAAATCTTTTCCGAATATGTTCCTCCACCCTGCTGGTAAGGAGTATTCGGAAGGGAAGATAAAGATAACTCCTTCCTGGAAATGCATTGAGCAAAAGATCAATGAAGGCTGCCATTTCAGCCTTATCATTACATTCATCAAGAGCATCAATAACAAAGATCTTTTGTTTTGCAAGAAGAGAGAAGACTAGGACTTTGGAAGTGGTGGAATAGATTGGTTCTATGATCAGCTTCTGAAATTGGTGAGCCAAAGAGACAGAAGGCCCAAGCATGGCCGGCTCATCCCGAAGAGCCTTCTTAAGCAAGGGTTTAACAGCAGGAAGAGAAAGGGACATCTGATGTGCAAGAGTAGAAATCAAGCGAGATATGTGACTCCGTTCACCAGCACCTCGAAGAAAGAAGAAGGACCCTAGAAGGCGACCCTTTGCAGCATAGCGCTCAGCGATGGTTTGAGCCACTGCTGACTTGCCATAGCCAGCTGGTCCACTGAGCCAGCAGATAGCTCGCTTGTCAGAGCCGTTAAGCCACTGCTCGATTTGAGCGATGACCTCTAGGCGGGTTCCGGGATCACATCGAGCAACGTGACCTGCGCGAGTATGGGTGGCGTTGCTGACAGGCCTAAGCAAGTCCGGAAGACCTAGATGCCACGAACGATTTGATAGTATTGGAAAATTCATATAAAACCTGACTTACCTGGGGCAGGAGGGGCCGGAGAGCCATGAAGAACGACATCGCGGCCGGCGTTAATGACCTGTGCGCTTCCAGAGATGGTGGTTCCGATGGCGTCTTGCAGCAGTGCGGTTAATGGCGAAGATTCCATGAGTGGAATGATGTGTTGTAATGTGAGGACTAGGAAAGTTTGAAGGGCTAAAGACGTCAATAGGTTGGGCCGTGTCGTCGTGGTTGATAAAGAAGAGGTGAGATCAGCTTAGGAGATCAGTTGTGAGAATTCCTTGTCAAAATCCTAATCGGGTGACGAAACTCGACACAGAGTTCTGCTCCAAAAATGCCGCTCTCAAATATCGACACACCTCCACCCCCATCCCGCGCCATTCGCTCCTCAACCTCCAGCTCTTCCTCCATCGCCACCCCCCACAGCAATGGCTTATAGGAGAGGTCAGAAGACGATTTTGACGGTCCCGGGACATCTACGTCCCCATGGATGGATGTCTACCCTCAAACCCAGCAGATTGCACCCGCAAGTCTCTCCTACCACACTCCACGCCAACTCATCTTTCCATCTCCTCCCACTCACGCTGCCTCACCCGCGATGCCCTACGAGCGCAGTCTGACGGTAGTGCTTGGGTATCGTCGAACTCGTTTCCATCGTCTCCAGGTACCGTGCAAACATCGAACACCGTCGACGTCTAATCCCATAGTAGAGGACCGGAATTTGATTCTCGGCTGCTCGCTAGTATCAACGACGAAGAACTTGAAATCGAGCATCAGAATCACAGCCGTTCTTTCCACCTCTTTCCCTTCACAAGACAGCTCAACACCAATACCGTCATCCACACAACAACTCTCCCTCAGCGCCACTTTGAATTCTCTTCGAAACAGACGCACCCTTCATGACCCCAGGCACCCATGGGCCATACAACACCATCCTGGTTCTTTGAAGAGGAAGCTGCCGATATGCCATACAGCGCTGATACCGTGGACTCCGGAGTTCGTGGGTACGGCTGCGTGGATGGAGGGGATGTCGATAGGGAGGAGAGGGAGGAGAGGGATAATGCGCGGAGTGTATATGGGGTATGGAGGTCTTGGCTTGGGTGCATTTCAGGAAGGATCAAGCTGCTCGTCATAGCCAAACAAACCCTACCTTCGAGTCCCACTTTCGCCTTTTCCGTTTGGAGAGTTGTGCTACGAACCCGGAAATGGCGAGGGCGAATTTGATTTAGAGCGGCAGTCTGGTCCTCTCCCCTCCCAACGTTCACCGCCAACCCTTTTAGCCTGAAACCCCTCCCCATTGCTCAACACCACCTTATCAGCCAGACTCACAACCACTCCATCTCCCTTCTTCCTCTCCCTCCCCGCTCACCCTCTGCATCGTCAAGGTCTTGATGTTTCGTTGGCGTTGATAATGGCGATGCTTGAAGGAGGGCTCACTGGCGAACAGAGGGTCGTGGCCGTTTGCAAAGTGAGGTCAAAAGGCCCTTGATTCATCAGTTTCTATTTATTGAAGAGACTTTTCAAGTCAGGCTACTTTCATTCCTATAATGGCGGTAGCTAACGAGTCTACACACAGCTGGCTAGCTTTCCTCACGAGGAGACTACGAGTCCTCATCTGACGCTATCACAACGTTAAGCTCAAGTCGAGGCTTGCGAACGAAAGCCCTTCCACTTACTTTCCTTATGTCAACGACGGACGACAACAACCTAGCCTCTTCAACGCCCTCACATAAGACCCCCTTTGCAGTGGCGCCGCTTCTCCCTGTTGTGTTTTACAGCCACAACTAGGGACAGAAGTTAGCACCTCCCCCCTGCAACGTGAAACAGATGTTGTTCGGACGGCAACAAAAACGCGCTGCTAGACCGGAAACTGTTCGTGATACATATAGGATGACATTGAGCGGATATTGAAGAAGGTGTTGAAGGATTTCAAGTTTCGTTTTGTTCCGTCTTTTGTTGTTATCACCTTATGGTCACTACTGCAGATCCACATGCACTGCTTCTCCAATACACCTGATTTTGCAGCGCCTCTCTATTCACTTTCCCAACCTTACATCAGATCATAGGTACGCAACCCACTCCTTTCTTCCCTTCCCCTCTCACCCCGTCTCTCCACAGGTGTCATAACATACAGCATAGGGTATCTTCCGACGCCAAATGTTCTCTACCTCCCCCTCCCATTGCTTTATGCTACCGACATCTTTGAAAAAGGAGAATGCCATACGGAGATAATACCCTAGACAGCGGAGTTCGCGACGAACGTGGCGAGGAGGGGTGGATACTGTGGGTTAGGATACCTGGAGGAGAGTGCGCACGGTTTAATGCAGTGGTTTTGGGCGCATATAAGGAGTGCCTTGCGCTAGATTAGGAAAGGAGACGTTATCTATGATGACGACGACGTTTTCAGAGTTCTCTCTGTATCTCGACTTGCCTCCCGTCCACCCAACGCCTACAGCCCCGAATTTGATCAGTTTATTTAACGTCCACAAACATGTCGTACAAGTTCCCTCACATACCCTTCATCACTTCGTTCCTGCGCCTCCCCTCACTTCTTCTTTAGACTCAAGGACGGGCCCACAATTCGGCCGATTTCAAGAAGAAATTGCATTTCTTTGGGGGGATCGAAAACTGCATCTTCAGTCGCCTACGTCCTGGACGTCAGACGATGAGTTCGCTCTTGCCTTCTGCGGTTCAATATTCGACCCCCGCAGAGTAGCCATCAAGTTGATCATCCTGAAATGCAATGGCTTCTCGTTGACGTCCCCGGTCAATGACCGCTCTCCACCTAGTTTAAGCCATCCGAACTCGCTCCTTTGTCACTCACCCCTTCGTTCTGCAAAGCCAAGCGCGAAGAGAAGAAGCACTTGCCAAAGTTACCCAGCACCACCCATTCCTAGGCTCACCCTCTTCAGCTCAACCTCTTCCTCTGTCACGACTTCCTCCTCTTCCCACGCCATTTCTTCTCCCTCTTCCTCACCTTCCCCTCTTCCTCCTACTCCCACTCCCATGTCCCACGTACGCCGTCATGTATGTAGGCCCCATCCAAGGTCTTGCGTTGCAGCAGACTGTGTTCGAGACGACCAGTTTTCGGTGTTCCCCCTCTCTTTGTATGAGGAAGACTTCAACGTGTACTTGCAGGGCGTGGATTGGCAGACAGACACCACAATTCGTGAGGAACGTGAACAAAGAGGCGTGGCGATGTTGAGGGTTTTTCTTGGTTTGGGTACTGTCAGGAGTAGGACGAAGACGATCTGAAAGGTTCTGTGGACATCTATATCGCCACGAATGGATATCGATCCCTCAAGCTCCGCAGATCGTACCCGTAAAATCTCTCCTACCACAATCCATGCGAACCCATCTCTCCTCCCACTCACCGTGAAGGACAAAGCCCAACGCTTTGCATTTTGTTGTTGTCAGAGGGCGGTATGTCGGGATTCTGTCGGAGTGGAGTCAGATATGGTACAAGACTTCGAATTCAACCGTTAGGAGGGTAGGGGGAAAGACGAGAAGTCGGCGTGATGTATGGAGTGTAAGCTGTGACAAGAGGCATTTCTCCGACAGTGACATTATTGCGAAGGAGCAACTTGGGCGCGCATATATGGTGCTTCTATGAAAGACTCACCCCCAGAAGAAAAAGTTGTGCAGAGACGATAAAGGATTTGTCCACTGGGAGATGACATACTAGGCATAAGATCCCAGGAAGGTCCATAGAACGATTGGGTTTTTGCTGACGAGTCGATTACTGCACCAGAATTTAAGGAACGACGTGTATTTGGTGGACAGGCGCATCTCATCGACTGCAGCTTCAGAGACCATCAGCGACGGGAATGGCTTGACCTCCACCGTGCCAACGTGTACGCACTATTCGCTGGCGCTGTGGGCCAGATGAGGCAACGTGAGGGACACGGTCCAGGAGAAATGAATTGATTGATGCGAGGAGCGAGATGCGTTGGAGATGAGGGAGTGGAAGGGAATCGCGGTGCAAGACCAGGATACGCGGGAATGTATTACGAGGTGATTTGATTGGATTAAGGCAGTCAGCAGGTAACGATAATTCTACTAACAAATTGAAAGAGAGATGTGCATTGATGGTGTAGCGGTAACATTGGGTCTTCCCATCCCGTCAAATCTGACATGGCCTAGCTCCGGGTTCGACTCCCGGTCAATGCATACTTTGATGTTCAGTACATATGAAAATTCAAGTTTTTCGTAATGAACCTTTTGGCAGGCTATGCAATCACTTGTGGAACCAACGAAAAGAAATAAGCCGCCGAAGAGTCAACATTCATTTCAAAGGAAAGAAACCGCAACATATATCTAATTCTACCTACAACCGCATAATTAGCTGCTTAATCCCCGACATCCAAAGACCAATATCATCCGTTTGCGATCCGCGAGTAAGGAGGTCAACATGAATCGCCAGCGCAGCTGGACGGTCACGGGCCTCCATAGCTACGACAGAATGGTCAGCACGAGCAGGTAGTGAGATCGTTATCA
>Ga0307507_10005226_pt1 | contig 21623 bp, 3 predicted proteins | sample 7_EM_MG_FD_207223 | JGI IMG/M metagenome (GOLD analysis project Ga0307507, IMG submission 207223) | Populus trichocarpa ectomycorrhiza microbial communities from riparian zone in the Pacific Northwest, United States - 7_EM | ecosystem: Host-associated > Plants > Roots > Unclassified | place... | reverse complement strand
TTAATTGCGTGTTAAGAAATATATAGTTAGCTTTTAAAGTTGTTAAGTTAGTTAATTGCATATTAAGTTAGTTAAATTGCGTATTAAGTTAGTTAATTACATATTAAGTTAGTCAAATTGCGTGTTAAGTTAGTTAATTATATATCAAGTTATTAAATTACGTGTCAAGTTGGTTAATTATGTATCAAGTTGGTCGAATTATATATCAAGTTGGTTAATTATATATCAAGTTGGTTAAATTACGTGTCAAGTTAGTCAATTATGTATTAAGTTAGTTAAATTGTGTATCAAGTTAGTCAATTGCATATCAAGTTGGTTAAATTGCGTGTCAAGTTGGTTAATTGCGTGTCAAGTTGGTTAATTGCATATCAATTACGCGAAACGCGAAAATCAAAGTCTACTTAAATCTTATCCTACGAATATTTTCCCGATGCATTTGTTATCGCCATTAACTTAAATTAGCAGGGGAGGCTTATTCTTTTGTCTAGGTAGTGGGTTATTTACAGCCTTCTGTAGCTTATCCGGCGAAAAGATAGGGTAGACTTTAATTAAGTCTAGGAGCTTAACCTTGTATAAGTTGCCTTCTTTATTAAGGATCTTATACAGTCCTGCTATCTTATAGTCTAGCTTGTGGCTAGGCCGTTCTATCTTCTAGTTCTTTATTATAACCCAGACCCTATTATCCACGGTAAAGTCAGGCTTGCGCCTATACTTGTTTACCTACTGTTCTATTAATCTCTGGGCCTTTTCTAGATTTGTATAGGCTACTGTCTAGGCTTCTTTTAAGTGTTTAGCGTATTGCTGGGCTTCCTTATAAGACAGTCTTTCGCATACAGTCTGTGGCCCCTTTAGTCTTTCCCAGTTAAAGCTTATATAGGGTAAGTATCCTATTTCTAGCTAAATAGGTGCAAATCCCGTAGAGTCGTAGGGTAGGGTTGCCTGGGCGTAGTCTATTAGGGGTAGTAGTTCGCCCTAGTTGTCCTAAAAGTAGTTAATAAAGGGCCGGAGCCTTTAGTCCAAGTATTAATTTATAATCTCTATCTAACCGTCTATCTGGGGGTGGTATGCTGTGGAAAGCTTTAGCTTAATGCTAAGAATCCAAGTAAACTTATTCTAGAAGGCCAATATAAACTGCGGCCTGTAATTGGATATAATAGTATCTGGTAGTCCGTAGATTTAGTAGACATAATAGATATATAGTTGGGCTACCTCCTTGGCATTAATATCCTTGTGATAGGGGATTAAGAACGGGCGCTTACTAAAATGGTTAACTAGGATTATTACCATATTATATCCATTACGGTCTGTAGGCAGCTTATAAAAGTCTATAGAGATATGCTGCCAGGGGCGTTCTGGTATTAGGAGTAGCTTTAGTAGTCCTAGGGTCTTATCCCGTGGAATCATAGACCTATAGCAGTTGTTACAGTTCCGTATATAGCGGTCAATATCCGTAACCATTCCGGGCCAGTAGTATCGGTCACTAATAATTTTACGGGTCTTATTCTTTCTGGGGTGGGCCGTAGAGACCTAGGTATAAGCTTTGGTAATAAGCTAGGTCCATAAGTTCTGTTCTTTAGTTACTACTAGCCGTTCCTAGTGCTTAAGTAGTCCGTTTTTAAGGGACCATAGGCTGGCAACGTTCTTTGCCTTTTTACAGTACTCCTGTAGAGAGGGGGCCGTATAGTTTGCCTACAGTAGTTTATTAATAAGGTTAAGTTCTATAGAGTTAACGGGATATATCTTAGCGTCTAAAGGGTCCGTATTTCGTTCTACCTATATCTAGGGGTTAAGGTGCTCTGGTCGTAGTAGTATTTAGGTCTATAATAAGATCTTTACAGCCACCTAGTTACCTAGGTCCTGTTTACACCTTATAAGAGTATCCGCACGGTTTATAGTGCCTGGTCTATATATAATTAAAAAGTTAAACTAAGATAGGATATCCGCCTAGCGTGCCTACTGGGCCGTAAGGGCCTTAGTTATTATAAAGTATTCTAGGGCCTTGTAATCTAAAACTACCTTAATAGGCTTAGGGGTCCCCTCTAGCTATATACGCTAGTGCTAAAAGCTAGAGATAATAGCTAGTATTTCTTTGTTATAGATGTGGTAGTTTAGCTTAGCATCTATTATAGTCTTTAAATAGTATGCAATAGGGTGCCATTCTCCATCTGGTTGCTTTTAGGAGAAAACTCCGGCTATCACGCTATCTAAGGCATTAGTTTCTAGCATTAAGGGCCGTTCTAGGTTAAAGTGGGCAAGTAGGGGAGCCAATACTAGCCGTTTTTTAAGCTCATTAAAGGCCTGCATATATATGGCGTTAAAGTGGAATGGCTGGTCCTTCCTAGTAAGGCGGTTAAGAGGCTAGGTAATCCTGCTATAGTTTTTAATAAAGCGTTAGTAGAAGTTATAGAAACCTAAAAATAATTGCACCCCCTTTATAGCCTATAGGGGTGTCCACTAGTTAATTACAGCCGTTTTCTTTAGGTTGGCTTTAATTCCATCTATACTAATAATAAAACCTAGGTACTTTATACGCTTAACACTAAATTCCAATTTCCTAATATCGGCCTGGAGACCGGCCTCGCGGAGCCGTTATAGGACTTTATGGATATGCTCCTCGTGTTCTAACTTATTCTTGGAGTAGATTATAATGTTATCTAGGTAGGCCGTATAGAAGTTATTAAGGTAGTTAAAGAGTATATTATTTATATATTGTTGGTATATAGCCAGTCTATTAGTCAGTCTAAAAGGAAGTACTTTGCATTTATATATTCCGTAACGGGTCTAAAATATAGTAAGATCTTCTAATCTAGGGTTTATTCTAATCCGGTAAAAGGCCTAACGGATATCAAGCTTAGTAAAGATCTTAGCTCTACTTATTTGGGTTAAAGTCTTATTAAGTAAGGGCAGTGGGTAGCGGTCCTTGCGGGTTATATTATTTAATTTGCGGTAGTTAATGCAGAAACAAAGTCCTCCATTTAGCTTTTTGGTAAAGAGAATAGGCGAGTTAAAAGGGGCTTAACTGGGTTTAATAAAGCCCTTATTTAGGTTATTAATAAGGTACTGCTTTATAGCCTATAATTCGGCAGTAGACTGCTGATAAAGGGGGCTATAGCTAAGTGTGTCTTCCTTATCTAGCTCAATCTTAATCTTATGGTCGTATAGTTAGTAAGGCGGGAGTATATTAGACACTGCCTTAGAGAACACGTCCTTAAATTTCTAGTGTTAATAGGGTAGTTTCTGTTCTACTAGCTCCTTGTCTATAAGCTCGCCTTCCTATTTGCTAAGCTTATTTTCCTTTTTCTTAATTATTTAATCAATTTTATATAAGCTAGTGGTAAAGGCAATAGTATTAGGTTAGACCAAGTTTTGGTAGAATCCTATAGCGCCAATACAGCAGATATTAACTAGTAGGAGGTCCATAGGTTTCTTTACAGACTATTATTAGGTCGTATTTTGCGGTTTAGGGTTTATAATCTTTCTTAGCTCCTGTTCTATCTTTCGCAAGTTGTCCTTCCAGTCTATATATTTAGTATGGCGTCTAATGCTTCTTGCTATTCTTTATAGCTACATAGGGCCTAAGTTCCCTATAGGGAGCTCCGCTAGCTTTTTACTGACTTTTTTAATCTCTAGTGCGGGTGGTATAATATAGGTAGTCTAGGGGCGGTGTAGTATGCGGACCTGTTACGGATTAAGCTGTATATCTTTCTTAAAGGCCTGGTCTCTGCGCATAGCATCGGCCTAGTAAATAGTATTAATCTAGGGCCGTATAAGGTTTTCTATTATAATGCTGATTTCTTTTATAAAGGAAGGGGTTAGGGGTAGGGTTTTAAACTAGATAAGCCATCTATTCCGTATGTTAAGCTATAAGCCTAAATAGGCTAGCCATTTTCTCCCTATAATTATATCGTGGCTCCCAAGGTCCGTAATAAGAAAGGGGACGTTATACTACCTTTATCTGTCGATGTGGAGGTAAATCCGCAAGATAGTTATAATGGGTAGCCCTATTCATCCATTATACCTACAAATAGGAATTGGTTTGGGCAGTTCTTTAAAGGGTGTATTTAAAAAGTCAGCCAGCTTTATAGTATACTAGGTGTCTATTAAGGCAAAGGCATTTACTCCAGAGTTAGCTAAAGTAGAGGTTAAAACTTGATATCTATTACGGAATAAGGTATAAGGGATAGTATAGCTTCTTCTACTAACTAGCTAACCTAGATTAATATATAATATATTAATCCCTTTTAACCCTAGAGAGGAGTCTTCCTCTAGGGTTCCTCTTTTTCTAACTCTGTACTATCCTCCTAAATCAATAGAACCTTGCCTATTTTTGCTTTTATCTGGTAATTCTTTACAAAGTAGTCTTTCTGGCCGTATAAAAAGCAAGCTCCTTAATTACTAAGGGCCTGTTTATAGGGGTCGTTGTATATAGGCTAAGTGTGCGCCAGACCCGCAGTAGGACTAGCTGCACGGCTAGCTGCTGAATTAATGGCGGGCTATACGGCTGGTGCTATAGGAGTTACAGATCGTGCTAGGGTGTTATAGGCCGTTTATAAAGTGCTTATAGTCTAGTTTGGAAAGTTTCTAGCTTTGTACCGCTTAGATCGTGCCTTAATTTAATAGAGGCCTTGGTTAATAGCTAGGCAGTAGTCCGTAAGTACCTTTAGTGTCTATACAGTAGTAAAAACTGGCAGTACGGCGCGCTGTAGGTCTAGGGTAAGCTTGTTAAAGAGGTCTGGTATTAGGTCTTTATAGGGAATTTGGGCTTGGCCGGCTAGGTGCAGAAAGCGGGTCTAGAAGGCTAAAAAGGTCTCTATTGTCTTTATATTAAGAGCTTTATAATTAAGGCAGGCGTTCTATATCTTAAAGGGGTCCTTATAAATGGAAGATAGGTAGTTGACTATCTCTTCTTTAGAGAGGAAGGGGTCTGCCAAGTCCTAGACGTATTACGGATGTAGATGCGTCTGTGCGTCCCTACTAGTACGGCCGAAGACGTAGGCCATTTTAGCTTAGGTAGTAGGGAAGTGGTCCGTATTAACTTTAAGCTTGTCTTGTAGTTAAAGCTTCTAATTGTTAAATATAGGGTTAGTTCCGTCTATAAGCAATAGGGGGTCCGCAACCTTCGCGGACCGCGATAATGCTAATACTGTATATTAGGCTATGGTTTTAAGAATTATAGCAAGTCTCTAGGTGTCTAATAACTCCTTACTAGGTATAGGGGTGTCTCTGGTTTTAAGTAGCTCTTAAAGCCGTTTAATTTTAGCATTAGCTGCTGTAAGCTCTTCCTAGGGGGTTAAGACGGCGACTGTTTCACTATTAGAGGTATTTGCGGGTCCTATAGCGGCTTTGCCAGCTACTGTATTTCTTGGCATGGTGGTAGGGGTATTGGGTAATTTCTAGTATTTGTTTATTTTCTAGGGGTTCTGGTCTATGCGTGTCCTATTCTTAGGTTTCGCGTTCTGTTTGTGTTCTTTTGGTTCTTAGGGGTCTGTCCTGTCCTTGTGGTCTTGGTAATGTCCTTAGGGTCCTATTCTGTGTCCTTTATAGATATATTTGAGTTCCTTCTTAGGAAGAAAGAGTAGTTAAGCTTTGGATAATGTTAGCGACTTAGTTAATTAAGGCATGAGCATAGCATAAGGGACGCGCAAGCCTGTATAATTGGTAGTCTATAAACGAGGATCCAAAGCTAGAGAAAGGAAGGAGAAGAATAGCAGCGCCGCTCGACATTTTATGCGGTCCTCGAGTCACGTGACTCGCGTCTACCATAATCCACGTCTACTAAGATCCACCGTTTTCCACCAGCGCCGTAACAGTTAGTGCATAAGGGGTATAGCAGTATTACGTATTTTAGTGTCTATCTTGGCTAGCTATATTTATATTTTAGGCTATTTACTAGGATACCTACCTAGTAGAGCTAATCTTTTAGTCCTATTATTCCTGTTCTTAAGAGTGTTGCTATTATATTTTCTGCCTTTATTAGACCTTCTTAGAGCCCTTAAGTGTTTACTCCCTATGGCGTTAACTATGCTATAGCTTAGGTTCCTTTTGTCTAAGTTAGCCTCTATACCTTTAACTCCCATTTACCTTTTTAGTATTAGTTTAACTAGTATTATATTATAGTAGATGGTTTTCTAGCGTTCTTTTATGCTCTACTTTGGCTCCTTTCTCTCTCTTATTATTATTTTTACTGGCCTCTTATACGTCTCCCTTCCTCCTCTATATAGGCTTGGGCCCTAATATAGCACTATTCTTTTTCTACTTTCTTTACCTGTTTCTTTAATATATCTTCCCTACTTTAGGGTTATTAGTTTGTTCTCCTATAGGGCACCCTAGAGTCCCTCTATAGTTTATTTAGGCGTATCTTAATATACTTTATAATATTAAAGTTGCGTTTATTTTGCGCCCTTTATATTATAGTGGCTTTAATATATAGTTATAGGGGGGGGATGTTGGCTTCCTTTTTAAGCAGTGCTATAGCCATATGCTTATACCCGCCTATTATGCTCTAAAGGCAGGCTGTTTAGACCTTTTAGAGTAGTTTAAGGAGTGATTTAGGGGGGCCTTTCTTAGTTTCTCTAATGGCCCAAATACTAGATCCGTATGTTATGGTTAGCCAGATAACTACTATATATAGTAGGCGTAACTTATAAAAGCATGGACCCTATATAGAATCAACAATACTAGATAATGCAATATACTGTGCTTGGCCCTTATGGGCCGCTTACACCATATATGCGCTTTACTAGAGCTTGCTGTCTACCTATACTTCTAATACCCTTAGGCCCTAAGCTGGTTAACCCCTAAAGCCTTAAATGTAAATTACATGCTAGAGATCTGCAGATTAGTTGCGTTTTCTTATAAAATAGATTAGCTGGTATTTCTCTGGTAAAAATTAGACTCTATATTGTCTTGCCTATTCTATATAGGTATTATAGGCTCTCTTTAGTGTTCTACAATTCTCTATGGCTGTTGGCCCGTATATAATTAGGTTTATATTATTAATAAAGCCTATTCCCTAGGTCGCCCCTTCCTTAAAGAAGTTAAGTAGGTTGCTTATAAAGAAGAGGAAGAAAATAGGCAAGAGGGGTAATCCTTGTGGTATTCTTATTATAACTGCTATAGGGGGGCTCTAGTATCCGCTAAAGACCAGTAATATTTCTTTCTAGCCTATAAACACTTAGATAAATTATATAATCTATTCTAGAAAGCCCTTTGCCCTAAGGATATATAGGAGGCGCTTATAGGGTATATTATTATAGGCACCGCTAATATCTAGGCTAAGCATTAATACTACAAAGTCCCTTTGCATCGCCCATGCGGTTTTAATGGTGGTAGTGAGTAGTATAAGTGCTAATAGTGTTAAGCGGTTCTTTATTGCCCCTATTTAGCTTTATAGTAGTAGGGCGTGTTCCTTAGCCGTGTCTATTATACGGTCCGCTATTACCCTTTCTAAGATCTTGCTAAGAGTGTTTTCTAAGGAAATAGGGCGGTAGCTTCCTGGGGTTGAGTAATCTGCTTTGCCTTCTTTTTGTAGAATAACCGTCGTCATGGCTCTACTAAGTTGTAGGTAGTAGCCTATAGCAAAGCATGCTCTGGCTACGTCTACAAGCTAGGGTGTTATAATTTATTTATCTGTAGCATTTATAGGTAGGTCCTATAATTATTATATTAATATATTAGGCTTCTAATTAAGTTTACCTAATTAGTATATAATCTTAAAGTTAAATTATAAGAGGTATTTAGCCCAATAAATTTAGCGCTATATTAATTGCTTTATAGTTATAAAGTATTATAGGTTCTTATAGCCTATTAATACGCGTACTAGGAATAATAATCCTTTAAGCTTAAGACGCCATTATTATTATTCATTGCTTAACGTCCGATTCGGATCCCTATTAGGCCCACGCGGACTACTCCTTATATACATATGGGGAGAAAACTCTATTTAAGAAAACCCCATAATCCGTCTCCCCGCCTTTTAGGGCTCGCTTATAAGTCGCCTGTAAGTTACCAGTGGTGCTCTACTACCTTACTTTTTAACCTCCTTAGGAACTACTGCTGCTATAACAAACCTACGGACGCGCTAGTATTACACACTATACTCTACTCCTATAGAGTTATTAGGGGGCGCCTGTTACTTACCCCTTTGCCTTTTATTGCTATTTCCTTTGCAACCTAGAACTAGTCTAGTATATTTTAGCTAATAAGCCACTAGGTAGCCGCCTTAAGGCCTTTCTATATTAAGAGTAGTGTATTATAGTTTTCTGTGCCAGCTACTAAGAGCATTGCTTCTTAGCCGGTGCGTAAGGGGCATAATAGTATTATATGTTTTAGTATCTGTCTTAGCCAGCCATATTTGTACCTTAGGCTACCCACTAGGGCACCCACCTAGTAAAGCTAATCTTTTAGTCCTATTATTCCTATCCTTAAGAGTGTTGCTATTATATTTTCCGCCTTTATTAGGCCCTCTTGGAGCCCTTAGGTATTTACCCCCTATAGTGTTACCTATACTATAGCTTAGGTTCCCCTTACCTAAGTCTACCTCTATACCTTTAACTCCTATTTGTCTCTCTAGTATCAGTCTAACCAGTATTATATTACGGTAGATGGTTTTCCAGTACTCTTTTATGCTCTACTTTAGCTCCTTTCTCTCCCTTACTATTGTCTTTGCTGGCCTCTTGCGCATCTCCCTTCCTCCTCTATATAGGCCTAGGCCCTAGCGCCGCACTATTCTTCTTCTACTTTCTCTACCTGTTTTCCTAATATATCTTCCCTACTTTGGGGTTGTTGGTTCCTTCTCCTATAGAGCACCCTAAGGTCCCTCTATAGTTTGTTTAGGCATGTCTTGATATACTTTATAATATTAGAGTTGCGTTCCTTTTACACCCTTTATATTACATTAGCTTTAATATATAGTTATAGGGGGGGAATATTGGCTTCCTTCTTAAGCAGTGCTATAGCCGTTCGCTTATACCCGCCTGTTATACTCCTAAGGCAGGCTGTTTAGACCTTTTAGAGTGGTTTAAGGAGTGATTTAAGGGGGCCTTTCTTAGTTTCTCTAGTGGCCTAAATACTAGATCTATACGTCATGGTTAGCCGGACAACTGCTATATATAGTAGGCGTAACCTCTGGAAGCATGGACCCTATATAGAATTAACAATCCTGGATATAGCAATATACTATGCTTGGCCCTTATAGGCCGCTTATGCCGTATGTGCGCTCTACTAGAGCTTACTGTTTACCCATACTCCTAATACCCTTAGGCCTTAAACCGGTTGACCCCTAAAGCCTTAGATATGGATTATATGCTAAAGATCTGCAGATTGGTTACGTTTTCTTATAAAATGGATTAGCTGGTATTTCTCTAGTAAGAATTGGACTCTATGTCGTCTTGCCCATTCTATATAGGTATTATAGGCTTTCTCTAGTATCCTGCAGTTCTCTATGGCTATTGGCCCATATATAATTAGGTTTATATTATCAACAAAGCCTATCCCCTAGGTCGCCCCTTTTTTAAAGGTGTTAAGTAGGTTGCTTACAAAGAAAAGGAAGAGTATAGGCGACAGAGGTAATCCTTATAGTATTCCTGTTACGACTATAATAGGGGGGCTCTGGTATCTGCTAAAGACTAGTAATGTTTCTTTCTGGCCTATAAATTCTTAAATAAATTAAATAATCTATTCTGGGAAGCCCTTTGCCCTAAGGATATATAGGAGACGCTTATAGGGTATATTATTATAGGCGCTACTAATATCTAGGCTAAGTATTAATACTATAAAGTCCTTTCGCATAGCCCATGCAGTTTTAATAGTAGTAGCAAGTAGTGTAAGTGCTAATAGCGTTAAGCAATTCTTTCTTACCCCTATTTAGCTTTGTGGTAGTAGGGCGTGTTCCTCTACTATATCTGCTATATGGTCCATTATAACCTTTTCTAAGATCTTGCTTAGGGTGTTTTTTAAGGTAATAGGGCGGTAGCTTCCTAGGATTAAGTAGTCTACTTTGCCTTCTTTTTATAAGATAACCGTTGTTATGGATCTTCTAAGTCGCGGGTAGTAGCCTATTGCAAAGCATACTCTAGCTACGTCTGCAAGCTAAGGTGCTATAAGTGGTCTATAGGTCTTTAGGGCTTTGTTTAGGATCCTATCTGGTCCTAGTGCTATATTGTTTAAGAGGCAGCTAATAGTTCTAGCCATTTCTTTAGTTGTTATGTCACTGTTAACCCTTAGGTAAGTTACTGGTGTTTTACTAGTAATATTGCTAAGGTCTACTAGAGCTGGTTAAGGGAAAAATCTTTCTATAAGGATCTTTACCTTCTCGTTATTATTACTTGTGGCCTATAGTTCGCCTACTCTTTATAGGGATAGTAGGTGTGGATCTTCTACTAGGCGTCCCGCCTTTTTCTTTACCTATTTTACTATAGTCTAAAGGCCCTTATTATAGGGGAGACTTAGGTTAGTAATATATTTGTTTATAAACCGTCTCTAGTTATTCCTTACTTTTTTTCTTAGGGTATTTTTTAGCTGGTTTCTTGTGTCTTTATATTATCTCTTATCCTCAGAATTATAGCTGCTTATGTATTTCCTCCTTGCTCGTCATTGGCCGGCTACAAGGGCCGCGCACTATGCGGACCATATATGTCGCGTGTAGGGGCCTAGTTTTGAAACTAGGTAGTGCTCTTTTAGCCCACTTTTAATTGCTGCCTAGATCCTTTCTAGTCTTTAATTAATTTCCTTAGGGGTAGCCAATAAGCCTCGCTTATTTGGTATTAGGTGGATTTCTTCTAGGTTTTAGAGTTATTATTTAATTATATTAAGGAAGCTATCTATGTTAAGCTTCCTTATTGCGTATTTTTTGCTATTTGGTTGCGCCTTAATATCTAGATCTAGTTGTATCTGGATAGGGATATGGTTTAAGGTAAGTGCCCATTCTTCTTTAGGGGAGTACCTTTTAAGTCTCTAGTATAGGTTTTCGTCCATAATTGTAAGGTCAATTATACTTTTGGCGGTACCCCATTACCATATAATTGCACCTGGGGGGGTAGCTAGCTTAAGGCCCCCGTTATTTATAGCTCTTAGTAGGCACTCTGTAACCGACTACGGTACCCTGCCAAACCACCACTGTTTTATCTGCGTATCACTTACGTATCACGCTGTTTTGCTTACGTATTCGTCTCCCCTTCCATTTATTTCCATACCTTCCTCGTGTATATATGGACACTTTAGATCTCCATTTACAATTAAGTCGCTCACTCAATTCTCCCATACTTGCACTGTTACACACTCTACCTGTTAATTAGCAGCAATATGGATGCCCCCCTACTATGGGTGGTGGAGGTTTATGTCTCCTAGTAGGATAAACTTTGCGTATTCAGTTTCTAGCAAGCTTATTATAGATATAATGTTCTCTATCTATACTACTCCTTTAACCCTAGGGTTATAGATATTAATAATTTGTACTAGTCCCCTGTATATCTAGATAGTTATAACTGTAATATCTAGGTTAACTGCCTGCTATAACCATAAGGTAAGGCTGATATTTTTGCTAATTATAAAGCATACGCATATAGCTGCTTTTGGTTTATACAGGAGCTAGAATCCTTAGGGGCAGTATATTAATTATATATAGGTATTATAATACGGCTTTTATATAGCAAGAATATAGTGTTTCTCTAAGTCTAGACTGTCTAGTAGGGGCCTTGCTAGACGGTGGTTCGTATTACCGCAGTTATACTATATAATGGTCAAGTAGCGGACCCCTAGTAGGGGTCCTTTACCTCTCCTTTACTCCTTGCTTCTTCTGTTTCCACTTTCTTTAAAATATTCAGAACTTCTGTCTCCTGTATTTACTCCCTAGCCACTACTTATTTTATATAGAGCTTTCTATTTCTGTGTCTTATATTCCTACTAGCCTTTTTAAATCTAAGTTTATTATTGCCTCTGGTTCTTTCCCTGTTCTCGCTGGTTAGCTATATACCCCTTATAAGCTAGCTATATGTGTTATATTTACCACGTTAAATCTAATTCTTAATTATCCCGGCCTTAAACTTGCCGTAGCCGTCTATAGGGGTCTTTTTACTAGGCGTTCTCTCCCTTATATCCTATATGTCCCTTATGTCCCTGTTCGGTTTAGTAATGTCGCGTAGCGTCGCTTTTAGCCCGTTAAGGCTTGGGATAGCTGGCTTAGCCCCCCAGTATTAAAGGTAGAAAATGCTAGGAAAACACCTGTATCCCCCTAGCTTATTGCCTATTGTTTTTATTTATATAACCTGGCGTGCAGTTGTTCCCGTAGCTATTAAGCCCTTTCCTTCTGTCTCCTGTATTTAATACAGTCTTCTCTCTCCCACGCCTTATATGTGCTTTAGTAACAGTTTGCGTATTTTATTTAGTCTTAATTTATATATTACCTTATATTATAGGGACCTATATAGTAGCCGTAGCACACCTATACTGCGTATATAGATTGGGTGTGTCCCTATTATATATAGCAATAACATTGTTTTAGGTGTAGTCTGTGGTTATAAAGCCTTATGTTATATATAAGGCCATTTATAATTATTTCTTTTTGGATAAGAAGTTTTTGCATTTCTGGTGTATATACGCTAACAATAAGGGAGCTATGTGTTTGTTTGTTGTTTCCCTAGCAAGTCTCTAGCGCCCCTTATATCCTTTTATTGTTCTTATTGTATACTTAGTTTATATTTTCCTATTAAAGCCATTAGATCTAGGTAATTACGAGTCCTAGTATAAGGCGTTCCGTTTGTTTTACTATCTCCTATATAGTTGCTGTATTGTCTGCCTAGTGTCCCCTTTCTACCCTAAGGCTTATGGGAACTAACAGGACTTTAACTAGGTGATCTTTATAAAGCACTTTTATGCTAATACGCTCTCCTAGCCTGTCCCCTACCCTTATAGCCCGTTCCTTTACCTATTAGTCCTTTAAGGTAACTCTAATGTCTCTACTCCTAAGGTGTTAGACTGTAACGGTGTTATAGACCTCCTTGCAAATCTCTATAAAAACTTCTGTTTCTAATTGTCCCCTAAGTTCCTCTACCTTTTCTGTATTTGGTTATATTATGATTATATACCTAGTTGTTGTCTTTAGGGGGGTAGGTTCCCTATACTATAAAAGCGCAGCTATAGCGGCCTAGGTGCGGTTCGCCTATTAGGGGGAGTTTTATTTATCTTTAATTTTGTTTAGCCGTTAGAGGATTTAATTAAGGGTTTACTAGAGGGGCGCCTAAGGTTTGCTAGACTAGAGCTATTTTGCTAGCTGTATTAGTTTATAATAGCTAATAGATGCTCCCCTATAGTTCTGGATATTAAACGCGTTTAATAGGCTTTATATTTTGTTAGATGCCTTCTTAATTAGGGTATTTCTGCTTTCTAGTATGGTATTCACCCGTCCTTATTGTTATTGTGGGGGGCCATTATTGGGTATAGGTCTGGCGGTTACGCGCGACTACGTACCACCATTATTCCACCTGTGCCTTCCCTGTAATGCATGTATCTTAGGGGATTATCAGGGTGTTTTTCAGGGTTCTTTTGGTTGGTTTGGTCTTTTTGGGCCGGGTGCAGCAAGAGCTCCAAAAGTCAGGATAATAACTAATGTTAAGACGCCATTATTTAAAATATCTAATAATTATAAGCAGTTCCTTATTATATATCTTATAGTTTAATTTAGTAGGGGTAAGTTTTTAGGAGAGAAAGGCTACTAGATATAGCTTACCGTTCTTATTATATTGCAATAATACTCCCCCTAGCGCATAATTAGACAAGTCTATTTTTTAACAATATATTTAAGGTTAGGGTTAAAGTAGGTAAGAATTAGAGCAGTTATAAAATAATACTTTAGGTTATTAAAAGCTTATTTATATTTAGTGGGGGGTATTTAAATTTTAAATTTTTTCTTATTAGGTTTACTAACGGCCAAATAGTTTTTAAGAAGTGGTTAATAAATTATTAATAGAAATTTGCGAATCCTAGAAATCCTTAAATATCTTATATATTGCTAGGGCTTTCCTAGTTTATAATTGCGGCAACTTTCTTAGGGTTTATTTTAATTCCATTACGGGATATTATTAAGCCTAAGTATATAACCTTAGATGCGTAGAACTTATATTTCTTAATATTGTATTATAGGCCTCTATTTTATAGGCGTTTAAGGACCATTCTAATATATTTTTAATATTTAAAAAGCGAGGACAAGTAGATTAAGATATTGTTAATATATACGGTAATAAATATATTAAGGAATTTATAAAGTGTATTATTAATATATTACTAAAACATACTAGGACCGTTCTTTATACTAAATGGCATTACTAAGTATTTAAAGAGTCCCTATTACATGTAAAAAGTTATATACTTCTTATCTCCTTTATATATATAGATTTTATTAAAAATAATAACTATATTAAACTTTATAAAGTACTATACCTTTACTAAATAATTAAGCGTCTCTTAAATTAAGGGAATTAAATATTAGTTTTAAATTATAATTATGTTTAAAGCTTAATAGTTAATATAGAATCTTAAGCCTCCTTCTAGCTTTTTAATAAATAGTATAGGTAAGGTAAATAGAGATTGGCTAGGGCAAATTAATCCTTTTTCCAGATGCTTATTAAGGTATTATTATATTATAAGCAGTTCTTCTTATAATATACCGTATAGTAGACTAAACTTTAGTATTATGCTAGGCTTAAGTTCTATCTTAAAATTATACTTATCTTAGTGCGGGGCTAGTTAGTCTATAAATCTTTTTTTAAACTTATTAATTAGATTATAGTACTTTTTAGGTATAAGAGGTTAAGGGTTAGGATATTATTTTGGTTTTAGTGCTTTCTTAATATCTTCTATGGTTATAGTAAAGATTTTATAATCTTATCTTTTTACTAATAAGATAAAAGGCGCGGCTTATATTATATAAATTTTAAGAGGGTTTAATAAAACATCTTTGTATTCTTTGCCATAATTAGTAGTTATAGATTTATTATATTGGCTTAAGGTTTATAGTAAGGACAATTTATATTATATTAAATTTGAATAGTTATATATATATTTATAGGGTAAATGGTTTTTTAAGTAATAACTTTAGTAGTAGGTTATATGGAAATTTAGTATTTCTTTAACCTAGCTAATTAAAGGGTTATATTATTTTAGCCATCTATATCTAAGTATTATTTTATAATACTTTAAGGGTGTCGGAATATATAGACAGAGGTTGAGGTTAAGGTTAAGGTTAAGGTTAAGGTACTCATATCTCTAATTAGTCATCCTTATAGTGACTTATTAGCCCCCTACTTAGGCACAGCAATCCTTATAATCCTCTACTTTCTCTACCTATTAAGCAACGAACAAATCCAGAGATTAATAGGCCAATTAAGTGCACTTGGGTGATACCAACATTAATTAATGGTTAACCTCACCGGTTGGCTATAGAGCAACAAGGTTCACTGCCGCCCCAGTAGTATGACGGTTTGTCTACATAGCTACCATTAAGGCGTCGTCGGTCACGGATCAACGTTGCCCCAACGTTGCCCCGACGACCGAACATGTATATAGTCGTCTACCACGCCCCTTTCTTTGAGCCCTTACCTTAGTCTACTTATAATATAGCCCCTTATTGTTGCATAATCTATTGGACCGCTCCCACGGGAAGCTAGCCGTGACATTAGACTAAGGTTATCTTTAATTAACCTATAGAGGCGACATAATACTAGGTCTAACGGTCAAACGCGTAGCCAGACAAAGAGCTGTTCTACCACTATGACTATAGACTAACCAATCTACTAAAGCCCTGCATTAAGCAGGCAACTATAATAGTGGATTAAGCAGCTGAAAGAAGAGACTACAGCAATTAGATTAAAAGGATTACCCTAACTACAACCTAAGAAATTAAAAGAGACACTATGGCGAGAAAAAGTGCATTAAGGCCTAGTGCACTAGAGATAGCCACCGACCCAGCGCTAGCAGGGCGCGAGGAACCTGTAGACGCGACACTCAAGCCACCGGAGCTCCAACTATACTATGGCGAGACGGAGCTTTCGGACGATATAAAGAGCAAATAGGACCGTCTTATGGCGTAATTAGAAGACAACGAAGACCTTATATACTTTAAGATGGAGACCAAGAGAGAGTACACGGCCGTAACCACCTAAAAGCTATTTGAGATACCTATAACCGAACTTATAGAGGAGCTGCGGCTCCAGGGAATACGAAGGAAGGCGATAGAATAGCAGATTACTATACTATAGCGTCTTACAAACAACCACGCGCATAAAGCTCTTAATGCGAAAGAGAAAGCTTAAACAAAGATGGCGGAGCTTAAGGAGCACCTAGACAATAGGACAAATGAGCTCCGCAAAGCCAATTAGAAGATATTAAAAATAGGCCGCAAGGTCACTATACAAACCCTAGATCGGGAAAATAGCAAGCGAGGAAGCACACCGTTACGGACGATATAAGAAGGGATACTACTCTCTTAGACGAGCAGTGTTGCGGGTTTAGGATATATAGTAAAGTTTCCAGACCCACCTACGCTAATAGATGGAAAAGAGCCTACCTATTATGCCTAGAGCGGCTATATACGAAACAAGCTTTAATCTAATACAGACTAGTTCTATTAAGACGACCTAGATTAGGAAGAAGATGTAAAGGTAGCGTATATTAAAATACGTGTAGGTGGCAAAGCTTATAACTACCTCTTACCCTACCTAGAAGCAGAGCGCGATATGGGACGCAACCCTACCAGCAAAGAAGTACTTAAGTTCCTAGAGAACGTCTTTAAGGACCCAGATCGCCGCATTAAGGCCTAGCAGGAACTTAAAGGCCTTAGGATGCCATACCTAGAAGACTTTAACAATTTCTAATTTAACTTTATACGGCTGGCAAATATCTTAAGGATGCCACAAAATTAGTGGAAAGAGGAGCTTTATAATAAGCTTTACAATAACCTACGTGTTCAAATAGAAGTTAAGGTGGTAGACAAAAACTATAGCTTCTAGGCCTATTGCAAGACTGCCTAATAGTACGCCTAAGGTCTAAAGTAGACAGGCAAGGAATGAAGTGACCATAGAGCAGCCTAGGCTATTAAGAGAGCTTCTACTAGGGGCGCTAAAGAGACCAAAGGTCCCCTCCCCTCCCGGCAGCCTCTAACTCTAGCACTAGTCGCAAAAGCGCCAGTCACCTATTTTAACTATAGTAAGTAAGGATACTACTCTAATAACTACCCAGCACTGAAGAAGATGGAAGCTAAAGCAATTAACCAAAGTAAAAAGTATAAGATAGTTACTGACTTATCAGAATTAGAAAATAAGCAGCTTTAGAAAAAGTCTCCTGCTTAGAGCAGATTGGAGCAATTAACACAGCGCCTATATAGCTGAAGGAAATCTTAGGAGGCGTAGCCCTTATAACACTATACAGGATTGCGCTAGGCGGTATGGCTCTTAATATAATAAGCCTGCTTAACTCTAGTGCGGGCGGAGAGGCTTTTATACACTATAAGCTACTGCCAATTATTAAGCAATAACTGCAACCAAAGCTCTATAAGATTAAAGGACGAGGAGTTGCTATATCCAGCTATAATAACTAGCAGACGGATATAATTAGATAGCTCTTTAAGGCTAACCTAGTTATAGATAGCTGATGAGTCCCTATATGGTTCCTATTCTGTAATACTAGCCGCCATAATCTTCTTATTAGCTGTAGGTGGTTTAAGAAGACTGGGGCCCTTATTAATTATAAATACTAGGTCTTAGTATAGCGAACCAAGAGGAACTACTATAATAGGTAGGACGTAATTATATTAAGAAAGGAGCTCCTATCCCCACTAATTAACAAGGATTACTAGAAAGATATAGATTAAAGGGACGTACTACTAGATCTAGAGCCTAGGCCTACCTACCAGCGTATCCTTAAATATATAGTCGCGATTAGCCAACTTTAAGAGAAGAAGTCCTCTACTAAAATCAAGCCGGAGGGATAGGCTAAGCCAAAGCAAGCCAAGCGGGCCTTGTACGACTATAAGCATACTTGGAAGATTAATACTTAAGACGCGATTAGGAAAATGGAAGACCAGCTCCACCCTAGGCTAGCTCCACCGTTAAAGCTAAAAAAGAGGAGGCCTTTATTTACTAGGGAATTCAGGGCAGCAGATATTGCGCTACTTAAGGCAAGGAACTTCTTACAAGGAGTAAAGCGTAAGGACGTAGTAATTAGATATACTAGTCTCTATAAGATAGACTAGTTAATAGAGAATAGGAAGGGACAAAACGCCCTACCTAATAATAAGGAGGAACTTCGCCGGCTTATCTATAAAAAGCTACCGCAGCCCTACTAAGAATATACTGATGGCTTCTTAAAGGCTACATCTAATACGCTACCACTATATTACAAGGGAGTGGACCACGATATTATTCTTAAAGGTAATAGCCGCAATCTAACCCCTAGCCCACTATATAATATATTACTAGAGCAGCTAGAGCTTGTTAAGGTCTACCTACAAGAGCACTTATAGAAGGGGTTTATAGTACTAAGTAATACACCCTTTATAGCTCCGGTCCTATTTACCAAGAAGCCTAGGGGGGGTGGCAATTCTATATCAACTTTTAGAAGCTTAATGCAATTACCAAAAAGGACTGCTATCCGCTGCTATTAATTAAGGAGACGTTAACAAGGCTATTAAGAGCTAAAATCTTTACTAAGCTAGATGTTCGGCAGGATTTCTACCATATACGGCTAAGGGAAGAGGTAGAGGAGTTAACCACCTTCCATATAAGGTACGGATCGTATAAGTACTATATCCTACCCTTCGGACTATGCAACGGCCCTATATCCTTCTAAAGGTTTATTAACAGCGTCCTTTTTAACTACCTGGACAATTTCTGTACAGCCTATATGGACGACATCCTAATCTATTCGGACAACCCGCTAGAGCACAAGATCTACGTCAAGAAGGTCCTATAGAGGCTTTGGGAGGTAGGCCTATAAGCAGATATTAAGAAAAGCAAGTTTAGCGTTACCAAGACAAAGTTCTTAGGCTTTATTATCGGTACTAATAGGATCGCTATGGACACTAACAAGCTAGCTATAATTAGAGATTAGGAGCCCCCTACCTCTATAAAGGGAGTGTAATCCTTTCTAGGGTTTTGCAACTTCTACTAGGCCTTCTTAAAGGATTACAGCCGAGTCGCACGACCGCTTAGTAAGCTTATAAAGAAGAAAGCATGGCACCTACTAGGGGAGGAAGAGCTTAAAGCCTTTAAGCAAGTTAAGGCCCTTATGCTATTAGGCAGTATAATAAAGCACTATTTACTGTTTTAAGACACCCGTGTGGAGACTAACGTGAGTAATAAAGTAGTAGCTAGGGTACTAAACTAGCTGCAAGATAATGAGACCTAAAAGCTAGTAGCCTTCTTCTTAAAGACAATGTCCCCTAAAGAGATGTGGTATAAGATCTACAACAAAGAGATACTAGCAGTAATAAGAGGCCTATAGGAATGGCAAGGTCACCTTATCGGCCTCCAGCGTATACCCTTTATAGTAATTACGGACCATTAAGCCCTTAAGTACTTTACAACCAAGAGGCTGCTAAATCTACAGTAGGCCTACTAGGTAGACCTACTAGCTGATTTCCATATGCGGATTACCTATAGGCTAGGCACGGCGAATATAGTGGCTAATACCCTATTACGAAAGCAAGAGGACCTAAAGACGTAGAAAGAAAAGGACGTAGCCGTACGTACTATATACTTAATTAACCCTGCCCTTATAATTGCTACACTAGAGGCAACCTTTAAGGACCCCCCAGTTGTAGCAAATTGTAAATGGCAGCTATATAAGCTAGTTAATTAGATACTCCAGGCCAATCAAACTAGTGAGTTGCTAGTAGGGCTATATTAGCTAGCTAAGCAAGACCAAAAGGGCTAGAAGCTCTAAGAAGGACTACTTACCCACTTTAATAAGCTAATAGTCCCTAATACTAACTGCCTCCGTACCTACCTTATTGCAGAGGTATACTCTTGCCAAGTAACCGCTTACCCAGGCAAGATAAAGACTAGGAAACTTGTGGTAGACCAATACTATTGGCCAGGACTACCCTTAGACTGCGATACCTATATAAGAAACTGCAGGGCCTATAGGAGGACCTATATACCCTAGGACAAAACCCTAGGCCTGCTGCACCCCCTACTAATTAGTAAACGCTGCTGGTAGTATATCTCTTTTAATTTTAAGTCCTTCCTAATAGATAAAAAGGGCTTTAATAACGTCTTTATAGTTATTAATTAACTAAGTAAGAGAGCCTTCTTACTACCTTGCTATAAAACTGCTACTATAGCTAACGCAGCAAACCTATACTACCAATATGTCTGGTGCGTGTACGGCCTTCTAGAGATAGTTACATTAGATTAAGGACCCCAATTTATCTTAGCCTTTATAGACGAGCTATGTAAACTAACCAGTATTAAGTAAAAGCTCTCTATATCTAGCTACCTACAAACTGATGGTAATATAGAGGTACTAAACCAGTACATTAACCAACGCTTAAGGCCCTTTATTAACTACTACTAGGACAATTGATTAGAGCTCCTCCCCTATATAGACTTTGTATAGGTAATCTTACCACACAAATCTACTAGCTTTGTACTATATGAGCTAGAGCTAGGATTTAAGCCAAGGCTTTACTTTAACTAGGAGGAACGTATATAAGCAACCTTAACACCTTATAAGAACATCGGCAAAATATAGTACCCTTTCAATGGCCTCAATGGTTGGTGGTTGACGCAATTGGCGCGCAGTTGAGGTCATTTGGCAACTCGACCAACTAGCCTATGTCGTGTTTTTTTGACACGCAGCCTGCGCGCAACCTGCCAGTAATCTACGCATTTGGCAACCATAATTATATTTACCTCTTTTATACTAATAATATATTTTAAATAAATAAAAGCTACTTTAAAGCTATTTATAAGGCCAGTAAAATAAATAATATTATTTTAGATAATTTAATATAATATAGCGATGGTTCTCTTCTACCTATCTACCTATTAACTTACTTACCTGCCTACATCGCCTACCTATCTGCATTGCCTACCTGTTTGCATCTACCTACCTATCTATATTTACCTACCCGTTAGTATCTACCTACCTATCTACATCTGCTTGCCTATCTGTATCTACTTACCTGTCTATATTGCCTACCTGTTTACATTGCCTACCTATTTACATCTGCCTACTTATCTATATCTACCTACCCGTTAGCATCTGCCTATCTGTCTATATCTGCTTGCCTGTCTGTATCTGCTTACCTGTCTGCATTGCCTACCTGTCTATATTGCCTACCTGTCTGTATTGCCTACCTGTCTGCATCGCCTACCTATTTATATTTGCCTACCTGTCTATATCTGCCTACCTGTTAGTATCTGCCTACCTATCTACATCTACTTGCCTGTCTGCATCTGCTTACCTATCTGCATCTACTTACCTGTCTGCATCTGCTTACCTATCTATATCTGCCTACCCGTCAGCATCTCCCTATTTGTGCCTACCTGTCTGTGCTACCTTGATTCGATCAATCGATCGAATCGTTTATAGTGCTCGCTGGCTAGTCGTTGTCGTCTAGCTCTGGCGAC
>Ga0307507_10005225_pt1 | contig 21627 bp, 24 predicted proteins | sample 7_EM_MG_FD_207223 | JGI IMG/M metagenome (GOLD analysis project Ga0307507, IMG submission 207223) | Populus trichocarpa ectomycorrhiza microbial communities from riparian zone in the Pacific Northwest, United States - 7_EM | ecosystem: Host-associated > Plants > Roots > Unclassified | place... | reverse complement strand
CATTCGCACGTAAGGCTCCCCAAATTACCCTTTCAACCCGTACACCATGTCAACCTCGAATATCGTCATTGTTGGTGCTGGCACTGCGGGTTTCCTCCTTTACAGGGAACTTGCATCCAAGCTGGCCGACACAAGTTACAACCTTATCGTCGTTGAACCCCGAGAGTTCTACATCCACCAACCCAGTACCCTTCGTATGGTCGTCTCCCCAGTAGATGGCTACGAGAACAAGTCGATCATGAATCATCCCTCCGACCTCAGCTCTGGAAAAGTCCGTTTCGTTTACGCCAAGGCTACATCCATTATTGACAACGGAAGCAACGGTGGACGCGTCACATTGGACAACGAAGAATCCATTGATTATTCAGTTCTCATTCTTGCAACTGGAAGTCGTTGGTCTGGTCCTATTGCATTTGGAACAGAAAGGGAAGCAATACTAGAAAGTGTTACCTCCTGGCGCGCAAAATTCAAAGAGGCTCAGGACATCGTCCTCGTTGGTGGGGGGGCAATTGGCTTTGGTAAAATTTCGCATTAATATGTCTCGAAAATTACGACTCTGATATCCGTTCTGCATAGAATTATCTGGGGAAATCAAAGATCAATTTCCGGTATGTTTCTGTTTGATTTTGAATAATTTGCGTTTCTGATAACTGAATCAGGACACACGAGTTACTATCGTCCACGGCCAATCTTTGCCTCTGAACGATGCATATCCCGATCGCTGGAGGAAAGATGTTGCTAAGAAATTCCAGAAACGCGGCATCCAATTGGTGATGGGTGACTACCTCTCGAACTTCGAGCCGCAAGATGGCAATGTCGTTACTAAAAGTGGCAAGTCCATACCTGCCGATCTAGTGGTACGTCGGTTGTCTTAGTTTTATTTGCCGCCGTACTCATTTATCTTCCACAGGTTCCCACCTTTGGCTCACGTCCAAATACTGAGTTCATCAAATCTCTTGGGCCTAATGTCCTCACCGACGCAGGATTCGTGAAGGTGAAGCCAACGCTAGAATTGGTTGATCATCCTCGCATTTTTGCGATGGGCGACATCATAGACTGGAAGGAAGAGAAACAAGCCATGAAAGCAATGGGGCATAAGTCGATTGTGGCGAACAATGTCCTGTCCGTTCTTGATCAAAAATTGGCTCTCAAAAACTATAAAGGGACTTATGAGATTATTCTCTTGAGTAATGGCAGGGTGAGTCCTCCGCTTGATATTTGGAGACGTTCGTCAATATACTTTGTTAGAATGGGGGATCATCGTATCTCAGTGTGCTGTGGGGCGTTGTCCTTGGTAATATGTTTACAAAGTTGAAGAGTAAAACGTTAATGGTCGATATGACGAAAAGTAGCATGGGTCTGTAGTCATTCGAAAATACAAGTCTACCCCTAAAGAAAAATACTCACAAATAGAGCCAAACATTAGTAAAGATGAGGACGAAATCTGTTTTTGGTTAACACAAACCACTCTGCCCTTGGATCTCCACCTGTTCATCGTGCGGTGCTCTGTAAACCAAATTTTACTCTTGGAAGATGACTAACATAGCATCAGGACAAAAGCGTTCTTGGGAAGAAGTTGAGATAGAAGCAAATAAGAGGGCGAGTAAGGATGGGAGGGATTGGCGAGACGTGCATCTGAAATCACCATCCAGAAAACCATCTGGAAGGGGTTATGGATACGACAGGCGTATACCTGGATACCATGATGGAAATGGGCGACGTGGAGGCCAAACAAGTAGTCGAAGTTCGAATCCGAGACGTCAAGACGATGTTTATGAGAAGTATAGCAAAGATGATTGCCACAAAGGCGATCATCATCGTTCACGGTCACCTGAGCGGAGAGGCAACAGCCAATCTAGTACCCCTCGTATCGAGGATGAGAAGGAGGAAGGCGAGTAAGTGTTCGTTCTTTCGTCAGTTATCCTCCGTAGCGTCCTCTGACGTTGAATTCCTTCTAGGATTTCACCTCATGCATCCCCGTCTCTGGAACCAGAAAAGTGTTTACGTTCGGCGTCACCTTCAGTTGATAACATCGGGAAACAATCTGACAACACCAGCGTATTCGACATGGAACTAGATTTACCACCCTCCCCTCCTCCTGTGGAGGATATTCTAGCTGCCAGAAGGGCGAAACGACAGGCCATTCTCGCAAAGTACACTGGCATCACTAGTGTCCCCGAAAGTGTCAGCTCTGGCCCTGGGCCTAGAAGTGCGGCACAATCACCTGTCCCTGATTCTTTCTCCTCTGTTTCTAACCTTGCACCCCAGAGCCAACATATTGGTGTTAATGGTCATGAAATCAATACTTCTAAGTCGAGTAAGTTGTTTCCAAAATTTGGCATAGCTATCGCTTACACTTACACTTAGTAGATAGAATGAATTCTGCTTCTGTATCCCCGCCTCGAGACTCAGTATTGGCCAGAGAAAGCGATATAGATGGCAATTCAGGAGAAGGAAACACTGGCGAACAGGTTTCGGCTGTTGATTATGACCCTAGTCTTGATGGTCGAGAGGATCAACAGAAACTCTTCGGCGTAGAGAGGAAGGTCGAATCCATTGTCGTTGGTGTTGACAATGAAATGGAGGTAGAAGAGGAGGACGATGTTGACGATATGTTCGCTATTTCGACAACAAAGAAAAAAGTCAAGAAAACCAAAGTAGGTTCCCAGACTCCCCGTTTCAAACTTTAGTCCACCCCCGTTCTTAGGACCTTCCAGCACCTGCACTCATCACAACGGCTTCGTTAGATACCGCTGCTGATTCTGAAGGTTACTACAACATTATTCTTGGGGAACAATTAGATGGCGGCAGGTACCAGGTCTTTTCATCGATAGGCAAGGGCATGTTTGCCAATGTAGTTCGTGCCCGCATCTTGAAGTCAGAAACCGGAGAAACAGGTCGAGAAGTTGCAATTAAGATCGTCAGATGTCAGGAGTCGATGTAAGTGCTCTCCGTCTGTCAGGTTGAAAATGCTGATTCTCCGGCCTAGGTATCGTGTGGGACAGAAGGAAACCCAAATACTCAATAAACTGAGAGAGGCTGATCCAGAGGATAAGAAACACATTGTTCGTCTTGAGCGGACTTTTGAGCACCGGGGCCATCTGTGTCTCGTATTTGAATCAATGAGGTCAGTTTGTTTTCGTCTGGCACGCTAGGATTTTCTTTGATCGATTTCTTCTGCAGCATGAACCTTCGTGATGTCCTCAAACGATTTGGAAAAGACGTCGGCCTCAACATACGTGCAGTTCGGGCCTATGCCCACCAACTCTTTCTTGCGTTATCTCTGATGCGCAAATTGAACATTATGCACGCCGACGTCAAACCAGACAATATCCTTGTATGTTACTTGTTTCGAGGATGATCCAATGCTTATCCACTTGCATAGGTGAATGAACAAAAGACGTTGCTCAAGCTGTGTGACTTGGGCTCCGCTTCAGACGCGTCTGAGAATGAGATTACCCCCTATCTTGTTAGTCGATTTTATCGTGCTCCCGAAATCAGTGAGTATGGCACCTATTTTGTTCTTGTTAACCAACTCAAACGACGAAGTATTGGGTGTTCCTTATGATCCTGCACTTGACATTTGGTCCGTGGGGTGTACACTGTATGAGTTATATACTGGCAAGATCCTTCTTCCCGGGCGATCGAATAACCAAATGTTGCTTCTGATGATGGAGCTCAAAGGGAGGTTTAACAGCAAAATGATAAAAAAGGCTAAATTCGGAGATCTTTATTTCGACGACATGGGCGGATTCGAAAGTGTGGAGAAGGACCGGATAACGGGTCAGGTCAGTCATTGGATCCTATCTTTTCTTGCCATTGGGGGCTTATATCCCCTATCCAGGATACTGTCCGAAAGGTTCATATCTCCAAGGCTTCACGCGACCTGCGAATGCGTCTGATGCCTGCGTCGTCGAAGATGAACGACGAAGAAAAAAAGTTGATCATTTCCTTCACTGACCTTCTGGATAAATGTCTTGCGCTGGACCCAATGCGCAGAATTACGCCTCGAGAGGCGCTTGCTCATCCCTTTATTCGCGGATGAGTGGAAGTTGAACGATGAGATGTATGCATGTAGTGTATTGCACGATGTCACTTGATCGATGATGCAACTTTGAATGAACACGTGATTGTGTGTTGTTTCTCGCGACGACAGTCGTAACTTTACCCCTGAAAACTGTCTCCATTGTCGGCCTTGTCTTCTTTGTGTTCGATTCGGCTCTAACTCGCGATATCAATGAGCGGAAGTCGGAGGGAGTCTCGGTCGTCTCTAGGGAACAAACAGAATGATGCTCTGTTTGAATTCGAAACTTGTAGGTAGCCACCGTTGTGCGAATATAAGCTGAAACCTTATTGTGGCATATCTACAGTCAAGAAGAAATTTCTGCTCGCCAACAAGCACATAACCAAGTATGAAATTTTATCTGCTTGAATGACATCGCTAACTTGACCTCCAGACTCAATTCGACACTGAGTGTCAGGATTGAAGAGTTGAATGCCCAGATATCGATGCTCTATGTCGAGAATCTCCGACTGCGGGCATCGGAAATCGCGCTGGCTTCCCAACTTAAACGAGAGCGCGAACAGTCGAGAAAGATTTTGGTGGACGCGGAGGCAGCGGTAATGTTCTTCCCATTCGGGCCTGGTTTTAATGCTAACAGATTCTCTCCACTAGTCCCAAAGCCTCACAAAGCACTTGTCCTATCTTCGGGAATCGTTACATACAAAATCTGACCATACGGCTCCTCCGACACCCCCTTCACCGAAGCCCCGACGTCCTCTTATAATCGTTGACCCAATGTCGCCTCAGTTTCGTATCGCACGCCCGCCTAATGTGCCCGGGATTTACGAAGACGACGAACCCAGTAATTCATCGGACGGAGAACAGGAAAAATTAGCGATACCCGCACGAAAGAAGTTGAAGACATCCAGGTTATCTTCCTCAAAATTACCTATACCCGCGCGTGGGCCTTCACCTATATCAATCGAAACCAATGGGTGTCGCATAGACTTGTCCAATGTTGATACCACGATAAAGCCCCGTAAAACGATTCGGAGACAAAGTGGGCTTCTAAAGGTGAACACGGAGTCTCTCGCCCTTCCTAGATCGGGAAGTCCTGCATTTGGATCGCCAATCCGGTTAGAAGCTGCTTTGGCAGAGGCGGCAGAGGGGAATGCAGAAGTTCGTGGTGGGATTGACGGTCTGCCCGTGGAGGATCTAGCGGGCATCGGACAAAAAGAGAAGAGGAAAGGAAAGCTGAAGGAGCAATGTGAGATGGAAAGTGAAAATGAAGTTCTGCGGGAGAAGCGAAAGTTGAAAGAGGTTGAGGAATCGTCTGAAATACCTTTGAAATCCAAATCTAGTCGCAATGCTTTGCAACCGATCGATAGTAATGGTGCGCTCCACTCTTTTCCTCAAGAAATATCATACTAATCCCCTTTTAGTAGAGGAGCCCATGGAAGCCGACACCAAGTCAACCAGTCCACGTCAGTTCTTGCGTCCCCCTTCCCCTTCTCAAGATTCCTCGAGTCCTATTTCGGAACAGACTGAGGGCACAAACGGACGCGAAAAACGAGTGAGGAAGAGTATAAACTATGCAGAGCCCAAGCTTAACACGTATGTGCATCCCTCCCTATCATTTTGATTATTTTGATTGATTATATTCTACAGAAAAATGCGGAAACCTGATCCTCTGTCTGGCAGCGAGCCTCCACGGAGAAAAAGGTCGTCAGCAGCGAGGACCTCAACCCACAGGCCGTCTTCGTCTTCCTCTACCGTTACGGATGCACCCCAGGTTATGGTCGATTCTGACCTAGGGGTCTCCCAGCCATCACAAACCTTACAATTCGCATTACCCCTCAGAGACACCAACGGGAATAGGATTGATCCTGAGAACTTCCCAATTCCCCCTTCCAAACCAGGCTCTGCAGCTGCCATGTACTCGCCAGGTCCACCAAGTCGTACTACGGGATCAACAACGTCGTCACAGAACACGACGACCGCAGCTTCTTCCACGTCTGGGACAGGTACTGCCGAGTTGCGACCTCAACTTCTCGTCAGCAATGATGACAGCGATGGCGCTGATGCCGATTCGGAATATGCCAATGGTGGACATATCAGCGCCTCAAGTTCGATTGTGTGGTCGAATGTAAACATCGATTCTGGTCGAAGAAGAGGGGTGCCAAAAAGGAGTGCTGCCGCCGCCGCCGTTGCAGCGCTGGAAGATATCAGAAGACACAGCATGGTCATTTAGGGGACTGCCAAAGACTTCCCTGCATGCCAACGAATTCGATGACGGCGATGATACAATGGCCTACATTCAAACGAAACCATACTCTTTTTCACCTTGGTGTATCTATACTTAACGTCATGACTCCTCACCTTTCGAGTCTGATCTTCACATGCACGGTTAATGTCGTAACTCATCTCTACTATTATCGCTTGGATACCTATTTTTTCATTAAGTTTAAATGCCGATTCTTCATATATATGATTCAACTATGATGAATATAATGTTTTTAATGAAGTTGGCATCCTTTCTAGTTACCCTCCCAAAAATATTGGGAGGCTTTGAAAGCCATGACTCTGCGTCCGATTCACCGTAGAGTGGGTCTCGAACCTTAAGAGAAAACTCGAAGCAACTTTCGTCAACGTATACATCTGCAAGGTCGAGATCAAGAATCAAACTTATGTAGAATATGTACCTCACTGAGCAACAGTCATAAAAAAATACAGGGCCCTTGTTGGGCCTTTGGCTATTGGGTTTCATATCGCACCGAAAGGGCTGACGCCATCAATGTCTTCTCCCCGTCCGCTGCATGCGGATCCAATTCCTGTGGTTTGACACCACGAAATTTCAAAGCATAGTTGCGACATGCATCTCTACTCCCCTTTAACTCTTCGTCTTCATAATGCATCGTGTAGAAAGTCAGACCAGGGAAATTGGTTTCAAACACGGAACGGAGTGCGGGCAGCATGTTCTTGTCAGGGGAATAAGTGCCCGAGTTATTGTCGATTACCAACTCCCACTGGACGGCATCATCCGAGATGTCGTCCGAGAAGTTCTCCCAACCTCCTTGGGGACGTGGGTGGAATTCACCAGAATATCGAACCGTTTCACCACAATTCGAGTGTAGCGCGTGCTTTGAGGCAAAGTCAACAAAGAAGGTTGCCCCCGTCTCGGAGAAACGCAGGCAGTCATCGTCGGAGCCAATCACATAGGTATACACCGCTGGTTTAACGCGTGGGGTGTCACTGCCGTTCACTTTGCTCTTAAGTAGGGCAATGAAACCTGCGGCGTTCTCTATGACACCGAAGCCATTATCCGGTGTACGTGCATAAAGAAGTTGATGTCCTGATCGAATCACCCTTCGTACGGCGATGCTAGTGGGACCTTGGAAAATACGCTGGGCAGCGTCATAATCCTTGTTCCAGTGCTGGTGGGTGTCCCCAAAAAATCGCGGCAGATTTGTCAAGTATATCTTCCAAGTCGAGTAAAGGCGAGCTTCATCGATGTTCGTGAGGTAACCCACAGTAGGCGAGAAGTGGCGTGAGTATCGGATAGGCCCATCGAAGAGGTAAGGAAAGGTTGAAGGGTTTTCATCTTCTGCTGGTGTGCTCTCGATCTAAAATCTATCTTATCAACCAAGGTATGGTGATAATAGTCTCGGGCCTTACTTTGAGCCAGAGTCTCCCCCTATTACGTTTGAGGAACGGGCCCTTAATTTCCAGCTCCTTAGCACCAGCGGTCACAGTCGTTGTAATAGTACCAATGAGATCGTCTGTGAAGGAACCCTCGTCCTTATCCAGGACGGTGATAACCAGGCTGGCAGTTTTTGGGACATTTTTGACACGCCAATATTCATTCCAGACAGGAGACGACTGATTCTGTTTCACTGTAGAGCTAGAATTCTCACATTGCTATGAGCTGAACCGTGCGTCGAGAGTGCTACTTACACGAAGGAGACCATGTCGTCAATTTTGGCGACAAAGTACGGATCAGCATGGCCAATTACGTCCATCTTCGGAATGTCTGAAGCACCAATAAACTGTGACAAGAAATGCTTGGCGTTGGATCTACAAAGAAATTGATCTAAAAAACTCACATGGATCGATAAATCGACAGAAGGAACCTGGTACCCATGTTCTTCCATTGTTTTTGCTAGACTTGGCTTGGTGTTCTTTTTGTGAATAAGTTCTAGCACTCTGGAAGCGCTCAAAATGTTCCTCTGTCCCCCAGGCATATTCAAGAGAGTGGAGAGATTTATGTAAAACTAGAATATCTGGAGCTAATTCAAGTTTCAATGCTGTCTTGCTGCGACGAGTGAATGATTGTATCTAAGTTGTCTCGTATCCAGGCATTCCCTTTTGGGTTTCGTTCATTTCTCACGCAAAAAAATGGTTGGTGTAACGTTATTGGAATGCAGAGAAAACAGATTAGGGCTACAACGGATGAGAAGAAAAGTAGGTGTCGCAGGTTAATAGATACGTAGACTACAAATTCATCTAGCACACATGCAAAATCCCCCTTCCACGATTCGAGATATACGAATTTCTACGATCCAGATGTCCAATACAAGGTTAAGATAGGGAGAATTGAGGAAATGGAGCATGTGTAAGCAAATGCATGCGGATCAAAGGATGCAGGAGGCCTTGCAAATGTGTGCTACAATTGTGCAGTTGCAGTTGAAGTTAGATGGAGGTTGCTTGAGAAGATACGATGGTACATATTCATGACTATATCCGCATATATATATTCCGGGTTGGCGCTACAAGAGTAGCTGTCAGTCAAATAGACACGCGGAGCGTTCGAGTCCAGACCTACCTTTAGCCATATCCAACGTACTGCCGTAATCACTAAGAAGTAGAAAGCGGTACAGAAGTCGTTGCGTCGAGTTGTGCATAGAAACTTTCGGGTGATTTGCAGAGGGAAAGACAAAGTGGGCTGAGTTGGAGTGGACTATCGCAATTCCCTGTCTCGAAGTTCCCACTATCCGAATTGGTGTCAATATCTTCAGGCAGGATCATCTGCCTTAATGGCGATGTCGGAGAAGTTTGCGACCATGACCTGGTCTTTCCCAATGCAGAATTATTCGTCATAGAAGACACAGGCGACCAAGTACGACTCCGAATAGGCGAACGACGAAGAGCGTCTTGCTGCCTATGAAAAACCATATTCGCCACAAGTTGAGCCATACTGGTGATTTTTGGCTTGGGTGTGCGACGTCGGATCTGGGGTGAAGTAGACGGGGTTGCAAATTGGCAATCCAGGGTCGAGGGAGTTGACGACGAGTCGGTGGGGACGGAAGGAGACGATTCTGAACGAGTTATCAATGATGATAGGGTGGGTGCACCCAATAGAGGAGCAGAGATAGGTAAACTACCATCATCCTCTGCGCCTCCACTGGCTGCAAGTCCCCTTTCATCATTGATAACACCTATAGTAGTCGCCACCTCCTTATCCGATGCCAATTTCAACCTCAGGAGTGCAGTGACTTCCCTCCATTTTTCTCTTACTCTTTCATCTACTTGAGTCCCTTCTCTGCCTTTACAAGCGGCTATAGTCGTTCGCTGCTTGAGCTCACATAGCTTCCGAACCTCTACACCCTTCTCGGCATCATTTTCTACCAATTTCGCGAGCAAAGCTGGGTCAACATCGAAATCCTCTTCTGGGGAATGCGGCCGCCTTATCGGAAGAGCATCGGCATCGAATCGATGAGTTGTACGACCCGTACCGTCAAATGACGGAAGACCGGCAGGTAAACCGGAACGGGTAGTGGGATCCCATATGAGAAGGCTTCGCGATGGCGGTGTTGTGGGTATCGTTATGGATGGGTCGGGAATATACGTTTTCGACCCTAATTCCGCCGGTATCAGATCGTCATCGGTTTCTGCGCCGGGAAGTGAAAGCCAAGTCGTGCGCTGCAAGAATCCAGGAGGAGGGGGTACTTCGTCACCAAAGTGAAAATCATCAAATGGATGCGAAGAGCCCGTTGAATGCAATCCTAACCCAAACCGACATCCTTTCGAATCGATCTCGTCCTCAAAAGCGGGAAGATCCACTGCACGGTAACGAGGTGAATCCGGGACGGCTGAAGGTGGGTGGTCGAAATAATAAAAAGGAAGTGGTGTTGGCAACAAAGGTGAAGGCGACTGCAGGCCCTCCTCAATTTCATGACTCGAGGAAGAAGGGGTCGTAGAAAGTGGTATCCGTCCATCGGGTATCGAGGTTGGCGCTGAAAATGACAAAGAGTACGACAATGACGTGTCGTCATCAGGTCGATCACGGTACAATTCGAGATTTGGGTAATCGCCTAAGGGGTATCCGTGTCCTCGCTCCGGGGTTGAAGGGGGAGAAAAGTTTTCGTCGTCTGATTCTCGCTCGGTACCGGACTCCGGTGATGAGAAAGGCGATGGGGCTAATCCGTCATCTGAATCGCTGTCGTCCGAGAATGGACTTGCCAAAAGACTCCTGCAGTCTAGGGGTGAAAGTTCCTCGTCGTCTTCGATGGAGTTGATCTGAGGTTCGCTCACGCATGAGCGCCCGAAACCACTGTCTTGGTGAAAGATAGAGGTCAGATGGATAGGTCCAAACCCAGGTAAAAGGGACAGTGAAAGGAAGCTGCCCGGAGGAGGAGTTCGCTGGAAGGATAAGACCTTGCATTCAGGCCCGACATCCAATGTGCCACAGTGCGAAGGAGAAAGTCGATCTGGAGGCCATTCCCATTGCGAGAACGTAAGATCGTTATGGTTTTGATCCATGAAAGAGAGAGTAGAATCTGTCCCGAATGCAGGTTCCTCGAGATTGCTGAAGGGTATCTAAGGTATTGGCAGGGCTTGAAAGAAAAAATTCTTATGGAGACAAAAGATAGAAGTTTGGGTTTAAATCGTTGTAGGAGATCTCTCATGAACTGTAGTAGATGCCGTGAAAAGAGCGCTTCAGAGCTGTTAAAACATGGGATGGTCAGCGGGGCCAATACTGCAAGCAAGCGGTAGTGTAGCGCAGAAGACGAGCACTTACTACAATGATCATTGGGTCAGTAAGTGGGCATGACGATAACCACAGGGAATATCTTGCTCGTCGTTGTGGACGATGTGCTGGCTAGGAGTAAAACGAGTGCCAACACAAACAGCCACACCTTGCACCACCCAACGTATTAGTCAGCAACTCAAACGGAACCCAGCTGCCTCGAGGCTAGAGTCTTTCCATCAGTTTCTTCGAAACGCCAGCAGGCCCTCTGATTACCCTGTGTATTTAGCTTTGGGAACTACGGTTATATCTGCGGTTGCAATCGCCCGTTGGCGAAAACACTGATCGTCCTCAACAACCCTTCCGCTCATTTGCAACAGAGTGATCGGTAAGTCTCTTCCATTCTGATTAATACGGTATTCGTCCAGGTCTGAGGTCCACACTTCACAATCTCAGGACTTCATACACATAATAGATCCGACGGCCGCATATTCGGACACCAATTGTGATTGGCAGTGATATAACTAGATGACTTGTACATTCGTACATGTTGCACGTATGCATAATAAAGGGTGATATCTCTGAACATGGAGATTGCAAGCGGGACAGTATTTTACAAGCAGGAGTCGCACAATCAACACATGGCGGGAACTAAGAGCGTCTTGTGATTCGGTCCGCATGATTCGAAAACGGGAACAATGGCTTAATGACGCGAGACCTCTTCTCCTAAATTGACAATATGAGGTGTGAAAGAGTCCTCGTGAGTCTTCAGAGCCTCAGTGATTGGCTGGATCATGAGTCGGCACAATGAAGACCGGATACCGCCTGATTGAGAAAACCTTGCGGTGGCGTTCAGTGGGTATATGACAATGGGGTAAGAGAACATTGAACCCTTGTTTACGAAGTAGAAAACCGATGTTGACTTCTTTATCTTCGAAGAGAAGAATTAGTCACGATATATTAAGATGCCCAAAGCGGGCTGTCATTGCGAATGTGCGCTTCCGAGTTCCACTAGTAGCTCTTCGCAGTGCGGCCAAATGTGACAAGGTTATAACTCACCTGCCAATTGAATTGCAACTATGCATTTGTCCAGACGACGCCGTGCCTTCCGACATTGAAATGACCTGAATATCACAATGGCTTTGAGGAAGCCGCTGCGGACGAGTTATAATTGTCTGACAAACAAATTTGGAAATCTGTGCACGAGTTCACAACCAGGCTCCGCACTGCGACTTTTCACGCAATCGACAAACAAGTAGCCTGAGAGTCCAGGAATGCCCTTATACTGTACACACCGAATGTATACGCAAAAATTCAGTAAAACTTCGGTCTTTATTATAAAATAAGAAGACTTGCTCCATCGTACTCCAAGAATTGACTGATACCATTGGACAATCAGAGGTCCACCGTCAATCCACCGACTAGCCCAACATCTGGTCGACAGCCATAACTCGGGAAGATAACGACGTTGCCCAACCCGCAAGCCAAGAAACATGCGCCGATCAACTTGGGCCGTTTTTTATGTCGTATCATTCACCCTGGAGACTGTGAGAGGATTTGAATATTACTTTACAAAAGAAACTCACAGTGTATGGAATAGCACTGGAAGATATGATTAAACAATTAAAATCACCATTAATAGTATGAGAGAGGAATTGCAAACCTGGCAAGACTTTATGTCGAAGTTAGTCGCACTCAGTGCAATAGACCCGGGACACAAAAACTGGATTCTAGCTTCGCAAAAGCGCCAATGATCGTAATGGTTTGCTTGATAAAGGATCATAGGTGCTTTTGCGTTGGGCATATCAGGAAGAGGCAGGGCAGCATGGATACTCTGTAGCACAGAATATACTCCGCATCTTCGAGAGAATCTGTCTGTAGAAATCGTGAACCGAGGTGCAGACACAGCTATACCCTCGACATAATGTTAAAAACATGACAAGCAATGAGCGTGAGCACTACTATGTTTAGTTGTAGCACTTGGTTTAATTTCGTGATCGAGTTGCTAAAGCCAAGCAGACGCAAACAAATTATTCAGCAGGGAGCCATAGGCGGATGTCGGGCAAAAATGTTGACCAGCAACCCTCAGCTCTTCCGGATTTTACGCACAAGAAGAGAATTGCTGTCCTTGCCATGCAAGCGAAATTCACATTACGAAACCCTAGGTGTCCCGCGTTCGGCGTCCAAGTCGCAGATTAAAGTAAGTAACCAATCTTCAGTACATCTACTTTAAACATTTAGAACTAAGTCATAAAGCGGTTCTAGTCTCACTTCTATAAAGTATGGCTCGCAAGCAGAGTATCTTCATGAGGGTAACTTATCCCAAAATAGTTGAGCAAGCTTCATCACCCAGACATCTCGAAGAAACGAGAATCACAAGCCTTATTTCGGAAGGCAAGTGAGGCATATGCGATCCTAGCCAATGATCGGGAACGGTAAGAGGTCGTTTAATGAGTTTGGCAGAACTCTGCTGACTGTCAGTTAGACGCGCCTATGACCGCAGCCTTCTCCATCGTGCTCTACCAACAGCTACGCATTCAAATCAATTCCACCAACGCGCTCCACCCAATAAATCACCACGAGCTTCTTATGCCTGGGAATATCAACAGAGGATACACAGGAAACCTCCAGCTCCAGATTATCCTTATGGTTTTAATACAAATTCAAGCTGGGCTTCGTCGCACGATGCAACCCAGGCTTACCGATATGCTATGCGTCCTGACATACTCGTTGGTTCCCGAAGAAAAATTGAGGAGGAAGATCGGAAAATAGATCAACTTCGTAGTGAACTCCCATTACTTCGAACCTTCCAAGTCACCAGCCTACTCCTATTGGCTGTTGTCGTTTTTGGTGGTTTTCATCGCAGTCGGGTCGCTTAGGACGCGTTTATTGCGATAAATATACTTTCCCTGTCTTTGCAGACACACTTTGGGTGACTGAGATTCTTGTAGTACGCATATTCTTTTCAATGCCTTTTGGATACTGATCTTGCCGTGTTCTGTCAGTTTCCATCTGTTGATCCCGCAACTTCAATGCGAAATCTCAACCGGGTCCATTGAAGGCAATGTAGGATAACATTGTTCATCGGTTTTAGATTTCAATTGTGATGGCGTATTGACGACGATTGCTCAATGGGTTGTAGCAAGAACTCGCACCGCTCATTTCGAAAACATTACATACAACCAACGACCAAGAAAGCATCCGTGACATCACCTACCTCTGTTTGGGTGAGATATAATGTAAAATTAAAATCTTTTGTGCCCGATTTTTGAAGGCATGACTATTCGATCAAGGGGTAGCGTTCAAGTCATCAAAGTCTTGCTGGTAGGGTGCGTACACGTACTGCGTTGTGGAGGGAGGGAGGTTTACATTCATCATTTATACTTGACCATTTCCTTCGAATTCTCCGAGGCGCAGGTGGAAACGAATATATATATATATGGAAGTTGGGATCACAAGGTTGTTCTAACCCTTTTGCTTCAACCTCGAATGAGCCAATTTCGAAATTCACGGCAAATGACTTGGGGCTCTCTTCATATCTCGAGCAGGAAAACTATAGTTGTATCATAATTGAGCCCCTTCATGGCGAGGATAGGGACAAGCCATACAATATTACAGCTGCCTCTTCATCAGATACTACGTATCAAACTCAGAAACCGACATGTTCTACTAGGCGACACAGTGAAACACACTTGTTGCCAACTTATGTAACAATGATGAGTCCTCGAAAGCCGGATTAAGCAATCAAATTGACAGAAAAGGTACTTGGATGACAACTACATGTATCTCCTTGGTATTGAAACATGATGATCACTAAGCAATAAACTCGGGCTCGGGCTCGTACGACGATCAACCTCCGACGGGTTCTGATCGGTTCCTTATTCGTATTAATTCAACAGGCATTCTCTCATTTTAACGTCCCCATGGGTTCTCACAAACTGCTTGGGGCATTCGTACTACTTGTCATTGGCCATGTCCTAGCAGCCTATGTCGATCCTAAACGTCTGGATGCGTGCCCGGGCTACAAGCTCACTGAAATCAGCGAGAGACTTGACGGTATGACTGCCCAACTTGTCTTGAAAGACAAAGCCGCATGCAACGTATTTGGCGACGACATTGAGAAGTTGTTATTGAGTGTGCTTCACCAATCGAGTGAGCCTCCTTTCTCCGTTCAATTGCACCCCGATTCAAGCGTTCCAAAGCCACTAGAATTCATGTCAAGATAACTGACGCGTCGTCTCCTCGATATGAAATTCCAGCGTCGGTTCTGCCATTGCCAAAGCTAAAGAATTCTACTACCGATAATGTCATTGGCTTCAGTTACACAGCCGATCCTTTTTCTTTCTCCATCTTTCGCAGTTCAACCAAGGAAGTCCTCTTTTCGGTCAATTCTTCAATTATCTTCGAAGATCAATATATCCGCATTAAAAGCAGTATCCCTGCCAATGCTAATATTTATGGCCTTGGGGAGCATTCTAATACATTCCGCATCCCAACTGATAACACCACCCTTACTCTCTGGTCTCGCGACGCGTTTGGCTTACCGACAGGGACGAATTTGTATGGGGCCCATCCAGTCTACTTTGAGCACCGCACGACCGGCACACATGGCGTCTTCTTCCGCAATTCGAATGGAATGGACATCAAAATCACAAAGGATGGTGGTATAGATGGTGGCCCAGCTTTGGAATATAATGTCATTGGCGGCGTCATCGACCTATCCTTCCTTGCAGGAAGCGAGACTGATCCCACGGAGGTAGCAAGACAGTATGCTGAAGTCGTTGGTACCCCTGCAGAGGTGCCATATTGGTCCTTTGGACTTCACCAATGCCGCTTTGGGTATAAAAGTGAGACGTCTCGTTTAAAATTACCATCTGATCTGAGTTCCTTCAGACTTCATTGACGTTGCGAACGTTATTACGAACTATTCAGCCTCGAAGATACCCCTCGAAACAATGTGGACGGATATTGGTACGATGTAATCATCATTTTTTATGTCAATTATGCTTACACTGTTCTAGACTACATGGACCGTCGGAGAATTTTCACCGTCGATCCCGATTACTTCCCTCTGAATAGGATGCGTGAAATAGTTTCGTATCTCCATGCCCATGGTCAGAAGTATAGTACGACTCGCTTTGTCCCTCCATTGAATCTTCAGTAATGTCAATTCTAGTTCTAATGACAGATCCTGCCGTTGCCTACGATGACAAATATGGTACCTATCAGCACGGGCATAATTTGGACATCTTCCTAAAAGCGAATAACGGGAGCGAGAGTTTGGGTGTTGTCTGGCCTGGTTCGAGATTCTATAATGGACCTCTTTCGGTTGCTGACTTTGCGAAAAGGTGTTACCGTATTTCCTGACTGGTTCCATCCTAAAGTCCAACAGTAAGTCATTGGGGTTGCTCTATCACTTCTAGATCGCGATTGATAATCCCCAAGATTCTGGACTGAGGAATTTAAATCGTTCTTCAGTAACGAAACTGGTCTCGATATTGATGGTGCATGGATCGATATGAATGAGCCCTCGAATGTAAATATGAATCTGCGCAGACAAATTTCCGAACTTCCTTATCCTTTGTTTCCAGTTCTGCACCTTCCCTTGCGATGATCCATTCCAGCAAGCGATGGACATGCACATGCCACCCGCACGGGACACCCCTAAGCCCAACCCAAATGCGGTGATATTTCCCACCAACAACAGAGTGTCGAAAAGGGACCTTCTCAATCCTCCCTACGCCATCAATAATGCATTCTACTCTCTTTCCAACAGAACGGCGTTAGTGAGTAAAGAGATTGTGCAGTTTCTCCATCAGCTCAATTGTTTTTGGTTGTCCAGACCAATATCATCCATTCCAATGGTCAAAGGGAATATGACACCCACAACCTCTATGGTACAATGATGTCCAAGGCGACACGCGACGCTATGCTGGATCGAAGGCCCGGAAAGAGGACTTTTGTGATCACTCGCTCGACTTTCGCTGGAGCAGGTTCATATGTACAAAAATGGCTGGGGGATAACTTGAGCACTTGGGAACATTATCGCAGTTCTATCGCACAGATGCTTGGCTTTGCCAGCGTCTATCAAGTGCCAATGGTTGGAAGCGACATCTGTGGATTCGGTAAGCAATTCTGTGTTCCGATTATATTGTGAATATCGAAGTCATATAGGGGGAGATACTTCCGAGGAATTGTGTGCTAGATGGGCGACGCTAGGAGCCTTCTATACGTTCATGCGAAATGTCAGTCGTATACACACTCTCAGTTACTGAAATAATTGGGCCTCTTTTTAGCATAACATCGATACAGGGAATAGCCAAGAATTTTACGTCTGGCCTGTTGTTGCTAAAGCCGCCCAGAATGCCCTTGACATGCGGTTAGTTTCTTTTTTGTCTACGATATTGCCCTTAACCATAGTCCTGGCAGCTACCGCCTCCTGGACTACATCTACACGGCGTTCCATCAAGCAAGTATAGACGGTACACCAGTCCTCCACCCTCTTTGGAACAAATACCCGAAAGATCCAAATACTTTTAATATCGATCTCCAGTTCTTCTACGGTGATTCCATCCTCGTGTCACCGGTCACAGCAGAATCCGCGAGATCTGTCGTCGCTTACTTCCCAAACGATACATTCTACGACTTCAAGACGCTGACTCTCCTTCAAGGCCAAGCCTCCGATGTCACACTTGAAAATATTGACCCAACTCAAATTCCTGTGCATATAAAAGGTGGCACCGTCCTTCCTCTGAGAGTCGAGTCCGCCATGACGACCGATGAACTAAGGAAGAAAGATTTTGAACTCATCGTCGCACCGAATGCAGCTGGAGAAGCGTTCGGACAACTTTACTATGACGACGGGGAGTCAATCACGCCCAAATCGTCGACCTTTATCAAGTTCAGCTTCGAGGGCCAAACTTTATCCTGGTCGGGGCAGTTTGATTATCCTCTGGGGGTCAACCTTGCGAGGATAAGAATTCTTGGGGTGAAGGAGATGCCCAATGAGGTTAATGTAGGGAAGATGAGTTATGATGAATCCACGAAAATTCTGGACATAGAGATCGGACAGCCCCTCGACAAAGCATCCGAAATCAATTATCATTAGGCTGGACATTGAGCACTCGAATTTGTTATACCCTTGCAAATGCAAACGATTTTAATGTCTGAGCGGTTACCCATCATAACAGACATCTAATAAATGGGAGGCGAAAAACGAAAGGGTGGTGATTTCGATTGAGTTTTATCTGCTCTTCCCGTGCAAGTCACCCAGTCACCCAGCCAATGATATATTTTCGGAGCATATTAAGAAGTCAAGGACTCAGAGTTGCGCTCGCTGGCTTCGAAACTACTCGATGACCCTAAGCAACGTCGATGTCTCACGTCATCCATGATCGGAGCCTTCGAATTTTGAACCCTTTAGACTCGGACGATTGAACTACTTTGCATTTCTAACTTAAAATAGTACTGTTCCCCAGTTACATTCAAGTCAACACTGCAGCGTTGCGCTACGAACACACTCCAATATATGCTTATTGCTCTGCATTCTGCACTGCGCCGTGCAGGTTCAAAACGCCTTGCAAGATTACTGAATATACACTACGACAAAATCGTATCATGCAGTGCAAGAAATGATAAAGTAAACTTATTCCAGACAATCGGTGGTTGGTGGGTTGACCCTCACGATTTTTCGGGAGGACAGAATTACACAGTTTTGTATAAGCAATCTTGAATTGAAAGGTTTGAATTATGCTAAGAACTACAAGCACGGAAAATCAATATGTCGTGCAGTGCAGCCACAAGGGGTATTTGATATAAAGCTCAGAGTCTATTGCGTGTTTGCAGTTCAGTTTTCAATCTGATTGAAGCCTGAGGATGTGGAAGTGGCCATCAATACATCAGATCTTGAATCGACACTTCACTTGGTCGACTATTCGAGTAAACGATCGAGCTTTGTGCGAGATCAATCGATCATGGACCACTTTCCATTTTTATATATTTCCCGAAAACGAATAGAAATCCGCTTGGAGAATGGTGGCGGTAATTCCGAAATAGCAAAATTTAAATAGGTGGTGGAACCTCCGGAATGCAGATATGCAGCTTTCCGAGATAAATTCAATTGCGACTCAATGGGCCAGACAATGCAATTCTCTGCAGTTCTCATGCTGGGAGTGATTTAACCTTGAATGAGTAGGTATGAGAAGGTCAGACACCGATGAGGTGGTCCTCGTCATCACTGGCCATCGAACACAGTTCCAGGAATATATGATCGGGCGGGTACTCATATCGTTTCATTTCACATCGATCCGAGGTGAAAGTCTGAGTCCAGATGAGCACAGGACACACGTATAGTCACCAGTTGCACTACTAGAGAATACGGAGGAAACGGTGTGTCCGACGTGGTTAACGAGAGCCCAAGCTTAGTATCTTTCCTCTGAGCTTCCCACCATCTCGGCTGAAAGGGCGACTATGAGCTGGGCAATTGAAGATGTTGGTGGAGACTCAGATGAGGAGGATACAATTCTGGTTTGTACATGGAAGCGAACCAGTCACGGGTGAGGCCGGTGAGGCCTGAGCATTCACCGCAATGGGTCAAATGTCGGAATGATGCCATTACGAAGGCAAAGTGGTATATATAATCCATGACGTGACTCGGCCTGGTAAGGGAGGAAAACAATAATGGTATTTCCGAAGCAGAAGCACAAGAGACATCCCAAACCAGGGCATCAAGCTTCAAGCTTCAAGGTGTGCATAATCAACAATATCGGACCGCAAAGCATGAAAGGTGAAAGACTGCGACCGCCAACGTGAAACTTGCAAAGGCGAAAGAGCCCCAGATCTGCCTCAGGGGGCCACAAGTGACTCGGTGCGAGAAGGCGACCCAGACGTATGGATCTCGTGGCGTAGGGTCCAGAATTTTCAAGTGAGAACCGAGTGCACAATATGTCTGGACAGTAGACAATGAACCCGATGCATTCCGAGGTGTTCTGAACTCCGGGTAGCTGCGATACTAGCCCAATGATCATACAAGGTTTCAGAAAGCGGCGGACGTGGTTTTTGTGGTTCGAGAGTGGAGGTAAGCCAAGGGAGTTGTTAACTGGTCCACAACTTGGAAACGTGAAGGATCCAGTGGCAGGTATTGGGCATGGTGCACGATTTTAATATTCTGCAATATACGGTCATAACGATCGTTACTTCCTGTCGATCAGAGACCGGAGTCATGATAAGAATGAGGCAGGCCCTCCTTGACTTCCCCCCTTTGCCCATGTACACGTAGATGGAACCCCAAATCTCAGGATTTAAATAAAATCTGCAAAATAAGCGCAAATCTTAATAATAATAGATAGCGATGCGGAAAGTAAAAAAAAATGCGAACCTCCGCAAAATTGAAACCATAATCTTCAGACAAAGCCCATCACACGACGAATTAATCTCGAACTGTGATAGGTGTCAGGTCATTGATGCTGTGTCGAGAAAGACCTCCAGGTATTGTAGCATGGATGTCGAATCATAGATCTTTACAAAGTAAGTCATTTCGGCAGGAGTCGAATACTGAGCATGTACTGAAACGGCAGTCTGTCGTATAGGTTAAAGTTGATCCTTCAAACAATCCAATCTGTGACTGGTGAAGGGAACGAGGGGCCAGGATCGGTCAGACAGGATCAGACTCCTGGCAGCTCCCATGAATAATGAAAGGAAGAATAACAAGTGCAGAAGAATCTATTCCAGACTTAGGCCAGCCAGAAGGTGCGGATGTGACGAAAATTTGCTTGTTGGTTCGTAATAATGGTAACTGGTTGATAACCATAGATGTGATCGGGATAGAAATTTTTGATTCGACGTGGCCATCCTTGATCGAGGCTCGACCTCGCCTCTGCTCTAGGAATCAGATGATAAGGAAGGTTTGATTGAAAACACTCTTACCATAATTTTCATGTGCTTCCATTGCGGTGGACTCCGTGACCGCCAACTCTTCGGAATAAAGGATTTCGGAGACGGAAGTATCGCTGTCGAGTGCGAACTGTGCGGCTGCCATGCATGCAAATGCGATCATTCTAAGCGAAGACGCAAGCGGAAGTTCGAAAGAAGGGATGCTTATAATTAGGTATGTCATGAACACTTTGTACATTTGAATAATAAGTCCTTGTTGCGTTTGTGAGAAGACAAGGATCTCCAAGCGCAAAATAATAGAACAGTGCATACTTTTAGTTCATCATGGGAATGCGATAATGTACATGACTGCGAATGACGCGACATACTAAAGATAGCAGTTCTAACGAGTGGGCCAGATTTCATATGTTAGTCACCGATGTCGAACCACGAGGGAGGCGGAGCCGTGCCTGCAGCCAAAAGGGAAGGAGGAAAGAACGGGGTTACGTTGGAAGCATTACACGTTGCGATGCGGACAGGGATGTGGGAAAATTGCAAGCCATGTGTCGGGAGCCGACTAGTATCCGCAAACTGCTGCGAGCGGTGCAGATTGATGAAACGAATTGAATTGAGTCAAGCGAACCAGTGTGGATCTGACTGTCCCGATACGACTCTTGCGACACAGAGCCAGCGACCACCGAATATTCTGGGTCAGAAGGAGGAGACCTGTGTACGGAGGACGAACAAGGGAGAAATACAATGTCGCAAAGGGGGAGATCTGGGAAGA
>Ga0307507_10005224_pt1 | contig 21633 bp, 13 predicted proteins | sample 7_EM_MG_FD_207223 | JGI IMG/M metagenome (GOLD analysis project Ga0307507, IMG submission 207223) | Populus trichocarpa ectomycorrhiza microbial communities from riparian zone in the Pacific Northwest, United States - 7_EM | ecosystem: Host-associated > Plants > Roots > Unclassified | place... | reverse complement strand
CAGTGGCTATTAGCATGAGGCATGAAGGAACTACTAGAAGTTGAAAGAGAAGCCACACTGGAAGGGAAAAATAGTAGTGGGATTGGTACGAGGTGTTGTTTGCTAGGTTGGATGAAAAAAAAAAAAAGGGTTGGTAGAAAGTGTTTACAAGGTGGTGGTCTTTTAGTTTATGGTAAGGGTACGAGGCCAAGAATGAAAAATGGTTTGTTAAAGGGGACGCTCTTTTTTTTTTTTGCTTTGGTTTTGCTTCGTTTTTTCTAGTGCCAAGATCTTTTTTACTTCCTTTTTTCTCCCTCCTGATTGCACAAAATTCTCCCCTACTTATAGGGGATGAAAGAAGAACATTAAGTATTTTTTAGGCATGGTTTGTGGCCATTAATTTACTTGGGAGTGATCTCAACTGTTGGCCACAAATCAACAACCTGGTACTATAAAATCAGACTATCAAAGTTGGTTAGGTTAGAAGTTTTAGTCGTTTATTACAATTGCTACAAGGATTCAAACTGGTGAAGAAATGGATTGGCATGTAGTACAAAGTCAAGAGGTGAGGATAGTGTGTCTTTTGTCTCATTTAGAGGAGAGATGAAACATTAAATTGCATCTAAAAGTGGCTCGATCAACAACTTTTCTAGTATAAAGATAGGAGATGACAAAACAATGTTAGATAACATGTAGTTAGGCATAATTTTTTTCAACTTTTGTTGACCAAGATGACGTCATTTTGATAATAATAATAAAAAAAAAACATGTCATTTTGTTCAAAACAACACCAAAACACACCATTTCATTTAAATAAAAATGATGTTGTTTTTAGGTTTTTGACCTAAATTAGGTCATTAGCCCATTTTTTTTATTTCAACCCCTAATCTTTTAATTTATTCAAGTAAGTCCTAAATTGAATTTTGATTCTAAGAATCAATTCAATTTCACCTCTGCTAAGTTTTAAAATGATCCCTTGAGTTTAACGTCTTTTTCATCTTAGTCTTCGGTCTTAGATTTTTTCAATTTCATCCCCAATTGTCCTTCGAACTTTTAATTTCTTCATTTTCACCCCTTTTTTCAGTTGAATCGAGTCCCCAAATTCATGCATACTTAATTTTTATGCAAAATTCATCCAATAATTATTTAATTTGATATTGAATCTACATTGTTTTTTAATTTTGGGTACAATTGGGTTCCTGGTTTTTGTTCCAAATTTCAGTTTGGTTCCTCCATGCATTTGAAACCCTTTTTAGCTTGCTCTTTCAAAGTTGCTTGTTTTTTTTCATTTTTTGTTGCTTTTCATTTTTTAGATTTTTTTATTTTAAAAGAAAAAAATATTTTCGAGGAAAACCTAAATTTGGGTTATGACAAAATGATAAATCTCCCCTCCTTTTATTATACTTATTATACCACCACTTTCATATGTAAATTAATATTCCATCAACTACATATCGATTACTCCATTTTAATAATCATAATTTGTGTATTAAGACACTCTTTAGCCCCCTCCATTACGATTGGCTTAATCTCACATTAAAACCCTGATCATTGTGGCTGACTTAATTTTACATCATAGCCCCTGTTATTGCGGTCGACTTAGTTTCATATCACGTGCACATTCTCATAACATACTTTCTTTACACACCAAATACTTATGCAAAACACTTCTTAACTAAAAATAAGTACGGTGATGAACATATGCCTATAGCTCATGTGGAAATGTTCATTTCACTACGGGTCCCACTTTTGATATCCCCTTAAATTCCAAAAGAATATCCTAAATCAGTACACAATTCTCTTTGATCTATTTATCACTTCTACTAAAGCATATTGTCACCTATTTTTATAATATAATTTAATGACCAATCATTAAATTATATTATGTGTGTGTTTATAGGGGGAAATGGAGGTCTTACAAATGACTTCATGCAGAGTTTCTTTTTAAAATATAAATATGATATTACTAGCTTAAGTATATATAATAAGTTTATTTACATAACATTAATTAGTTTTGCAAAATTCTACTTAAAATAGAATAACCTAAAAAAATATGGAGTATGATATCAAGATAAAGAAGATGGATGAGATATATTTGTAAAACACAAAAAATATAGAATAATTATATAAGTATTCATTTTACCTAATACCTTTATCAAAATTAAGGAATAAAACAACATTAAAGGTCATATGAGTAGCATATTTAAACTATGTAATATTTCCAATTTATTTTATTATATTTGTTGCATCTTAATGGACATTGCGAGCGAGGACTCCTCCAAAATCAAGAGGGAAAATGTATTGTGGAAAATTAAGAGTCTCTATCTAGTAATTAAAGGAAACTAGGGATTCTAAAAATAACACGGGTTTCAAAGATTCAGATAATTAGTTAGTTATACTTAATGAAAGAACAATATCATCCTTAGCGCATCATCGTGTAATAATCCTTTGCAATATCTTAGCAATATCCTTCCCTTAAAGAAGTAAATTTATCTATCAAAAAAGAAAAAAAAACTTTCTATGTCGTCCTAAACAAAAGAGACTTATGAAAAAGGCTAAAAATAAAGTTCAAATCTTGCTAATTTCAACAAAGATTTGTGCATGAATTTAATATTCTACGTTTCACACATCGTGTAATACAAGGTTGTTAATAACCTACCTATGGGCATATACACCCATAATTACCTCAATAGCCAAAGAAAGGTGAAGTAGCTTGTAGAGAAGCAAACATTTTACTATTTATTTTTTAATATATTAAGTCTATATTTTACAATATAAGTTTACAGTCTAATATTAAATGAAATTCTTGAAGAAAAACATATTTTTTTATTTTTTAAAATAAAGAAATTTTTAAAATTTTTGAATTTTGTTCTCGAAATTTTCGAGAAAAATCAAGTATTTTTAATACCGGGTTCGTATCTTACAATGTAAGTTTACAACCCAATATTAGAAAAACATGTGAGGGACCCACAAATAATTCCAAAATAATCCCTGGAATTTTTAGAATTTTTTTGAGATTTTTTAAGGACTGTTTGGCTAAGCACTAAAATAAAACACAAATTAAAACTAAAGGGTAAAGCAATAGAGCAAATTTGGTGAACATGTTCTTAACATAAAACAACATGCTCTTAACATAAAATCAGAGGCAATAAAAATATCTTAAGACCGTGTTTGAGAAAGGTGCCTTAAAGACCCAAATATGACACTATTCTTTAAGCAAAAATAGGTCATGCTAGACATGCTTTTAGGTCTAAGTTGGGCTTGGCATAACCACATAGGGTTGGCCTATTAGACCGACAGATAGCCCATTAAGCTTCTTTTTTATATATGTGGGTTGGACCCAACCCAGCCAACAAGGGTCCTGCCCGTTTTTTTTTTTGCCGGCAAATGCCAGTAACAGAACATGAATTATTTCACGTTTTGCATTACACCGAATATAAAAAAGAAAGATTGAAGTGGTTACTTGGCCTGAGGTTGATAAATGGTAATTTAGTCGTTGGTAATGGTGGTTTGGACATGGAGGAAAGGCTGGAGGTCCACAGTATGGTTGTTTGGGTTGCTACACTGGAAGAGAAAAAAATAGTGTCGACTTACAGTGGTAGTGAGGCAATGGTTGGTTGTGGTGAATATAGTGTTGGTGCTGATCTGGACGTGGAGGAGCTTGTGGTGGCTCACGTTGGCTATTAGCGTGAGGCATGAAAGAGCTACTGGAAGCTGAAAGAGAAGCCATACTGAAAGGGAAAAATAGTAGTGGAATTGATAGGGGGCTGTTGTTTGCTAGGTTGGATGAAAAAAAATAAAAGGGGTTGGTAAAAGGTGTTCACAAGGTGGTGATCTTTTAGTTTTTAGTAAGGGTAGGAGGCTGAGAATGAAAAAGGGTTTGTTGTATGGGATGCTTTTTTTTTCCTTTGGTTTTGCTTCTTTTTTTCTAGTGCAAAGATCTTTTTTGCTTCCTTTTTTCTCCTTCCTGATTGCACGAAATTCTCCCCTATTTATAGGGGATGAAATAAGAACATGAAGTGTTTCTTAGGCATGGTTTGTGGCCATTGATTTGCTTGGAAATGATCTCAACTGTTAGTCACAAACCAACAACCTAGTACTACAAAACCAGACTATCAAAGTTGGTCAGGTAAGAGATTTTAGTCATTTATTACAATGGCTGCAAGGATACAAACCAGTGAAGAAATGGATTGGGGTGCAATTCAAAGTCAAGAGGTGAGAATAATGTCTTTTGTCTCGTTTAGAAGAGAGATGAAGCATTAAATTACATCTAAAAGTGGCTCGACAAACAACTTTTTTGGTGTAAAGATAGGAGATGACAAAACAATGCCAGATAACATGTCGTCAAACACTTTTTTTTTTTTACTTTTGTTGACCAAAACGACGTCGTTTTGATAAAAAAAAACATATCTTTTGGTCAAACACAACACCAAAACACACCATTTCATTTAAATAAAAATGATGTTGTTTTTAGGTTTTTGACCTAAATTAGGTCATTAGTCCATTTTTTATTTCATCCCCTAATATTTTAATTTATTCAATTAAGTCCTCAATTGAATTTTGATTCTAAGAATCAATTCAATTTCACCCCTGCCAAGTTTTAAAATGATCCCTTGAGTTTAACGTCTTTTTCATCTTGGTCTTCGGTCTTAGAGTTTTTCAATTTCATCCCTAATTGTCCTTCGAACTTTTATTTTCTTCATTTTCACCCCTTTTTTCAGTTGAATCGAGTCCCCAAATTCATGCGTCTTTCACAAAAAAGTTTTTGATTCTGAATTTCTTTAATTTTTCCCTTAATTAACCCCCCCCCTCGAACTTATATTTTCTTGCAATTTTGTCTCTAATTTCACCCAGATAAGTTTGGAAAAATTAAATCTTGTCCTCTAAAAATCCAATCTTCTCAATTAATTCCAAATTAGGATGCTAAACTTAATTTTCTCCCAATTAAGTCCATAATAAAATTAATTTGACCCATTAAAAGTCTAATTAAATCCTTGCACTTAATTAATTTTTTTTAATTTAACCCAAATTAACTCTTAAACTTAATTAAACCTTTAATTGGACCCATGATTAAATCAAATCGACCTATTAAAAATCTAATTAAGTCCTCATACTTAATTTTTATGCAAATTCATCCAATAATCATTTAATTTGATCTTGAATCTGCATTGTCTTTCAATCTTGGATACATTTGGGTTCCTGGTTTTTGTTCAAAATCTCAGTTTGGTTCCTCCATGCATTTGAAATCCTTCTTAGCTTGCTCTTTCAAAGTTGCCAGTCTTTTTCATTTTTTATTGCTTTTCATTTTTTAGATTTGTTTTATTTTAAAAGAAAAGAATAATTTTGGGGAAAACCCAAATTTGGGTTATGACAAAATGATAAGTCTCCCCTCCTTTTATTATACTTATTATACCGCCACTTTCATGTGTAAATTAATATTCCATCAACTACATATCGATTACTCCATTTTAATAAACATAACTTGTGTTTTAAGACACTTTTTAGCCCCATCCATTACGATTGGTTTAATCTCACATTAAAACCCTGATCATTATGGCCGACTTAATTTTACATCATAGCCCTTATCATTGCGATCGACTTAGTTTCATATCACGTGCACATTCTCATAACATACTTTCTTTACACACCAAATAATTATGCAAAACACTTCTTAAATAAAAATAAGTATGGTGATGAACATATGTCTATATCTCATGTGGAAATGCTCATTTCACTACGGGTCTCACTTTTGATATCTCCTTGAATTCCAAAAGAATATCCTAAATCAGTACCCAATTCTCTTTTATCTATTTATCACTTCTACTAAAGCATATTGTCATCTATTTTTATAATATAATTTAATGACCAATCATATTGCCACTCATTTTCATAATACAATTTAGTGCCCACTACTTTTACATATTAATTATGCTTTAAGCAATCCATATCTCTCATCATATCTTTCCAATTTATTATTAAAGGATTAGTGGCTAATACATGAGTTCTTTTTATGACATTTAGGTAATCATCATCAAGATTGACATGCTCCCATTTAATAAGTCTATTTTTCTTCACATAATTTATCAAACACATAGTGTGCATTGAAACTAAATCATCCCTTACACAAAGAATATGCGCACACAACCTCCTAAAAACATAACAATCATGTTTTAACTCACTATAAATCAATTTACAATCATTCTCAGAATTTATCAAAATGGTGTGCAATTAAATCATATCATTCCTTACATAAAGATCATACATATCTAGCCTTCCAAAACACATCAACCATGATTTAACTCATCACAAGTCAATTTACAAATATCACAATAAAATTATTCATACAATTCATCGTCATAACATATAATTAACATAAATTTATGCCCTAATTTTGGAAACCATGGTGTCGTGAGTTTTTGGCTCACTTACCACCACCATGACTGGCCATTCATGGATTTGAAATTCATGGTCAGTCTCTATTGCATCAAATTTCATCATAATTCCAATATCAAAATCCTTAAGAATTCAATCAAACTAATATTTTCATCATTAATTTCAACCAACCCCTACACACCCTTCTCTTTACAATAATAACAACACTTAGAGATATCCATTTCCTTTTTAAGTTTGAAGAATAAAAGTGAAATAAATTGAAGATAAAGTCTCTTCCCCCTTATAATTAACTCAAAATCTAATGGGTTTTGGTTATGAAGTTCAAGAACAATCATTTTCTCCAAATTGATATACTTTTTTCTTTAAGTACCCAAATCTCCGAATTTCTCTCTTAATTCTTCTTGTTTAAATTGATTTTTTATAGAGTTAATAACTTACCCACAATCACCCATGGATCTTCATTGAATGAAAAGAAGAATAAATATAAGCACTCTCATTCATTCTCAAGTCTAAAGGTCATCAGCCTTATAGACAATGTATTTTGGTTCTTTAATTTAGTAATTTGCCCTTAGTTTTATATCACACATGCTTATTTTTTATCAAGTTTTCAATCGTTTATATTTTTGTATAAATGTTTATTACTACTTTTAGTCAGGGTTTACAATTTCTCCCTTTTTTTTAATAGGATTTTGTTCATAGAATTGATCTCTAGAAATCATCCACCTAAGGACTCTTCTCGGTTAGGCTAAGGTGGCCTACTAGAAAAATTCCCCCCACTCTTAAATTATTGGTTAGGTCTTTGTTCATTACCCCCTCTCTTTTTAGGGAAAGATGGTTTACCAAGATGTGATTCAAGTTTTTTTCTCTTTCACAATTGATGTTGTTCCTATTCTGGTAAACCATATTATTCTTTTTCTAAGACTACCTTTAAAGAATGGGCCGTTTCTAGCAACTCTCGGATTATTCTAGTTAAAAAGTAATTAATCCCTTCTGAATTTCCTATTGAAACCTATATCTCAATCGATGTATAAGATGTTGATATGTAGATACTAGAGTAGAAGAGAAAACAAAAAGATCTTGAAAATGTCATTTATACTCTAGTACCAACATACTCTCATGTTTAAGTGCAAGGAACTCTTGCTTCTTTCTCATTTGGTGCTACTAAGAATAATATCTAGTTGCAAACTTGGTATGAACAACATTTCAAGTCAACACTTCTACAACTCTTTGTTGTTTAACTATTTTTTACAAAACATATGCATTATTATCTTACAATAATTGTGAAACATAGTTAACATAAACCTCTTCTGGTATAAGAATCTAAATGAGAGATTCTTCTACTTTTCAGAACCAATATCCTACTATTTCAGCATTCTCTTTCCTAAAAAATGAAACATGTCTCAATGTAATAGAGTGATGATACTTTTCTTATTCATGCTACCCGATACCCCTATAAACCTTGATAATACTACCTTAATATACGCTTAATGAATCCAAAATCTTGTTGTGGTATAAGTGGGATAAGTGGTTCTATAGGTAATGGTCTGCTAAAAGGCCTTACCATATCATATGTAATTGGTGAGGACACATTGGCCTGTAACGACAGTGACACTTAGAGTGCATTTAAACTAAATCATTTTTTACATAAAGAATATACATACATAACCTCCCCAAAATATAATAATTATGTTTTAACTCATCTTAAATCAATTTACAATTATTCATAGAATTTATCAAATACATGGTGTGCAATTAAATCAAACCATCCCTTACATAAAGATTATACATACCAAACCTTCTAAAACACATCAACCATGATTTAATTCATAACGAATCAATTTGTAAATTATTATAATAAAAATATTCATACAATTTATCATCATAACATACAATTAACTCAAACTCATGCCCTAATTTTAAAAGCCATGGTACCATGAGTTTTTGGCTCACTTACCACCACTATCACTAGTCATTCATGGATTTGAAAATAATGGTTAGCCTCCATCACACCAAATTGCTTCATGATTATTTAATTCCTAGAAAAGAAATCCCTAAGAATTGCAAACTAATATTTTCATAATCAATTCCAACTAACCCTAACACATCATTCTTTTTACAACAACAACAACAACACTTAGAGATATCCATTTTCTCTTCAAGTTCAAAAATAAAAGTGAAATCATTTGAAGATAAAACCTTTTACCCCTTCTAATTAACTCAAATTTAATGGGTTTTGATAATGAAGTTCAATAACAACCATTTTCTCCAAATTGATATACTCTATGTTTAACTACCTAAATCTCCTAATTTCTCTCTCAATCCTTATAGTTTGAATTGATTTTTTGTAGAGTTAATAACTCTACATACATTTCCATTAAAAGCAAAAAAGAAGAAATGCAAGCTCTTTATATCCCTTTCAAGTTTAGAGGGTGTCAACCTTATAAGTAAAGATGATATATTCTTACTCCTTAATTTACCAATTTGCCCTTAGTTTTATATCACACATTCTTATTTTTTTATCAAGTCTTCAACCATAGATTTTTTTTTGTATAAATGTTTATTAATATTTTTGTTGAGATTTACACTAATTGACTTGGGGTTTACATGAATACTTTAAATGTCTCCTTATAATTATGATATTCTTAGTCTTTAAGGAGTTTGACTTGTAACAAACGTTGTTATCCTTAGCTTCCGTCCACGTTAATTGGTATTAGAGCCTAATAATTCTTGACGATTTTGGTTGGAGGTCATAGATGACGTGTATCAAAGTTCAATAATTCCTGGTGGTTAGTTATCGTGTATTTTTGAATAACTATGATTGGAAGATGTTGAAGAACATGATGTACTTGTAAAGGAAAAGATAAGAAGGTTCCCTTTTGTTACCTTAGTGAGCCATACAGGGCAGACAATTTTTTTTTTAGGTGGAGAGTGTGGCTTACTTCGGTCACTGTTAGTAGCCTTCTTTGATATCTTTGGATTCGTTTTATCAACATCTTTTTTAATGGTGTTGGTGGTGTCATAATCAGAGCTTTACTGCGTCTTCGAGGTCTTTTTTTTCTCTCCTTTCTCTTTCTTGAAATTTGTGCCAACCTATTTTAACAATCTCTTTACAAGTCGATATTCCTAACCTTGACATCTTACAAAGTTGTTATTTTCAACCGCAACATATACCAAACAATGTTAATTTATCAAAACCTTTTTCTACATGTTTATAAGCAAAAATACCCAAGATTATGTCCTTACTAAAGGGAATATAGCTTTTTCCCTCTTTGTTGCTTACAGTTCTATGCTAGCCAATTATCCATGCTATAATACCAGTGATATATTAAGTTATTTTTTAACGTAAAAAAAGATTATGTTGATATTATGAATAAATTTTCTTGCATCACGAGAAAAATAATAAAAATTGAAAAATTTGATAAGTGAATTTAACAAAATACAATGAATTAATAAATTGTAAAAAGAGTTGTTAAGACTAACTAAAAACTAAAATTAAAAGTTGAAAGATAAATGCATATGATAATATTTGATCTGATGACGCGAGGTGCTCATCAAATCTTTATATGGTGATAAAATTTTCTTCACAAATGTATTTAATTTTTTTTAAATATAATTGTTAGTATAAATTATCTTTTTTTTTACTAATATATTTTTCCTTGAAAAAAAATATATTTTTTAGCTACGTTGTTTATTGTATAGAAATTGTAAACTATTAAAATCAATATAAAAAATTATAAGAATTCAAATTAAGTTTGCAAAAGGTATCTCCTTACTCAAAACTTGTTTCCCTTATTAATGTGTTCTTTTTAACCAAATTTTTTTCATATCAGAATGTTTTTCAAACAAAAACTTATCATAATTTAAAAAACAAGTTTTAATAAAGAAATAATAAATTTATAATTTTGACTCGGATGTATTTAAAAGATATAACAAAACTAATATTGAAAAAAGATTATATAACAAATTTACAACAAAAAATTAAAAAATAGATATTTCATACATATTTAAAAAATTATGCATATAAAGTTCATATATATCTATTCAGAAAGCAATTGCTAATATTACCATGGAAGATGCTAATATTAATGGAGTAATTAGATAATTATTTAAAAACCATTTAAATAATGTTAATTAAAAATATTTTAATTAAAAAATATGAAAATAGGAAAAGAATGAGGGCAAAAAAAAGGATCAGACATGTATGGGCTAGATATGAGCACCTGACCCTATATGAAATCCTGGTATGGAAACTCAGGCCCACTCTCTTAGGTTTTTTTTCAAGAGGTGGATAACACATTATTAGCCCCGATTGTCTTTTATTTTTTGTTTCTTTATAAATTTGGTGAATGATGTCTTGCTCATTTAAGTAGATAACACATCGTGCATCACCTTTCTTTTCCAATCACTAGAGCTAGTCACCGAATGGCTCTGGTGATTAAAAAAATTAGAGTCCAAAGTTTTTGAATTTAGAAACCTAGATTTTAACCATTTTCACCAAAAACATGAAAAAACATATATCTCATGAACCTTCATAATCTCATTTCTAACAACAGAACACATCTTATTTGCCCTAAGAATGCAAAATCAAATCAAATAGAAGAAACACCTCGAGTTCTGATCTACCATTTTCACTGTCATTAAAACAAAAATAACATCCATTAAGTTCCACTCTAAAAATTGAATCTATATATACCAACATCAAAGTCATTGGTTACTAAAATTCAGTCACCCAAAAGCTTTCTCTTTCTTTAAAAATCTTCGATGACTTTCTCTCACCTCCTCTAAATTTTAGAAACTAAAACATAAAATAAATGAACTTTGGGACCTAAACAAACATTTCAAAACTAAAGAAGACCAAACTTTAAGATAAAATAAAATTGAGGGGATAAATTGTAGATCTACGCTCCTTGTAATAGTAAACATGGAAAAGGGCTATATTTTTTTGACAAATATCAATTTTGGTCTTTGTTTTTCAATTTCACTTCTTATAATAATTTAATATTTTACCATATTAAATTAACATGTCATTCAATACCAGAACAATCTAAAACATTCAGGGAATTGATAAAAGATAATCCAAATAGAATGAGAAAATCTTCGGAAAAAACAAAGGAACTTTTAAGAAACAAATTTTAAAAAAATCTAGATTACCAAAAACAAAAATAATTAAATTTGAGGAACCAAAAAAAATTTGCACATGGTATTGTACTTATAACTAATTACTTGTGAGGAGATGAAGAAGAGAGAAGCTACAATAATTTGCCATTTTTTATTTAGTTTCTTTGTTATTGTTAATAAAATTACTATAAGATAATCTTTATTCATCCTTGTTTGCTTAGCAATATAATTTAATAAAAAACATTATTTTTTAGGGCTATATTTCTTTTAAGAATTCTAGAAGTCATAGTTATTAATCTTGATTTAGTTTTGATAAGTTGATATGAAAAATTCAAGGCTCACAACCTGCTTTAGATTAGGTTTTTAATTAAATCAAATAAGATATAAACCTTATTAAATGTTTTATCTAATTGAATTATTAGTGACCGGTTATTCCACCCAACCTTGATATAAATGAGATAAGATTAATATCTTGTAAAAAAAAATGCTACCATTTTAATAAAAAAAAAGGTTGAATCGAATTGACCTAATAAATACAATTTAATCTAGTACTAGTTACCCTGCCTATTTCATGTGATAATTTCTCTTATTAATATATAATCAAATGTAATGCTATCAATAATAATAATAATAATAATAATAAAATATTAATAGAGATATGTAATCACATTATAATTAAAATATATCCTAAAACAACATAGAAGTTAATAACTTAATACCGATGAATTTCATCCATTATAACAAAATTGATAAACTTGGTAAGAGTAATTAAGGTCAAGGATAAAAAAATTAAACACTTTCCCATCTCTAAAAAGAAAGAAATAATTTATATAAAAAAAAAATTTAAAAAGAGAGAAGAAATCCATTGATGCATATAGTATCGGGCTAGGCCATCCTTCTCCTGGGCCCAAATTCTGCTATACTAAACAAACGTCGTGTTAAATAAAACCCCCAACTTAACTAACTCACCGGAAGTGGAACTCACATCTTTCTCAGTCCGCTAAAACCCTCCCGGCGGCAGCAGAAGACAAGACGAAGGAGAAACAAAATGGTGAACAAATCATGGAAGATAATACCAAGACCATTACTCGAAACAATCTTAAACAACCACGCCCAGCACCACCGCGTCCCTCAGCCTCTCATTCTCCACGGCCCCCGTGGCGTCGGCAAAACCACCCTCTTCCTCGAACGTATGTATCATCTTTTCTTCCCAGAAACTTGAAAAAGCGAAAGAGAGATCAAGCAAGCTCTAACTTGATTTTCTGCTTTTTTTTTTGCAGGTCTCCTTAAAGATTGGAACAAAGGCCCTCACATAACTGGCTATGTAGACTTTGCGCAGTCAATCAAAGACCATCACCCTCAGCATAACAACTCCTACCCTTGGGCTTCTTGGTCTAGTTGTGATCCACCAACACTCTCCAATTGCAAAACCCAGCTCGAAACTTGCCTTGAATCGATGACCCAGAAGGGAATCCAACTCGGAGCCATTACTTCCAGCCAAATATTCTCTACTCTCAACAAATGGCATCGCCTTGACACTGTCCTTCGTCGTATACTACTCCAAAACAATTCCAATATTGCTTTGAAATCGAGAAATGCTATTTCTAAGGTTTCAAGTTCGGTTCTTTGGGACCGGGCAGTTTTTGCGCTATCTGCTCGATCAAATGCCAAAGAGATTGACGAGATTCTTGGGTTGGAAGAGAAAGGGAAGAGCTTGTCTGTGGAGGAGGCTTCGTATTTTAGAGAGGCGTTTGTGGCTTTGAGGTTGGCTAAGGAGGTTATTACAATGCAGCAAGGGTGGAGAGCCAGTGCCATTGCTCATTTGAACAGGACTGGTGGGTTTTCGAGGTCGTTGGCCAATTCTTGTACTGATTGGCCTTGTTTGCTGCTCGAGTTGCTATCAAAAGCTGCTGAGATTGATTACTTTCAGGTCATTATTGAGAAGAGTTGGCATTGCTGTTTTTACTTTTGTTAACTCTTGTGTATCATTACAAGTATTTGCATGATTCAATTTAACAAATGCTTTGTCTGTTTGGTGGTTATATGGTTGAATGAAGCTCTTTTATTGTTTTGTGATTTGCAAATTGAGCAGCCGAAGCTGGTTATAAACAATATTGAAGTTCTCAAAAAGGCTATTTTAGTGGATGATTCAATGGTTTCTGGACCAATGTATCATGACAGTCTGATATGGAGAATTGTTGCATTGGGTGCAAATGAGAGATGCCTGCCCATTATGCTTGCGACATCTGATAGGTTAGTCCATTCCTCATCATCTAATCCTTTTGTTTGCTTGTACTTTGCACCATACTAGTTAAATCATGCTATTTCCTGATTGGTAGTGTATGGTTTTTTCTGAGTTTAATCTTGAAGCAATTGAAAATACACACTTATCAAACAAGGGGCGTGAGCACAACCCCATGCTTCCCTTTGGAAAGATTGTGGGTAATAGTATTGTTCATTATACACCCTGTTCATTTATGAACTCACTCTATTCAAGTTAAACGGGGTGATTCCATGAAGCTCCTTCCTTCATTGAATACAAAAACAACTCCTTTATTAGAGTAAACATGTCGGGTTAGATTTTGGAATGGTATATTATTGCTGGGAGTTCAGAAGGTTGGCAACAGCCTTGTGAAATAAGAACATCAAAATTGCCTCATAATTAGTAGATGAAAACTCTGCTAGAACGTAGTGATGCAAATTTACCTATTTCCTACATTTTATCTTTCTGGAAGTTTTTAACCTTTCACTTAGTGTTACATCTTTGCAAGGTTTTTCCCACTCCACTGCTTTTGGATTCTAATAAACACTGTTGTCACAGCTACTACTCATACCAGGCCTACTGGGATTTTGGATTTCCAGATATATTCATTTCCCGTGAGGTATTCAAACTTAAACTTCTACTGCCACTATTACAGGTGCTGCTGCATGTGCATGGGTGGGGTGTGCCTTCTTGTCTGCATGTTATTTTCTTTGATTTCTTTGACAAGATGTAGTCGTTGCTTACTGCTATGTTGAAACAGTGGAGAATACTCACAGGTCCATTCCTTTGGGATAGAGGACTTTGATAAATCAATATTTGTTATCTAAGATATTTCTTTCCCAGACTGTTTCTTGCTTTGTAATTTCAGCCTTTGAGAGCCAAATTGCAAGTCTGCTGCCTAAGATATTTTAATTAATGCTACCTAAATCTTGCACACATAAATTTAAGTACTGCAATAACTCATAGAGATGCTCACAAACATGCTATTGTGACTGCTAGGGTCCTTCTAGCTGGGTCTCTGTTCCAATCATGTGGCTTTAATGTATTATTGTTAAAAAATACATTTCTGTTTCACTTGATAGAATCTTTCCATTGAAGAAAATCTGTACTTGTGAAAGCAGAAAACATCTGTTGATTGATAATTATGGTGTATGTCACTCATTCAATATTCTTTGTTTGCAGAACTTTGGATGGGCTCCACAAGAAGCTAAAATGCATATGGTTAATGATTACTTCAGTCAGTCAGAAGTGAGAAATTTTGTTATTTTCATTTCCCTGACAGAATATTTTAAAAACTAAAAGAGTAATGAAATGCCCTTTAAGACTTGGAATAAGAAAAGAAATTACTGCAAGTACTGCTTTGCCCTAGTTATATTAAAAATGAAAAGAAAGTCATAAGTTCCATTGTTTTTGAAATTTACTTCTCAATAGTGTTGGACGAATCATGCCTGGTTGCTTTATCTCAGATTCCTTGCATTTTTATGGGAATTAACATTATCTTTTTTTTTTTTTTTTAATTGTAGTGGACGGTGATTATTGAGGTGCTTGGTCCAAACCCTCGACATCTGTTTGAGCTTTATGCTCTCAAACAAAGTAGCTATTATCAGAAGTAAGAATTTTTTCTCTCTCTATATATAGTGGTTGAAGCATCAACCATTTATAGAAACTTATTTCCTTTCCACTATATAAATGGTGAGTTTTTGTTTTTTGTACCTTATCGAATGATGGTATTGTAATGGACTAAAAAACATTTATTATTCTCTTTTATACAAGTGCAGGTCTGCAGACATGCATGCACAAATACATATACATGTGTTTGTTTCATCAAATTTACTTACTATGTCTTTAGTTATTTTACCTTTGTTTTCCAAAGTACATAATTACATTGTGCAAGATTCTCACCCTTACATTCACTGGATGTAATGTAAACATGCATAGTGTTAATGCCAGCTATGAAATTGGTGAAATGAAAGTGTCATTGATTGGATGGAATCCTATATTTTTTATAAATATGATGCTGCATGTGTTATTTTCCTTCTGCATTGTTAACTGCAGGGTCCTTGAAGACAAGGCTAGCACATTTGAGGATATTGTAGACGCATATTTAGCATATTTGCAGGTAAGATTCATAGTGACATCTGAGCAAGTGCTCATCTCATTTTCTCCTGTTACCATGGTTAGTAAAGGACTAAGCTAATAATTAGTTGACATGCCTAATCTATGAGCCTAGCTTGCATATTCATGACCTTTGCCTGAATTTCTTCATTGAAATTTCTGAATGCTGGACTGTTTTTCTCCTGTACCCCTATGTTCTACTTTTCTCTTTTTGACATTTTGGTTAATCCTATCAAGGACTATGAGCTAGTTATTATTTAACATGGCTAACCTTTAACCCCCTGTTTACATGACCTTTACCGGATTTTCTTTCTTGAAGTAATCTGGTTGCTGCATAATATTGATAATAAATGTAAATGGTTTAGTGGTGGCTGAACTTAAGTTGTGCTATCTTGGTTGACTTCTCTACTGATAGTAATCAGTATTTCATTTTGGTCGTGGTAACCGTTTGAAAATGAATAAAATATTTATGAGATGCATCCTTTTGTGGTTTTTCAATTATGTTAGTCAAAAAGTAAAGCATAAGGAGATAAAAGCAAAGCTAACTTTACAGAATGCTACCAAGAAAAAGAGTCAATATGAATCTTGCTCTCAGGACTCTGTTTTTGAATAAAAAAGCACTCTCTTTATATAGCTTGCTGAGGCTTTGATTTAGATCTTCTTTTTTTCCCCTAGAATTATTCAACTGCAGTCAGGTGGCTTAAGCACCAGTCCACAAGCTATTTCTTCCATTACGAGAAAGTTTGCTTTGAATCAATAGAAAGATAAAATGTTCCAAGATAGTCTCTTTTTTTAAAAAAAAAAGAAGAGAAAACGAAAAGATCAAATGTTCTGATTTTTTCCCATTACTCTTTGCACATGGGGCACGAGTGGAACTCAATGCAAACTTTGTCTCTAATTACTGGACCCACATAAAGCCATGTCACTCAAAACTAATATATGATTTATACGGGCTTTAGTAATTGGCCTTAATTGACTCAAATTTGATAACTCAAGGTTAGATTGACTGAATCAGAAACACGGGCAAAATTGACGGCTGAAAACAAATGCATGAGCAAATATAGGGTTAAGCCATGTTTTTTTATCCACAAGTAATATCAATTACTTTTATTTTGTGCCATGCTCTGCCTCATCATCTCTTATGTCACTTTATTTTAGGTTACTGTGGTGAATCCTGCCATGGATAAAGCACTGGAATTCCTGCAAAAGTTTGCCAATGATGCAAAAAGTGGAAAAATTCCAAAAGATAGATTACGTTTTGGTTCTCCTTGGAAGCATCCTTCAAAACTGGACGACCCTACTCAATGTCAGCAGTGGGCAAAGCTTCAGCTGCTGGATTTTGTTCAATCTCTAATAAATACTGAATTTGGGGTAACATGTTTCCTTTTTTTTCATTTTATACTTAAATAGTGTTGTGTTTTTTTACTGTTGTGTATAATTTTAGAACACCTTTTTTATTTGTATGGGATTTAGTATTTTTTAACAGTTTTATGATGCTCAAATTTCCTCCATGTCGGGGTGGTTTAAACAATATATTAGTATAATATACCTGCTAGAAGTTTGTTAAAATGTTTAATGCTGTTCCTGGACTGGACATCCATAATATTTGTTAATAGGTGTTAATTACTCAAAATGACTGTTAAATGTAACAAGCATGCTCAGCTTATATTTGAAGATGGTTTTGTATTTATAAGCTGTTGACCCGGCTATTATTGTTCTCTGAGGCTGTTATTCTTTTGTTTAATTTTTAATTTCTCTCTCTTGGTGTAGGTAAATTACCTAGGTGATTGTAGCTTTGAGATATTTGATGATCCATGCACTGTTGCTTTATTAGAGGTATTATTTTCTTTTTTTGCACGTCTTGCTATTATGCATCCATGGATTTGGTTAACCTTCAGTTCAATTTCAGTCCTCATACTGGACTAATGTTCTTAGATAAGCTCACTTAACATAATTTCTAGGTTGGTTTGCTCTATGCTCAACGCGATCCATCATTCATTCGCCCCATATCTATAGGTATTCAGAGATGTCTTGTGAGATGGTAAGAGATCTTCTCCTTTTGTATCCTATTACCCAAAATGAGCATGAAAATGCTGTGCATTCGCATATGTTGATGTTGGCTCACAGGCTTGTCCAGGAACGGATGAAAATGAGTTTACAGAACCTGCTCCAATTTCTGTGGCAGCGAATTATACGTGGTCGTAGTTATCGTCATTTGATGTTACAAGTGGGCTACAAATAACCAAAAAGGTCAAGAGTATGTGTTGTCTATTAAATCAGCATTTCTCCTATGTTTGCTCTAATTTTGTGCAACAACAGATTTTCAAAAACCTGACTGCTCAAGGGGATTGGCACAGTTTCAATACTGTATGGGACCTTGAACCAAATGACTGATTTTGATTTTTTGTTGCACAGGAGATCCTTGTTTGCAACAATTTCTGTGAATATGAGTTTGCTAGAGGCTGTTACCTTGATTACAATACCAAGGTGGTTGACATCCACTCACAAAGCCATCTCAAGTTCAAATGTGAGTAAAACAATATATGATTTTGTTTGTGTTTATTGTTTATATATCTTGATTCTTACCTCAGCTTCTAGACTCCCAAGAAAGAAATTTGTAAAAACCCTCATTTGCATCATAGCATAAACAAATAATGTATGTGTTTGTCATTGCAGAATTCTTTGCATGAACAGATATATCACGTGGTTAACCTTGCAGGGTTCTTTTGGCAAAGGCATCCTTTGAGGGTGAGTTTCCCTTTGATTTTCACTCATAGATTAAGTTATTTTTTGAACCCGATGGCTTATAATTGCAAATGTGCATGCAAGGGTCGAAAGCCTTGATTGTTTAACCCCTATTAAAGGTTTGATCTTTTAAGGATTTCTTTGCACATTAATGCAAAATTAGTATATGCAAGAGATATCATCCAAAAAAGCTGGTTATATTGTATAATTGCATTATATTCGGCTCATACAAGCCCTTTAAAGATTTCTTCAACACTCTTTCACGATCCTGCATGTTGTCACTTGCCAGTCTTTAACACCTTTTTTACTTTTCTCCAGTGTACAGATGTGTTAAAATTGACTACAGATTCAAAGAAAATAGTTTAATACTGCAAGATTCTCCTTCAGTGGACAATTTATCAGCTTTAGCCTTGTATATAACATGACTAGGACTACTCATTTCATTCCTTTAATAATAAAAGGCTTTGTCTTGAGCATGATACCAAGTTCACTAGTTAAACATAGCTTAATCTTGAGCATCATTGAAAAGTCCTTGTTCTTGAATATTTTAACTGGCACTTTCGAGGATCGCATTGCATGGTTTATATTTTGCTTGAATTACTTCATTAGTCACCATAACATGAGATTTTATAGGGCTAGGATCTCTGACTTTTAAGTTGATACACCTGGCGTGGGCTCCAGGAGATCCAAAGTCCACGTACCCATGTCTTTGACATCATAGCTAGTAGTAGCTAATCATGTTTGCCCTCGACTACTTCTAAGTTCTAACCAAAAGCAAAATTCCTTTTCTGTTGAGTTACTAATTGCGTTCAATAAGATATTGCTAATAGAGCTTTGTCTTCTCTCGTTTTCATTAAACCTAAACTTTCTTTATTTTCAAGTAGCAATATCTTCCTCCATAAACCAATCTCATATTTGTTGTTATTGATATTAAAATCTGAAGAATTCAACATTGTTTAGATAAAATTATTCATCATCCAAAGGAAATAAATCTAAAAAAGAAAAAAGTATTACCAAAACTCTCAAGAGCCGTGGTGAAATCACTGTATACCTAGAATCACTGCATACCTAGACAAAAAAAATATCTATTGCTATAGTGAATTTATTTGTTTACCCTTCTAAAAGAAATATATGCCTTGGGGTAGGGGGGTAATTCGGCTTTTTTGCATGTAACTCTGAAATGACTAAAATATCTATGAAGTCAAAAAAGTTTTAAGTTGTTGACTGAGGGGTGTCTTTGTTTTGTTAAACATGGTAAAAAGATGTCTTTACCCTGGAATCAAGAAAGAAAAAAAAAGCGTAAGTGCAGAGGTATTTTTGTCTTTTCACTCATTGAGTCTTGTTTTTGTTATTTCTATACTAAAAAATGATGTTTTTGTTTTTCTTGTGTTGAATAATCAATTTTTAAATTCAAAAAGTTATTGGCATGTGCTTTACACGCGCTAGCACGTGGGCAGTGCATGCGGCGCTTCCTGGTGTTCGTGCCTATCTTTTTGTCGTGTTGTTGGAAGTATCGTCCTGTTCTTTTTCTCCTGTTATGGCGCATGATGGTGTAGTCTGGGTGGTTTTTTGTCGATGGTTGTTTCATTTTTTTATTCTTATCTCTCTCCTCCCCTAAAAGCATATCTCAATTCTCCTTTTATTTTGATATTTGAATTTCAGTTCTTATTCTTTTGATTTTTGTTGCCCCTTTATAAAAGTTTGGTTTTTTTTTTTATTTAGTCCTTCAATTACAATTTATCGTATATTATTTTTTCAATTTGGTCTTTATTCTTTTAATTTTTAGTTTTTTTTCCTTTACTCTTTTGTTAAAGTTTATTAGTTTTCAATTTCTCTCTTCAATCAAAGTATATAGTGTATTATTATTTTCAATTTGGTCCTCATTCTTTTGATTTTTTTTTTGTTAGAGTTGATTTTCTTTTCAATTTAACCCTCCAATCAAAAAAATTTGATTACCTTCTAATTTATTTATTTATTTATTTTGATTTTGATTTTGATTTTCATTCTTTTTTTACTCATTTTCTTTTATGATTTCATCGTTCGACGTTATTATTATTCTTTTTTTTCTTTTTTTAAAGATTGGCTTTGTGGCTTTCTTCAATTTCTTTTCTATTAGGTTATCTTGATTTTATGATTTGGGCCACAAGTTTTGAGGGTTAACCCTGGTTAGCTTGCCTCTTATTACTTAGGCTATATCCATCTCGGGTTGACTATATCCAACTCGGGTTGACTTGGACTGTTATTTATTTATTTTTTTATCTAATTTTGTAATTTCAAGGTTTTTTTTCTAAGTTATCGTGATTTTTTTATGTGTATGTGTGTAATTTTATTTATCTACTATTGTTGCCTATTTGTTTATTATCAAATTAAAATAGAATCAACTTATTAAACCTGGTCAAGCCTATAACCCAAGTAATTTGTTTTTCTTATTTTTTTAATTGTGCTTGTGATACTTAACAAGCACCCTTTTTTTCTTATTTTAAATTTGGTTTTTATTTCAATTGATATTTTTTTAATGTTATGTTTTTCAAAAAAATATTTTTTTTACTTTATGTTTCAATTAATATCCTTCCTATATGATTTTTTATCTCCCTTATTTAGCTTTTTTTCTTAAGAGTTTTTTTTTTAATTATTTTACTTGTATTAAATTTTCAAAGATATTATTCTTATTCATCATTAGGTTTTTCTTCTACGTTTTATATATATGAATTTTATTTTTAAAAATAAAAAATATGTATTTTTAAATATTATTTTTAATATGTGCAATCTTACATAATATATTCTTTTCTTTTGTTTTATTCAATCAATTTCATATGTTTATCTATTTCTATTATTATTTGAATGAATAAATAAATAATTTTAATTAATAAATTCAATAAACACTGGTAAATATCTAATGTTGTAAAATTAAATATTTTAATCTATATCTATTCTTATTTTGTCAGCGCATCCCCTTGACGAATTTTCCTGCCTGGCCTGGACAGCCCAGCGTCCAGCCCATGTTCGTCAAACAATCTGTG
>Ga0307507_10005223_pt1 | contig 21637 bp, 11 predicted proteins | sample 7_EM_MG_FD_207223 | JGI IMG/M metagenome (GOLD analysis project Ga0307507, IMG submission 207223) | Populus trichocarpa ectomycorrhiza microbial communities from riparian zone in the Pacific Northwest, United States - 7_EM | ecosystem: Host-associated > Plants > Roots > Unclassified | place... | reverse complement strand
GTTTAATAAGGTTAGCTACATCTCCTCCTAGTTAACTTAGGGCGTAGCAGAGTTAGTTAGCTTTAGTTAGGTAGCGGTTAGTATTACCAGTTAGCTTATTTTTAAGCTGGCTTAAGAATAATTAGAGTTCTTATTGTTTACTAGTGAATATCGGAGGGTCTAGTAGTTGTTTGGATTATTGCGGTATAGTAGTTGGTTTGGGATAAATAGTTACTATAGGTTTAGGACTCTCGTCCCGCGTATTTATCTCTAGAGAAGGCGTTTAGTCTTAGGGCCCTAGTGTGGGCATCCTAAGGGTGCGAACTTCTTCTTAAAGGTCCTTAATTATTTGCAGGTGTTGTGCCTCTTATTTGGCTTATTGTTAAGTTAAAGTGGCTTAGTTTTATGCAAGGGCGTCTATAAAGGACTTCTATATCTCTGCCAATTGTTTTTAGAGTGTGGATATAATGCCAGCGGCTGTTATGGGGGCTTTAGGGTTATTCTGTATTTTGGAGGGTGGTATATAAGGTTAACATAATATAGTGTCACGGAGTGAGTATAAGCGATGGTAATATATAGCAAAGTAGATATTATTAAGCTATGTATATAAACTGCGTAATAAAGTTAAGATGTTATATAAGGAGAGAAGGTAAGGAAACGGGGAGAAAGGGTATATATTGTTAGTTTTGTTGCTTAGTTGACGCGTGTATGGAGTAGGATAGGATTTAAGGAGCGGTCCTGGCAGAACTTGGCAGGATTTGTTGGACTTGGCAAAATATGGCAGAATGCGGCAGATTGCCATCAGATTGCCGTAGATTGCCAGCAGATTGCCATCTCGCGGTTGGTCTCTTCTTGCTGCGTCGGTGGAAACAGGTGGACGTGTGTAAGGTGTCACGGAGGTGTCCCGTGACACAGTGTATGTAGGGTACGTCTATGTATAATATGTATAACACGTACCTTATGTACAAGGGAGGATTTCTTAGGAGTATGGTTGTATATTTAAAGGACCTCAGTCTCTACCGTAGATAGTTCTCTCCTTGTAGTGAATCTTAAAATACAATTAGAGTTAATCTATTAGGCAACTACTCCACCAGTTATTATTACGTTGTTAATACTGTTCTTACCTATATACCTAGCCTAATAATAGGACCCACTGTAGTTCCTGCTACAAGGTTCCGTTATATTAAGCAGCGTAAAGGCTAGTTTACCGTTAAGTTTCTTAATAGTAGATTAAATATAAGACCTTATAATAAGTTACTTAGAGAACCTAAAGACTGTTAAGAGTTATAGAACGCGCATACTTAGCGTTAGAGATAGAGCGGATATTATAGGACGATTAAATATTTGCTTTAGTGCACTCTAAATAAGAGGACGGTTGTTAAGATAAAGGGCTTATTAACGCAATATAGACTAACCCCTCTTTTATACAGTAAGAATATAGAGACGGTATTATCTCACCCAAAAACAAGATTGCAGTAATGGTGCAAGACCGGCAAGCTATAAAAGAAGAAAAGGATGCTTTAGGTATAATAAGTAAAGATATTAACCAGACTAATTAAACGGACATTACACCTCTTATAGACAACTTAGAGATGTTAGGAATCTTTAAAGACGAAGATAAAGAGGAGGGAGATAGTATTATAGACAGCTTAAATACAATATTATAACTACTTAGAGAAGAGTTAAAGGAAGCTAGTTGGTTAATATAGGCACGGTTTAGAATAGATCTGATAGAACTATATAATAAGAAATAGTAGCCGAGGTCACATAATATAATTTATGTAATTTGTGTAATCTATGTAATCTATAATAAAGTAAATAGAGTATACATACCTTACGGAGCGAAGAGATTTCTTAGGCGTATAGTTGTGTATTTAATAGACCACAGTCTCTACCCAGATAGTTCTCTCTTTGTAGTGAATCTTAGAATATAATTGGAGTTAATCTGTTAGGCAACCACTCCATCAGTTGTTATTATGTTGTTAATACTGTTCTTACCTATATACCTAGCCTAATAATAGGACCCACCGTAGTTCCTGCTACAAGGTTTTGTTACATTGTACTGTTTCCTACTATTGGCTGGCCCACTACTAGCGCCTTGGCGGCTGCCCCTACTATTTATATATAATACCCCCTTTTACCTCCTTCTCCTCTTTATACTATAATGTAGTTATTTAGCCTACTTATATTATAGCACTGTGACAGGAGCTTACTACTACTATAAGGAGAACAGGAATTTAAAATCTTATAGGTAAGAAACCTATATGGAAATAGAATAAAAGGCATAGTAAGCTTATAAGAGGTAATGGTAAAGAAGTTAATTGGTATTACTATATAATGTTTATTCTTACGCCAAAGCTAATTCCGTTTACTTAAGCTTACTAAAAAAATCTTCCAAATACGCTAGTTTAAGAAGATAAGGCTCCCTTTTATATTATTAAGTATTATAACCTGTTAATAAATGCCGCAGAAGTTTAACGCCTTACTTAGTGTGGCAATTCGCCTAATATAAATATAATAGAGCCAGCATGGCCACACCTTAAGAGAGTTACTACTAAGAAGGGCGCCCTTATAGCTTAAAAGCCTGCTAAGAAAGCCTGGTATAAAGCATAAAGGGAGCTAGAGCAGTAGCGAATCTAGTATTAGATTAAAAGGATCCCTTACCATATAGAGGAGATAATAAGGCTTAAGGGAGGCAACAAGTATCGCAAAGGCTTATTAGATGAGCTACGTCAACCAGGGCCACCAGAACACCAAGTCCCGTAGCACAATTGGGAGGATATATCTAATATTAAGGAGGAAGAGCTACAGCTAAAGTTAAAGCTAAAGCCATGGCAGTATGCTCCAAAGAAGACACCAGTAGTAGCAGCTAAGAGCGCTACTGGCGCTGCCCTTACTGCTATCTTCGCGATATAAGAAGCTTATAAAGAACCACCCCAAGAGCCTCCAGAGCCACCTCCCAAATCACCTCCTAAACCACCACAAGCTCCATCTCCAGAGCTACGACGAAACCCACGACGGCGCCTGCCAATTGAGCTACTCAATGAGACGTTTACTGAGCCGGAGCAAGAGCTACAACAGCAGCAGGAGCCACAGCAGCAGCAGGCTGAGTCATTAAAAGGAAAGAAGCCACGGCGAGGTGGTGGACGAGGTGGTGGGCGAGGTAGTGGGCAGAAGCAGTAATCCTATATATTACCACCACACTAGGTGGCTATTATGATGTCATATATCTACACTCTCGAGCCAAAATCCATCTTCCTTCCTAGTCCGGAACGCCAAGAAAGTAGTTTGGTGGCGCATTGGTGGCGCATTGGTGGCGCAGGAGGCCAGGAACTTTTGCCTGCTGCCTCCGTATAGTTTTTAAAATAGTAGTTTTTTGGCCCCAAATTTAAAAAATTTCACCTTTTTCTTTAATATTTTAAGAATTTTAAAAGTTTTACCTTTAGAAATTTAATAGCCTCTATTTTTAACTACTATCTATTACCTATTAAATTTTTAGAATTTATTACCTAGTTGTTGTTGAGATATTAAGGTTCAAATTTTCCAATTTTTTGTGTGATTTTTGGTGCGCAGCTCGCTGGGGTGCGCGGCTCGCTGGGGTGCGCGGCTCGCTGGTGGAACACGTTATTAAAGGTCAACACCACGCCAAGCTTCCCTAGCCACCGCCCAGGTGCATGATTTCATCAGCCGTCGCCAGTCCCTAGTAGTAATAGCTGATCTAAAATACATCGCTGGCGTCCTCAGTCCAACGCTCGTCTTACGGGATCAGAATCGAAGTTAGTATACCAATGAAAATAACCGAACATCAGTACAGGGCTCCCAAAATGTCTAACCCATATTCACGTTGTTCCAAGCTGCGGCTCGCTCAATTAGACAGATAGAAAAGTAGAAACATCCTAAGGGTATCATTATCACATCGTGGTCATACTCGCTCGTTTACAAAAATAGTGTGAAGAAATATAAAACACATTTGCAGATACAGATCCGAGAATCGCATAGCCGCCTCAACTCAAAAAGCCTCGGGTCTCTCAAGATTCTACGCACTCCCTTCCATACTCAGCAAAACATCTAGCAAATCGTACCCTCCGACGTCCGGCCCGAACGTTGTTTGTGTGATCTCCGCTCCATAGTTATTCAGAAGTGGGTCTAGTGGGAGTGCCAACCAGTCCGGCGCATAGCCATCTGCAGTATTGTCACCGCTTAGGTTAGGCGTCGTAGCTCCAAACTGTGCACCACCAGCACCAGCTCCACTAAAGTCGTACCCGTTTGGCCCAAAGCCCGGCGGCGGCATGATGGAGATGTTGTTTGAAACCGGATCATACGTTTCCGTGGAAATACCCCAGAGTGGATGATTGGGGGTTGCGCGACCACTGCTGATGCCAATGGAAGGACTACCAGGGCCTGGAAGACCGTGATGATTATATCCTGTAACGCCCCCACTCCATTGCGTACCTAGATGTCCTACTTGCTGCGCGTGAGTTTGTTGTGGCGGGGGCATCAGAGGCGTGTGTTGCCCAGTGCCAGCCCCCGCGTGAGGAGGCGAACGACTTGGAGCTCGAGAAATGCCAGTGGAACCGTTGGCAGCCATGCGCACAAAACGAGAGCGAATGCGGTTAGTGAGAGTGTCTAGAAGGTCGGCAAATCGATTGCCAACATGAACATCGTCGACGATAGAAGCGCGAAGGGCAGATACGGCACGATCCATAAGGCCAAGAGAAATAGCCACGTCGTCTTCTGTTGCACCGAGAGCGAATGTCTAAGGTACGAGAAAGTGTTAACAAATGCTAAATAAAACAGCGAAACGAGAGGCTGTATAGTATTAAAAGAAGGGGGGAATGGCGCCTTACCTTTAAGAGGATGATTGCCACAGAGACGATCCTGAAAAACGTCCGCACAGGCGCATGTTTGAGGTAATCTCCTGGATAGAGCCCGTCAACCACAACTTTGAGGACATTTCGGCTCGCATCTATGACTTCCTTGATGTAATACCGATCGTTGCCGTACCACTTGACCAATGTAGAAAACGGTATCGCACCGCCATCCTTAGAAGTTGAGCTAGACGGCCCATTCGAAGCGCCGTTGGGTGGCTGCAGATGAGTTTGCATGGGCGTGTTATGTGTACAACGCTCGACAACAGCTTGAAGAGCAAGAGAATTGAGGTACACGCGGCAATATTCGAATTCAATTGTAAGGATATGTCGTAGCTGCGTTGGTACTGTTCAAATGTCAACATCGTAGCCCTATTTAATAAAATATCAGCCTTACTCTGCAGGGATTGCTCGAAGCCTCTCCTCCAATCCCTTAATGGCGTTTGGAAAAATCGTAGTAGTTCCACATATTTACCCGATTTTATGATATCTCTCGTCTGGCGCCGATTAGGAAACATCTGATGATTGCCCATCTCCATAATTTTCGCAATCTGCTGCCAAAAATCGAGTACTAAGTCCTGGATAACATGGCGAGTCTGAGCAGCCACTGGTTCATAAGGGTGTCGTTGCCCATCGGCTCGCATCATTTGAGACTGTCGTTGGATTTCCGCCATTCGCTCTTGGTAGAGCTGGGGCGGGGACTTCATAGGCGAGTGATCCCGCTCAACTTTTGGGAGCATGGAGGTTAAACCAAGCCGTCCACTAGTTTGGGTGACATAGATGAGTAACAGGTCCTTTAGATGATTCTTGCGGCGGAAATATGCTTTGACGGTTGAGTGCGGAAGATTTTGATTAGCTTGCTCGAATTCCACTTCGCTCGTCTCGTCGAAAACTGCAGCATGTTAGTGACGCAACAGAAGGGCAATTAGTTGGACATTACCTCCAATTTCAAAAGCTAATGCCATAGCATTTCCGAGCAACATCCAACACCTGGCGTCATCAGTAACTTCTCCCACGTAAAAGCTCAAGGAGGCCTACATTCGGTCACTTCGCCAGCAAGGCTCAAGCCAACTATCAATACGCTGCCCACCAACACCTTTGTACAAGTCAGGAGAAACCCCATTCCCAGAAGCACCGCCGTTGGGGTCCAGCGAGGCCTCGTCGGGGACCATGAGTTCATCATCATCGTCTCCGGGAGGGAAATGAAGTGCACGAGGGTGCCATTCAGTTAAGAGCATCAAACTTTCCACAGTGCCAAGTGTCCGGAGGCCTTTTCGCGAGAGTGGGTTGACATCAGATCCAGGTTGCTGTCCTGCTCCACAGAACCCTCCACCAAATTGCTCTTGTCCCCAGATCATCCTATCAATCATGCCTTGGAGGTAAGACCAAAGTTTCTCGTGGATAGCATACGGGCGGGACGTAGCTCCAGGACCAGTGAGTCTCGCATATCGTGAGGAAATCGTGAGCAAGGTCACAACTAGCATTGGCTCTTCTCTGAGAAGCTTGGCATGCGTGGCGTGATCCCGATAATCCGGAACCACAATAGGCGTCAGCGGAGAGAGATAGGTGTAGAAGTAATCCATGTAGGCGATAGCTTCCTGCGCGGTGAGCCATCCCGCTCGCACAAAGCGGAACCTTGACCATGCCTTTACAGCCTCAGCGAAGCTCGCATCATCCGATGGATTCTCCCCATTTATATATGAGCGAGTGATAGCTGGGTCGACTGCTGGGTCACCTGCTGTGCGGGATTGATTGCGCCCATCTATGCCTCGGACACCATTTGCTTGAGGGCTTGGGAAGCTCGTCTGGGAGCCTGGGGTGTTACCAGTGCCCATCATGGGACGTTGAAGACTGCCGGAACTTCCAGTCCGATGATGATCGATGTCCCCATTGCGGCCTGCGGCCTCAAATAGGAGGTTTAGCGCATCATGCCCGCTATAGACCTCCTTCTTCTGCAGTATTGCCGCCGTCGCATTATTGACCTTCTGATCCTCATCATCGTTGGACGCATTGGGATTTGCGGTCGGGCGACGGAGGGGTTCGAACCTGCCCACCGACCCACCAGGTGTCAGAGGCTGCTCTTGCTGAATGGCTGCAGTAAAAGCAGTCGAGGTGCTTGAGCGACTAATCTGAATAGGATCAGGACGTGGTGCGCTGGCAGGAGTCCCATCAGGTGGCCCTGATCTCAATCTCTTTCTCCCATTTCGAATTTCGTAATCTGATATTTCGCCGTCGTCGAGTCCATCACCTCCATCTGCTGGTTTGCGCTTCCTCCGCGTGGCAGAGAAATAACATTCCTTGCTTTCGCGCCGGCATCTGACGCAAGGTGGGTCGTGAGGGTTATCTACCGGACCAAGGTCGCATCGCACTTTTCTACGGCGACAGGGGATGCAGGCCTGGTAGGTGCGAGTATGGGCTTGCTGCGGGCCTCTGGGAGGAGGGGAGGCGTTCGATATGGTGGTTGAGATAGTGGACATTTCTGTTCGGCTTGCGACGGGTTACGGACAGCCCTGGTCTGAGGCGAACGGCGGGACGGTCGAAGCTAATGTGTGATACAAGTAACAAAGAAGCACGGCACTGAGGAAATCCAATAAATGCACAAAAAGTCAATCCAGGATGCGCGAGAAGAAGGACGAGTGGTGGATGGCGACCTGCGTTCAGACGTTCAGACGGACGTTCCGTCGTCACCGAGATTTTGCGCTTCTCGCTGCCTGGTGTTGGCCTCTGAGCACCCTGACACTGGCCGCCAATTCGCCCTTAATCAGGCGCATGCCTCAATGAACGTCCAGCAAGAACCCATAATATCAGGAAAGTAGTATTCAATGTGATTTGAAGGGTCAATTATGAGGCCCATGCCATTCTACAAGAAGCCCCGCCGGCCGCTACTTCCATGTCACACGGATTAGTAAAAGTAGAGTGAATTCACTGAATTTGGCGCTACACCATCGATACGCTTGTCTTCGCAGCACCGTTTATGCAAAGCTTCAAATAGTAGCATATCTCTGCCCTTGTTCATCTTCACATTTGCTTTTTTGAGCTGCAAAGCGGAACAGGTCTTCTCACCCCCACCTCCTTTCATCAAGCCAGTCCCAGCAAAACACATTTACAAACCTCTTCCCTAAACTTCCACCTGCGTTCGCCTAATCTGTCCTTGCTCCAATTCCTTGTAAAAACCTTCCATGCCCCCTCATCCCTGTAGATGAGTCTCAGTCCGTCCCTATGCAGAAGAAGCATGAAGAAAGCAAGTATGATCTGAAACCCAAGAGCGCCAGCAATCATGGTGTAATAGAAATAGTTATGTTTTTGCTCCCACTCGTCCAAGCCTAGTGTGGCCTGGGCATTTTTAAACCCTAGTGTCCGGCGAGCAGACCAGCAATCACCATCCTAGACGAGACTTAGCAAGACCGGCTAACTAGATGAGGTGGAGACGACCTACCTTTAAAGGGTAGGAATAAGACAAGGGTCATCGGTGCGGCGAACATAGCATCTTTCATAGTGATCGCAAAGAATAGGTGTTTATCCCTCTCGCGCTTTGCTTCTGCGTTTTGGGTTCGAGAACTGTCCGTATATTTACAAAACATCTGAGTTAAAGCACAGCTGAAGCACCAGGCCATAAAGTAGGACAACTCTATGATCGAGCGGCATCCGAGACCTACAGTGGGGTTGGACCAGGACATTAAAAACGAGCAACGGAAAGGAGTGCTAGGCCAAAGATGAATATATCGTAGGGCTCCTCAAAAGATTTCTGTGAATGCCAAGTATACATAGCGCCATTCTAAGGCTTTAAACAGGTCAACGGTAAGTCTCCTTGGTCAGTCTTTCTAAGCGCAGCTATTCTCCTGATCTTGCTGGCTAAAGGCTGAAGCGCCACATATGAGGTCCAATGTGTTGGGAATGCTCCAGCAGCAGAGCTCAGAGTAATTGCGGACAAGAGCCAGTAATGCAACTCTCGGAGAGCTATTGTGTGAGGGAAGTGGACTGGCGCGCTTGCTGAATCTTTCCCACTAGCCATCGAAGTAAACAGGGGATATGCGTAAGCAATAATAGTTAGCATAGATCGTCGAGCACTCTTGGCTCGGGTTTGGGAGAGAACCGTACTAGCATGATTGCATGATATCAGGATATCCTCACGATCCTCTCTAGTGAGTCGGTCGTCCTGAATGAAATTTACTAGCTTTCTTGCGAAGAACCCTCCCGGTATTCCTTTGCTCGTTACGCGATATTTCGGACCGGAGTCATCTAACGCAAAGCATATGACTTCTAAATGCTTCAAGTCTTCCTGATGCACGCTTTGGGGGGGGGGTTCTATCTCCCAAGACATGTAAGATTACAGATACGTAATTGAAGAGCAGACTCCGTCCACCGTTAATGAGATGCCGGATTGTCATATCCAGTAAGGATTCTCCCTCCGATTTGTCCAGTATACGCACATCGAAGTGGCTGAAATGCATATTACCAATTAGGGCAAAGAGCGGTATAACCCATGCAAGAATACTAGCAATTACGCCCCGCTTGTCATGGTGCCCATCCTGTTCCGCATTTCTCATAGCATTGTGGGAGGCTCATAGTGCTCATATTCTTAGGGAATGTAGTTGAGCAAGCCTCGGTTCCGATAAAGTTTCATTTGCGGGCGATGGCAGATGCCGGGGTGCATAGGAAGAGGACGGATATGACTGTAGTATTTATGCACTAAATCCGATATTCTAGTATATTTGTATCGGGGCTTATGTTAGAGGTTTAAAACAAAATTAATTTGGTAATGATGCATTCAGCGTGAACGACTTCTGAGTTTAGAGGAGTCAAACGGAAATGCTGGCTTCTCTCGACTCTGAAAAGTCCTAGCCTTAGAATAGCTTGATCTTAGACCATCGCATATGAATTTATAAGTCCCTCAACAGTATCCGGCTTTAGTAAAGCTCCAGAGAATTGCCAGAGTTGATTGTGTTAGAAAATATTATATGCAACAATGGTGTTGTGTCTTGGCCCTCGACGGAGCGGAATTTCCAAGCCCCGAACCCCCGTTATTGGCCTAGTTGCCTCTGACCAAATTTCCCAGGTTCTGTTGCCAAAACATCCCACCACCCTCATAAACAGTTCGGAAACCCGCATTAACTGTGTTAACTAGAGACTTTCTGGAATAGTAACTTTATTTGCTGGGCCTTAGGGCGCTCCGCTGTACCCCTTTTCCCCACTCAACCATGTCTTCCGAAGACCTCAAACAACACGCGACAAGCTCGCACGACTTCTACGTGCTCCTCGGCGTGGAATTTGAAACCAGCGAGGCCGACATCAAGCGCGCATACCGCAAAACCAGTCTGCAATACCACCCCGATAAGAACCCTGGGAAACTTGATGTGATTGAGAAGTTCCATCTCCTAGCAATCGCACGCGATGTTCTGCTGGACCCGGAAGCGAAAGCCGCATATGATAAGGCGCGGGCGGCGCGGCGAGCGAAGGAAGCTCAGCAGTCGCTGTTCGAGGGCAAGCGGAAGCAGATGAAGGAGGATTTGGAGAATCGGGAGAAAGGATTTAAGCGGAAAAGAGGAGAAGAGATTGATGCAGAGGAGAAACTGGAGAGGGAGATTAGGAGACTGGCTGAGGATGGGAAGAGGAGGAGGAGGGAGAGGGAGGAACAGCTGAATCGGGAGAAGCAAGAGGAAGCTTCGTTCATTGAAGAGCTAGAGCCTGCGCCTGCTTCGGTGGTCCCCTCTGAGGTGCCAGAGATCGATCGAACAGTCAAGGCGCGCTGGGTGCGGGAAGGCGATGGGGCGTCATTGGATAAGGAGAGGTTAATTGAAATGTTCTCAAAGTTTGGCCAAATCGATAGTGGCTTGGTGATGAAAGACAAGAAGATGCGAATTGGAGGTGAAAAGCATAAAAAAGTAGTGGCTACTGGTTTCGTCGTATTCAGGTCCATTGTGTCTGCTCATGCAGCTGTAGAGGACGCCAGACGGACGTTCAAATTCTTGGAATCTGTGTTCTGGGCAAACAAGGAGCCGGATATCGCATCGCCAGCCGCTGCCAAGATGGAATACTCAGCACCATCAACCCCTGTGTCTACTCCGAAGTCTTTCCGCGCTTCATTTCCTGGAGTATACAAGAATGGAAGCGGAGGCCTAGGCACACCGTCCTTCTCTTTTTCACCCCAGAGCCCGAGCTTGGAAGAAGTAACTCTCATGCGGCTAAAACAAGCAGAACGGAAACGATTAGAAGAACAAATTCGACAGAAGGAAGCTGATGAAGAATGACGAAGTAATGGATTATGATTTATGCTTCAAGCGTGGCGTTTTGAGGGTACCATGGCTGATTAGGAGATACCACTGATAGACTCGTGAGCGTGCTTCAGTCTGTCGATTGATAAATTTAGATAAGAAGCTGCTTGCTTTCTACACATCAATAAACGTTTGTAATTGTATTGAATCATCAACATAGTCTAACTTTGGAGCTTTATGAATGAACAGACCGAAGCTATCTAAATTTATCGAACGAGTCTTTACACAACACCCTCATTAAATCCCCCTCACCCAACACCCACATCGAGGTCCAAACCCCTCGAAAACGTTTCTTTCGCCTTCCCTGCCTCTGCTTGGATCCCTAACCGAATACAGAATCTGAAACCAACTGCACTACGTCTGCTGCACAACTGTGCAGTACTCTCGCTAGCCTATTTCCATTACTCTGTATAGTCTTTCAATAAAATTTAGGTTCATTTCGTGTCTAAACAATTCTATCTGCCCACAGCGTAGTTCCTAGTGAATTCCACACGCCTATGAAACCACGAGCTTCACAATCGATCACTCTACCACAGCGTGGTTAGTTGCCCGGCGTCTGGATCGTTAAGGATTAGACGGACGGATTGGCCTCTTAATTGGAGCCGTCGGATTGGCCAGATTAATAAGGCCCGATTGCAAACGCCCGCAATCGGGCGATTTAAATGGAACTCGCGATCCTTGGCATGGTGGTGAGGCTTAAGTTAAGGCTCGGCGTTAGAATATTGATCGCTCACAGATCCAGAGCCCAAATCTTAATTGTGATCCTTGGCATGGTGTTATAATAGATCTTAATTTTAAAACCAACAATAGCAGAAAATAAGAAGCCAAATATTACCATATTACCAAGTAGAATAAGCAATAAAATGTAGTAAATCTGACACCCAATTAAGCACCAGGAACACCCATTCTTAACCACTTCCTCAGGCACTCTTCCTCTTCCAACAATACAGCCAAAAAGCGATTATAATCGGGTGTCACTATCCTATTAGTGTCGCTAAAGATCTGTTTACATTTAGAGCTTATTTTAGGGCAAGAATAAAGCTCTAGAGCCAGTACATAAAGGTTAGGATACTCCTCGCGATAATTAAGCTACCACTTAATAGGGTTGCGAACTTCTATATTAGGCTTTAAGGCGCAATATCTCTCCAACTTATTTTTAAGCTTTCGCTCTTTAACACCTGTGAGCTATAAAAAGTGCCTAAATAGTGAAAGCTTCTCTTCTTTAGGATCTTTAGGTGTAGTTGGTTAAGGTATTAATTTAGATGCAGCAGCTTGCTCCTTAGCTATAACTATAATTTAATGTTGCTGCATATAGTCAACCCAGTAGGCCTTTACTGTAGTTTTACAGTTCTTAATCTAGGCCTTATTCTCTGCCTACTTCTCCTTAAAGTATTTAAACTTAAGGGCAGGATGTAGGACAACAGCTGCTTAATAAGCAGGTGTAAGATTAGTGCGTAAGTAGTAGCTTCGCATCTTAAGGTAGCTAAAATCCACAGCTATTTTATATAGAGGGGTTAGCAATTAAGCTTTAATAGACTAGTAAAATTTATACTAGTTTTAAAATAGCTATCTGGCTTATATTGGAGCTCCTTTATAGTAGATTCCAGGTGCTCTAAAATATAATCTATTATAGGGAGCACCTCCTATAAAGCTCCATAAGAGCCGTCGCTGGTGTTACCCTTAATTTGCTTTGTTATTTCCTATAGAGGTAAAAGCAGTAAATAAAACTATTCTAATTCAGCCTAGTTATTACCTGTAAGGCGGTCTTGCGATAGAGCTGCGTAGCGCGAATAGGTAATATTAATTGCATTATAAAGTGGCAGTACTATAGGAAAAAATTAGAAGCCATTTAATAAATAGATATGCAGTACTTACATATATATAATTTGGCTATAGTTTACACCAAAACCATATAAGATGCGGTGCTCAGTAATATTTTTAAGATAGCTACGCATTTATTAAGGAAAGAAAATAGACAATTTAATAAGGAGAGTATTATAAGGAAATCCGCAATATAAAAGCTAAATCGCTAGTCTTTATCTAAGTATTAACACCACTATATAAGAAGGTTTTAAATAGCGGAGCTGTATAATATAAGGCCTTTTTTAATGCTCTAAAACAGGAGAATAAAAAAAATAAGAATTAGGAAGGTTATTAAGGTAGGTAGGAGACTGATATTACTAACAATTTTTTCTAGAGTTATAATATAAAAGCTTTGCTTACCAGTATCTATCTATAAGAACGTTAAGTTCTACCTAACTCCCCTATTACTTAGTAGTAAATACGCCTTAAATAACTTATCTGGCTTTAACTTAAAAGAGGGGCAGAACTTCTAGAGCTCCTTAAAGGCCTATATATATTTGGGCGAGCCTTATAGCCACCAAACGATATTATGCACCTTACCAATTAAGCTCTTCTTCCTCCACTTGGTGTACTAATCTTCCTTACTTATACTTATAAGCCTCCTCTTAAAAAGGCTTATACTGTTGCTAAATACAATTGCCTTTACTATAAGGTTAAGGATATAGCCAGAACACCTAATACGGCGTTACTTAGCGTCCCATCCATACCGGGTAGATAGAAGATTAATAACTCTATTATTTATGGTTATATTGTTGGCAATAAGGAAGCCAAGCTTATAGGTAATATTATAGCGTTTAAATACGCTAAAGAGAAAAGCTGCTATATTCTCACTAGTCTTAGAGCTATAGATTTTAGGCAAGCCAATTAAAAGAGCCTATAGATGGCCGAGCTGATTAGCAAAGTAGGCCACTACTAATAGAACATAGAGGTTACTGCGTAAACTCTAAGCATTAAAGCTTATATATATCCTGCCAATTACATTCCGTATAAGCTTAGCAACAGCTTTATAGGCTTTAATGTATTATGCCTTAATCCACTTACGGCTAGTACTATAAGAGTTAGGGCAGATACTATTTATAGTAGGATTTAAGAGCTTAATAAGGCGCTGCAGCTAAGGGCTTATGCTTTAGCGCCTAGTAATTCCTTTTATAATAATAAACTCAGTAAATAGCTTCCGCGCCTTATCTAAATTAACTAGGGTAACCAGGTTATAGGATATTGTAAGCGCGGTTCTAGAGGCAGGAGAGGAGGAAAGGTAGAAGGATTCTTAGTAGTAAAATTAGCACTATTGTGACTAATACGGTAGTACCTCCGGAGGTGTTTAATAATATAAGAAGTTCCACTTGCAGCAAATATAAAGTTATACTAAGCTTTTTAAAAGACGTCTATTACTCGCCGTTAGATTATTAGTATTATAGATAAAGTATCTAGAGCTTAACATATACTGCTCATAGGCCTAGCAATTACGCCTAGATTGGTTCTTAACTAGATAGCCATAAGCCCATATATATAACTTCCGGGTGCGCCAGCAGCGTAGAAAGAAAGGCTTATAACCAAATAGAAGGTCCTTCTGGGTTATTGCTTAACGGCCATTCTTTATAAATTGCTTCTTATTGCTTCCTTAACAAATATCAGAGTCTTCTACTTTAGAATTATTGGGAGGAGAGTCTATAATAATACAATTAGCGGTCTCTTAAACAGTAGAGCCTATAGAAGAGTAAGTGCTCTTAGCAGGGCTGCTATAAAGGCAGCTTAGTAAGCTACTAGAGCTATTAGAAGACAACGCGTGGCTATAAGAAGAGCCTATAGAGCAGCAGAAGGTGGTTGGAACTTAAGTAATAAGGCAATCTATAATAATTAACAGATAAAGAAAGTAAAAGAGGCAGTTTAATAATATAGAAACGACTTAGTAGAGAGTTCTCTTTAAGGGTTGTTAACCTTTTATATTATAATTTTAATTATATTGCGTTTGCGTTCTTGTTATAACACGTGTATAATAGCGCGTGCTCTAAACGCGTAACTGTAACGGAACCTTATAGTAGGAACTACGGTGGGTTCTATTATTGGGCTAGGTATATAGGTAAGAACAAAACAACAATATAATAACAACTGGTGGAGTGGTTGCCCAATAGATTAACTCTAATTGTATTCTGAGATTCACTACAAGGAGAGAACTATCTATAGTAGGGACTAAGGTCCTTTAAATACACAACCATACTCCTAAGAAATCCTCTCTTGTACGTAAGGTACGTATTGTCTATATTAAACATAACGTCCCTTCCGTTTAACATAGTTAATATGTTCAACACTACGTAACCTCGGTTACCATTCCTTGTTATATAGTTCTACTAGATCTATCCTAGACTGTGCCTATATTAACCAACTAGCTTCCGCCAACTCTTCTCCAAGTAGTTATAATATTGTACTTAAAGCGTCCGTAATACTATCTCCCTCCTCTTTATCTTCGTCCTTAAAGATTCCTAACATCTCCAAGTTGTCTACTAGAGGTGTAATGTCTGTTTAATTATTCTAGTTAATATCCGTATTTATTATGCCTAAAGCTTCTTCTTCTCTTTTCTGGGTTAAGCGTCGCCTTTGTACAGTTTCCTCCATACTATTACTAAGTAAAGTGATAGCGATTCCTTGCTCTTGTTGCGCTAAAGAGGGGTTAGTTTATATTGCGCTAGTAAGTCCTGCGTCTTAACAACCCTCCTCTTACTTTAAGTATACTAAAGCAAACGTTTGATTATCCTACGATATTCGCTCTATCTCTAACGCTAAGTATGCGCGTCCTATAACTCTTAATAGTCTTTAAGTTCCCTAAGTAACTTGTTATAGGGTCTTATGTTTAATCTACTGCTGTAAAGCTTAATAGTAAGCTGGCCTCCGCACTACTTAAGGTTTAACGTGCCTTAAAAGAGTCCGCACGCGTCCTTAAAGCTTAATATTTGGCTTATGCTTATCTTTAACATCTTAAACGTGTTTATAAGAAGGTCCGTTTTAAGGAGTAGAAACTGGTTTAATAGGGTTTATCTAAGCTGGGTAATAAAAGGACTGGCTTTCTTTCTATAAGGGAAACAACTTCAAGTAGCTTAGTAATTGCTCCTCTTAGGTCCCCCTTAGGTAACTCATTCTTTGGCAATCCTTTTTTATTAATATTACCTAACCTGCTTTCTTCTAATACTTCTATACCTTTCCCATAGCGTTTCTTAAATTGCTTAGTAATTTCTAGGTAGTCTCACTATAGCCTATCTACTTTACTTTATACTACGTTTCGTTATCTATATCCTTATAACTGATAATCTTTAAAACTTGCTATTTGTCTTCCTCTTATCCTCTATACGTATCTGTCTTATAGACTAGTGGCTTAATATTCCTATATACTGGCTCTAGCATTGCAATGTATTATATAGGGTAGATTTTTATTTTGGCTAGTAGGTTTAACTTATATATAACCAATAAAATTCTTTACTTAATTTTGAAAGGTCCTAGTCTAATATAGTCCAATTTCTTACTTAGTTGTTAACTCTTGAAATTTTTGTATAGTAGCCATACTTTATCTCCCTCCTTAAGATCTGGTCCCTTAGATCTCTTAGTATTATAGTACCTTTTCATTTATTCTTATACTAGTTTAGCTGTTTCTTTAAGGTCTATATAAAGATTTATTAACATCTCCATTCTTTATTTAGCTGTGCTACTCGTCTTTTTTGCTTAATATGGCGATAATAATGTCCTTAGCTTGTATCCATAATTCGCCTTAAATAGTAATGTCCCTATTCCTTCTTATGGTGTTGCATTATATGCAAACTATATAACTAGTAATAATAATACCCAACTATTCTATGCGTGATTAATATAGTGCCTTAGATACTACTCTAGTGTCTAGTTTAGTCTTTCTGTTTATCCGTCCGTCTGTGGATAATATACTATAGATATTACTACGCGAACTCCTTATTCTGCTAGAAACACTTCCTAAAATACTATTATAAATCTTAGATCTCTATCTGATATAATTTTATCTAGTGCTCCATGTCTTATAAACACTTCTTTTATATAGATTCTAGCAACATCTTCTACTAATATCTCTTTAGTATATGCTATAAAGTATCCCTACTTTATTAGCTTGTCCACTATTACTAAAATTACATTATAATCTTATCCTATAATAGAATCTCTTAACTTTGGTAACTTAATAATAAAGTCCTATAATATAACCTCCTATGGTCTTCCTGGTATCTTAATAGGTTGTAGCCCTCCATACGGCTTATACCTTATTAGTTTGTTCCTTTAGTAATCTAGATATTTTTTTATAACTTATCTTACTAGTCCCCAGATTCCTTAAATAATATACTCCTCTTAAAGTCTTAACACTAAGCCTATAGCTCTGTTATGTCCTTGTGTTATTCCCTTATGGAATTCTTTAATAAATTCTTCTACAATAGACTTAGGTATATACGTTGCTTTTCTATTTTTATATTACTCTAAGTCTAGATCCTCTACCTATGCTTCTTAGATCTTCTATATCCAATCACTTTTTAATAACTTATAGATCTGACTTTTTTTAGTCGCTATAATCTTTGGATAGTTGTACCTAATTAATCTGTCTTAATCCTTTTATAACAAAGCTCCCAACAGCTTTTTATCACTTTATAGTTTAGCCTTTCTGCTTAGAGCGTCTGCTCGTGCATTATCTGTACCCTTGGTATACTGAATTTCAAAATGGTATTCTATAAGCATTTCCACCCATCTAACCTGCCTTTAGTTAAGTTTCTTTATTATTAGGAATCCTATAAGTTTCTTTATTATTAGGAATCCTATAAGGTTCTTATAGTCCGTCTTAACCATAAATGGTTTCTCTGTACCTTATAAGAATGCTCTCTATTCCTTAAGTGCTGTAACTATACCTAATAACTCCTTATTGTAGATGTCATAGTTTAACTCTAATGGTATTATCTTTTAACTATAGTATACCACTAGGTGCTATCCATTTTAATATTTCTATACAAAGTATGCCCCTAGTATAAAGTCTAATATATCTATTTCTACAACCGTCTCTAGACCTGGTTAATAGATCTTAAGAACTGGCTCCTAGGTAAATAACTCTTTAACTCTCTTAAATAGTTCTTATTACTCCTTCCCCTATGCCCATAGTTCTTCTTTCTTAGTTAACTGTATAAATGGCTTAATATCCTATAACTATTACGCTATAAACCTTCTACAGTAATTGCAAAACCCTAGGAACAATCTCAACTGTATAATATTCTCCAGTTCTTACTAATTCACTATAGCCTTAATCTTCTTTAGATCTATACTAAGTTGGCCTAGTTTAATAATAAATCTAACAAAATCGGTCTTCCTAGTAAAGAACTTGTATTTCTTAATTACTACTAGCATCTGTTCTTCCTGTAGTCTCTTTAAGACCTATTTAACGTGTTCTCTATGCTCTTCCTCACTCTCTAAGTAGATAATAATGTTGTTAAGGTATACTATAACAAATTCATCTAAGTGTTCTCCTAATACACTATTAATTTACTTCTGGAACGTTACTAGTGCGTTTATAAGCCCGAATTATATAACTAATGGCTTATATAGTCCTTCCTTTAACTTAAAGGCTGCCTTCTATTTATCGCCTTCCTTAATTCTAATCTAATAGTACGCCTATCTTAGATCTATCTTTATAAAGATCTTTACGTTGCCTATCCTATCTTAGATTTCGCTAATTAAGGGTAAAGGATATCTATCCTTCCTAGTGATGCTGTTTAACTGTCTGTAGTCTATACACATCCTAAGTTTTCCGTTTTTCTTTAGGATAAATAGTACTGGATATTCTACTAATAACTATAATGGTCTAATGTATCCCTTTTATAAGTTCTCCTAAATAAACTCCTTAAGCGCTACTAACTCCGTTTTAGTAAGCTTATAGATTAGAAAGAACTTTAGACTTATTCCCTCTTTTAATTCTATCTTGTGGTCCTAAGCTATATGCTTTAATAGCTTTTCACTTTCTAGTAACTATAACTTTTTACTATACTTATAGTATCTCTTTGGTATATAACTTAAGCCTTGTTTAATCTCTTTATATATCACTCCGACCTAGTACCATACCAACTTGGTTTACTGTTGCACTTTACGCCGTTATATATTCTTAATATCGACCTAACCTATAACCTAATTAATCTTTAGATTATACTCCTATAACTAAGGCATTCCTAGTATTGCCTTATCCTGTCCCAACGGTAGAATATTAAAAGACATTCTAACTAGTCTCCCTTTAATAGTTATCTAAATAGGTCCTGTTTTAAGATTAATAACGCCTCCTTTATAGGCTATCTAATCTCCTAAAATTATTATAAGTGGATATAGGTGTTCCTTCTATCTATATAGTAACCCTATCCTTTCCACTATTTTTGGTGATATATGGTTCCTAGTTGCTCCACTATCTACTAACACTTTAAACTGCTAATCTTGCCACTTAGCTTATAAATTTAGGTGTCGTCCTTAAATTCCTTTAAGGGTTTAAGGTTCTAATACTAATTCCCTCTAGTCCTATACGCCTCCCCTTTTCCTAATTATTGGCTGCTAGATCCTGCCTATACTTAATCTAACTTTGGCTAATACTTAGTTTATTTCTTTTCCTCTATATGCCATAGATAAGTATTCTCTAGGCACTCCTACTACTATTATCTATCTAGGTATTCTTCCGTAAGGAATCTTCCTAGTTAAAATATTAAGTCTTCTTAACCTTATACTTCTACTGGGTGCCAACTATATATATACTTAGCATTTCTAAACCGCTTTTCCTTTGGTGCCTAATATATCCTTACTAGGTACTTCTGGTTTTTATCTTTAGGTGCTCTATATATATTATATATATCATCCACACAAGCTATCTATAATAGTGTATAATGCGCTATATGTTTTAGGTTAACTCTTAGTTTATCTTTATCCTTAAGTTTAAACCTATACCTAGTTAACCTAACTACTGGTATTTCTGCTATAGGTACTAAGATTTGTCGCTTACTTCTTTAGTCCCTAGATCCCTCTTCTAGGTTCCTTAACATTATAATTAATACTCCTTTAATATAACTTATGCGTTTCTCCGTAATGGGTTAGTCTTAGATAACTTTTTCGTCTAGCTATATATAAAAATCTTTCTATTTATTATTATGTTGTTGCCTATACCACTTTCCATATAACTGGTTTAGTGTGTATAGTCTATCCATTAGAAAGTACCTTATTATTACTATATTATAATATCCTTTGGTATGCCTTTCTTTAAACCTAGTTGGAATATCTAGATCCTCTTTTTATTCCAATTTATTTAACTATTTTACCCTAGGTGTTCCTACACTCAGCCTATTAGTAACTCTTTATATAGGTGCTTTATTCCTTATATAATCTAGCGTAGCTAATCTCTTATCTAGCTTTTGCTCTTATTATATAATAATTCTTATCCTAAACTTATCTATAGTTTCTTGTTTTCTATGTCTTGCAGCTAAATCTTTATAGTCGTCTTGCTTTTTAATCCTAGTATTAACTGTTTAATCTTTAGGCTAAATACTACGTTTACCTAGGATTGCTAACGTTCTTATTTATTCCCCAAACTTGTAGTTCTTAAACTTGTGTCTTATACTTATTCGTTTGTTACTAAACTGAGTTACTACCCTTTCCCATTAGTTTTCGTCTGTTATGGGTCCTTAGGTATGTCTTATCTCACTTTAAGAATCTTAAGCTTCTTTTATCTCTTCTTAAGATTCTTAAGCCTGTGGCCTTTTACCTTTATTAAGTAATAAGCTAGCACTAGCAGTTATCTGCTTACTTAGTTTCTTTTAAACGTTGCTCCTATTATCTTATAAAGTAATGGAAATTATATCTAATAGTGTTATAATACCCATTACTAAACCTTATTCTGTAATGGTCTTAGTCTCTGCTTCTATTTTAACTTCTTTAAGGTTTATATACTTCTAGTAAGCTGCCTTTGTTGCCTTATTATTGGTAAATGCTTCGCCTATATTAAATTTATTGTCTTTAATATCTAATCTATAAGCTAGTTTATTAGTTTCTTTAAACTTAGATAATAATAGCTCCTATAGCTAATAGCTTGCGCCGTACTTAGCGTCCTTATAAATTCGGTATGCGTTATTATAACAATACATAAAACTGTTAATTGAACATTCTTTTATTCCTTATAGTGCACCATTATCCCTCTATACGTATATACCTTCTGCTGGTCTGGTTCCCTTTACTATATAGTTACTCTAACTACTTCTATAGTCTTTGGCAAAATAACCCTATTTTCCGCAATTTATGCAAGCCCTATCTTTAAACCATCTTTTTTACTATGGAGTCCGCCTAAATATCTTCTACTGCTAAGATCCCTGGTTTGGCCTCTACTTTTAGGTCCTTTAATTACTTAATCCTTAATCTCTAGGTTTCCATAGTTTCTTTTTCTATCTTTAGGTTTCTTTAGTACCGCTTAAGTCCATTAACTTTACGCCATTCTATAGTTTTTAACTCTATGTCTGTCGTTGCGTACTCTACGCCTTATATAACTATAGAACTCTATCTTGCCCTCTCTTAGCTTGTTCCCTTTAATAGATTCTATTATTAATCTTTATTAACTAATCTATTAACTCTCTTAGAGTATCCGCATCT
>Ga0307507_10005221_pt1 | contig 21639 bp, 20 predicted proteins | sample 7_EM_MG_FD_207223 | JGI IMG/M metagenome (GOLD analysis project Ga0307507, IMG submission 207223) | Populus trichocarpa ectomycorrhiza microbial communities from riparian zone in the Pacific Northwest, United States - 7_EM | ecosystem: Host-associated > Plants > Roots > Unclassified | place... | reverse complement strand
TTTATCTATCACGCTTTCGGGAATCGAGACACGACTGTCTTATAAGAGCCTAGCGATCGACGTTGCTAGATAGGAGTCAACGGACTTAGCTATCGCGACAGATATAGGACCACGAGGAGGGATCGTTAGAAGACTATCGGTTACCTGCTGCAAGTATCACCCGGAGAGGAGAGCATTGTAACAGTTATCCGCACTTTAGCAATACATTAAGCCCTACTCAAGCCTTACCGTAGTCTTTAATCCTGATACAAAAACAAACCCCGCTACATAGAAGTACCTAGTCCACCTAGCGCTTTTATCAACGCAGTGCTCCATGACCCTTCAGCGAATACGGCATGGCAGCGCTATACTCTGCTTCTCACCTCTAAGATAAGGTCATAGTCAAGAGGCTTATGAACAGTGTTCGCAACGGGGCAGTCCGTCCGTCCTGAGGGTAGGACCAGGACGGACTATGAATTGTAGTCCGTCCAGTCCTGGAGAGAATTTTGCCCGGGGCTAATGGCTGTAGGACGGGGGAAGACGCCGGGCCCCACAACCAGATTGCAGAGTGCCTCAGAGTGTGAAGCCAGACAGATCCCTGCAGATGCCTGCAGATCCCCACAGACCCCCACAAATGCCCACAGATGCCCACAAATACCGGCATGTCCAGACAGATGCCCACTCTTCTCCACCGTTCAAGCAGAGAATCTGTAGTCCACCACAATCACTAATCGTCTTCAGATCAGGAAGCGAAGAAAACAACTACAGTGTAATCATGACACACTTTAAAAGGAAAGATAGAAGATGGAAGAACTGTAATCTGGGTCACTATGCCCTGTTTAGACTTTATCTACAAACAGGCGTGGTGATATCACAATTGAAGACGATTTGAGGTCGAGTTTTCCTGAAGGCCATTTCCAGTAAGAGTTGACCTTGTTCAAGTGCAGCTTCAATAGGGCCATCTTTACCTATATGGTATGTATAATGAAGGTGTTAAATCATATTCTTTGTTGATGAATCCAAAATAAAAATAGAAAAGAGAATGTGAATCCCTCCTTAGGTTAAATTTCCAAATAAAGGAGCACTATCGACCGGTTCTCATAGCTTAATGGTAAAGAGACCGGTCACTACTAGCCCTTACAGGGAAGGTCGGGAGTTCGACTCCTGGCCGGGGTGGATGTAGCAAGCAGGCCTTTAATAAATACAAGGTAAAGTAAGCCCTGGCGAACCACCTTTTTGCCATCAGGGCTATCAAGTTTTTTTGCCCTAATATATCTCTTTAAAAGTTTATGGGAACCTTGAGGAATGATGGTCGATGAGTACAGTGAAGACAGAAATTCCATTGCACACAATGCCCAATTTTTTAAATGTCTGTCTCCATAACCCTGTCCAATAGCTATCGTTTTATGTCACAGGAGTGGGATCGGCCTGGTTGGGTGGATATTTGTTATAAATTATTAGAGCTCTTGAAGGATAGGCCCCTCATATCCAAGACTATTTAAATTTTGCCACTGTTCACCTATTTGTGCTTAATATACTCAAACTGATTATTATTTGAAAAGTGCAAAAGTGAGTGATCAACGATGAAAGAAGACTTACAGATCCCCGCCGTACTTCTCAGGGGATCTGCAGTCCACTACTGTGCCCTGTGGTCCTTTTATTAGGACGGCATAATAGTGTCTCACCTTGTGGGGCCCATGGTCCTTGCTCAAACCCTGCAGTCCTAAAATGTCCCAGGACAGGACGGAGTAAAAATTGTCGTCCGGTCCGGTCCAGTCTTCTTGGCAGTTTCCCCGTGGGGCTGCCCGGGCCCCCAGACCGTTGCGAACACTGCTTATGAAAGCAGGACTCGTCGATTACGAGAATGACAGATCGCCCCGTGCGTAGCCAATATTCCACTATATACTCTTGACCCTGGGGGAGAGGGAAGCCAATACTATGCTAGAGTGCGGTACTAATCAAGAGTTAATTAGCATTCTTCCTTTCAGACGTCCTAAAGCAGCGCACTACTCCATAATGCAAGGGTATGAGGACTCGGTGGTTTTGTTGAGCAATGACAAGGCGGACGTCAATTGGCAAGCTGATCTCGTCTGTACTCGTACACCTCTAGAGGCGGCAATCGACGAGGGAAACGAAGCACTGGTACAACTTCTACTGGACGATCCACGGGTTATGGTTGGTGAGGATGCGTCCTTGATGCGGGCTGTCCGTGGCGGCAGCGAAACAACAATAGGTCTCCCCATAGAGAACGGGAGGGTTGACGTCAATAGTTTGGGTGAATTTCGGAGAATAACACTATACACAGCGGCCTCTAAGGGATGCGAGAACGTGACCCATCTCCTACTCGCGGCCCAGGGCATCAACTCAAACCAGCCAGACTGGAGTGGATGGACACCACCTACCTATTAGAGCTGTCAACGAACAGCAAGGGCGCAGGTACAGTGCGGGCTTTGTTGAGCCACGGCAGGATCGATGTGAGTGCACAATTTGGCGGTTGCTGGAGAGTCTTACATATAGCGGTCGGACACCGTGAATGGGCCCAGATGTGGTGGTGGTGGGAATTCTCCTAGACGACTCTCGTGTTGATCCTAACTCAGGTAAAGATGATGGCGAAACCACTTCACATGTCGCCGCCCGGTTGAACAGGCTAGGAGCAGTTCGGCTACTTCTATCTCGGGGTGGCATAAGACTCGATATCGAAAGCAACAGGGGGGACTCAGTTAAAGGGTCAGCAGAGAGGGAACGTCACGTCTACAAAATCAACACAACTATCTTGGATCATGGGTTAGCAGAATGAAAGAGGAAAAAGTCGTCCGCTAATCTCTATCGCAAGGAAAAGGTAGAGGGTAATGGTGAGCGTGGACGTCATTAATTTTGCGGGAATCCCTTGGGCCTTATGGAAATTTTCTCTCGGGTTGCTCCATGATAGTCAGGGTGCGGGGATCGTTTCACGAGTGATTGTCTATGAATTATTCGCTCTTTCGTTTTCGAAAATTACCTTCTTGTGCAATAGTCACTGCCGTTAGGTTCCTTCCGAGAATAAGGCCTACAAGTTTGTATATTAGAGTAAGGAAACTAAAATACCCATGTCTGCGATGTACATCTCTGCCATCTACGATACGCTATATCAGCAAAGGGGTGGTTAGCACCTAACTGCAGTGCTCGTAGCACACATAATCGTAGTATATTAGCCAACAAAACACAGTGGGTAACTCTACCCTATTTAACACTCGAGCTTCCGGAGAATCCACACCGGACTCAATTCTAGATGTTATATGTGCTTGTTCATCACCGATCGAACCACAGCCCTGTGTCGTCTATGCTAACACAATCTCTAATTTAACGAACGATCGATCCGAATGGAGATTACCTATCCTAAAGAGGAAGAAACGGTCATTCACGATAATATGCGATGGGATAGATAACATAACTAAAGTTATAGATGATCGCCTCGCCTACAGTCGAAGTGGGCCCTCAGCCCTGCCAATTTACCCAGGACCGCGCCAATATGCTCTTATATTATAGTTTCTTCCTCCTCTCAAATACTTCTTTCTGGTCTCTACCTCTTTTCAAGCCAGGTCCTATTTACGACTATAGGTGTTCTCTTTAGTTGCTCTTTTTGTCCTTCCTATGTAGTTCTTTGAGAAGATCTTTGTTTTCTTGATTCCCTGCCTAAGGGTGTTGAAGGATCCCGGTGGTAATGACAGGACTGCACTCTAGAGCTGGGCTACATCTTTCTTGTTATTCATATGGATATGGTTTTTCCAATCAATGATCCTGGCCGTTATTTACTCCCATTTCTCCATCCGAGTGGTGGCGCATTGCTACACAATACCAAACACCACCAGCGAGTGAGCGCCCATGAATAGACGACTGACACATATCTCTGACCCCACGTAACACCCAACCCCCCTTCGCCCGTGTCCCAAGCCCACTCCGGCGCCTCCGTGCGAGCGGCGAGACAGCTATCGTAACTAAACCACGAGGGCCGTACGCGTGATCATAACTGATCCAGAACGATACCTTACAAAGCACTTGGCTCCTCGCTAGGGGGGTTACTGCAGCGTCGCCGACCCTCCCGTGGTCCTCGCTCCCTCCTCCCTAACTAAGGCCAGAGGCGGAATATACGGACCACCACCGGATAATTGGCCCTCAGCCAAGGCACAATACGGTTCGAACACAATATTTATTACAATATCGGAGGAACCGAGAAGACAGTTGGTCTTGGATTTTTTCGGAAATTGGGAACTCTCTGCTGGATTTCCTATTCGCTAGGTTTAAGAACTTGTGTTGCATTGGCGGCGTCGGCGGGGTAAGTTTGCCTAGTCGGTACGGTAAAAACGGAGCGGGGAGTCTAGGATTATTTATATATATGGCTCGACGACCTTTTTTCTTCTTTTTTCTTCTGGGGGAGAATAGTAATATTGACGTTAGGTGTTGTCTTGGCCTGTCAGTGCGCAGCCTTGTAGAGATAAGATATTGATACGACTACGGTGGAAGAGCCCTTTCGGTGGGGTACAGTGCAGATGGGAATTGCGGTTTCAGGAGTCTTGGTAGTTTCCACTTCTCCAAACCTTCAGACGAACAAAACCGACCATTAAAAGCACGAAACGGCACGGGCCAGGCGAACCAAGGAATGAGTGGCCGTTTCCGGAAATCGATCTGGTACCGAAGATATGGAAAGGGCTATTTTTTCTAATTCGAGATGGACGGTACGCTTGGCAGTGGTGCCCAGGCTTGGGTTGGGGGGAGCTAATCTAGCTTGCACGGTGGGCGATAATAGGGAGCAGATGCCATGCGCTCGAGCCATTGTGAGCCGCCGATGTGTTGAGGTTCCAGTCAGTGTTGTTTTCAATTTCCAATATGCGCAAGAAGGTGTTTCAGCCTTACTTAAACTAGGGATAGCTTAGTTTGCGCCTACAACGTAAACGCAGGGCCTCCTACACTGGCCTATCATGATGATATGCTGCTGCATCGAGCAATTCAACCTTTTCGATCGTGACCGGACGGAACCCAAATCACCCTCATTGGAAACTAGCCGGTACTGTGCATCTGCGTGAATGGCATGAGATGCCCAATAGGCTCCTATTTCGACCGTTGCGCAATCCAGGATAGATGTGAAAATAATGTTATCCCCATCTGTGCAGTAAAGCACACGTCTTACCCCAAAACCTCACCGGCCGGAAGGTTTGTCATACAATCTAGACTTTACCATCTCGGTATCTCAGGTAACGCCGTCGGCTGAAGGTCAGAGAATGTCATTATCAAAATCATCTCGCTGGAAACTTACAGTAAAGTAACTCGACGACGCAAAAAAAAAACAACCCCAACTCGGTATCAGCCGACATTCCTGACTTTCACTAGTAGATAAGCACGTAAACCCCGAGGATGACGGGAGGGAAAACCAAAAACCACCTGAATATTATTCTCTGGTGTATAAGTACTAGATGCCCCGGTAGTCTACCTGTACTCAGAAGGTATCATACCATCTTAACAAATCCGAGTTTTAGCTTCCACAAGATAACACCCCTGCCCAACTTCTCAAATTCACCCTATTTCCCCTTTAGGAAGTTCCTACCTCATCGTTATAATAACCTATAATAGCTCTCGGAGGAATATGTGTTGTAGAATAGCAAAATAATCACCACAGGCGTCGTCCGGTAAGGCCAAAAGCCCCCCAATCCCGGAACTACATAAAATCCAGGGGGCATTCTAGAAGGAACAAGTTAATAAATCCCAGTATCGTAGGCTATCATCGTTGTCATTGCCATCACCAGCCAATTTCTAGCCTCACTATCGCACTATCAAGAAAGATATCATTACCTTACCCACCGGAGCACAGTGCTAAATCCAGGGAATTCACACTGCAGCCGTGGTTCAAATCGGTGCCTGACACCCAGAGGAGATGCAGAATGTCGGACTTTGGGGGCCGGTGGTTCGCAGAAGGCGTATCCTATCCTCTACCATGCAGAAATGGATAGGTTGGTAGGGGTCTAGCCAATTGTTATATCCTACCGTATTTTACGCGCAGAGTAGCAGAGCGAATGCTGTCATCAACACCGGATGAACTGGGTATTTTTATGCAATGATCAGAGAAAAATAGAATCCCAAGGGGTGTCGCATGGGTGGGAGGAGGAGGAGGAGGAGGTATTCGTACTTGCTCCACCACAAGGCGGACAAAATCGCTCTGTCTTTCGCAGAAAGCACAATATGCACATTCATCGTGTACACATATATATTATGGTAATATAATACGCTAGCAAGCTACTTCGTCACCTCTAAGGCTCGAGCGACCAATCAGATATCCCCACATGCTCATCCTCACCGTGATAGCCCTTCCAGAACTCATTCTCAAACCAGGTAATGCCAATAAAGCTAATCCATTCTGATCTTAATCGCCCCGCACTCTGCCTAAAGGCCTAGATATCATACTACTAGCACTCAGAGGGAGTATTTCCGACCCATTCCCAGCTACCCTCGAGAAGTACAGATCACCACCGTCTGGGCGCTACCGCCCTGCCCTGCAAACAGTGCTCAAACCAATGCATTTATTCCCCTGGTAAAAGCGGCTACCTTCATTCAAGGAGCGCCCGCTGCCTGTGCTCGTACAGCACAAACTACGGATGTCTTTACCTTTACACAGTGATCCAATGCCGGCCATGAGGAATATCACAAAGGTTTCACAAAGAACTTGTATCCCTCACGGCAGTTACCCTTCCAGAACTTATTTTAATACCCGGTAACCCTCCCGGCACACACACTAGACACCTATTCCAGAATAGCCCCACCTATCCGCTATTCTAGGCGGTTCATGGAAACAAGAAGAGATACGCGCATATCCAAATACAGAGGTACATCTTCTCGGTCCTAACCCGGACAGGATACTTGCAAGGCAGACAAGGTAGAGAGAAGCAAGCAAGAACCTGGATACCGGACAGCAAGTTCCTGTATCGCATATATTGTTGCCCAAAAATGCCGTATCACCACCACCACCACCACGCGAGAAAGTGGAGGGAGGAAAGAAACTTCGGAAAATTCCGGAAACATTTAAGAATATCAAATCCGACACCCTGTCAGATTACCCAAAATGAGACATCCACCGAAAATGATATATCTCGCTCAGAATATCGGACGACACGGCAATGATGCGGAGTACTACTGTATTTGTAGCTGTGTGTGACTTTTATTCATCGACCGATGGCGATACTGTAACTGCGGTATGCCACCGTACCGTACCCTTCAGGATATTAATGACCCTCTCTCTCTGCCAGCGACTTGCGAGAATAACTCCCCCCCCCTCCCTTCCAAGCGTGTTACATTCCATTTTAGCCAACATCCGAGTTCACTTTGAAAGGATTAAAAGGTCGTAACTTAACAGCCGCCCCCGCCACCGACACACCTCCATCCGTGAGTGAATTATACGTAGGGTGCAAGGGTAGGAGTTCATTAACCGGAAGAGACAGGGATATAGTTAGCACGTTAACCTCAAGTAACTGTTCCATAACTTCTTGCACAACCTCACGCGGCAGTTGAGTTCTGGCGAAAGGTCAACCAATACTGAATGAGCCGGCGCTATTAAGCTGAAGGTGGATTTCGGACAAGAAGCGCAATTGTACTAGTACGGTACTGTACTGTGCCGGCAATAATGATATGTGACTTTGAATCTACGCCCCGGACGAGACCACAAAAAGCACATACCCAAGATTGCCTCTCACCTTGGCTCGCGCATGTGGGTCGTGGAAGTGTCAGTGCATCATAATAATATAACCAAACCCTCACCAATTACCGGTAGAATTACCCCCACTAAACATTCAGATCCAGTAATTGGCAAAACAATTCTTTCAAAAGTGACTGGGTGACGTCTGTAAGTATTTCCTCAATGACTTGGAGACTTTGCCAAAAAAGAAAAAGGAAGAAAAAAAGACCTCTGGATGTGAGTCAAATGCTGTTCTGGACCAATCAAATCGCTTTGATTTGACCCCGGATGGGGAAATCACAAAGTCCGTACTGAGATGGCCAAAGTCGACCAAGCCATCGGAATCTCGTTTAGGGCCCAAACAACCAATCAGGGGTGCCGCCGCGCTTTCTCGGCATTCGGGATTCAGCTGGATTGGGGCTAGCCTTATCTGATAGGTAGCCGGTATTCACGACCTGATGAAACATCTGGAGAGAGTATTGGGCTTCTCCGTTACGAATGGTATGTACGCCCAAGTAATTTAGATCACCAACGGTATGGCACCACCTCCTCCTCCTGTAGGTAGCGATAAATCCCCGTTTGATGTTAATACTTCCGACTCTACCCACATCCATACCTCCCCCGAGCACGGTAACGGTGGTCAGTTGAGCAAAGAGATGTTTGGTAGGTGAGATCCAGTGTTTCTCTTAGGTAGATCTGGGAGTGCGCGGCTGTCCAGAGCAATGAAAGCCAGCGCGGACAACACCCCGCCCCGGACTTAACCTGAAAGTTCTATCTTCTTCTTTTGCTTTCCTCCCGACAGGTAATCCAACTATCGTGGTCCGGTCATCGGAAGGGTGGAGTAGTCGACCAACAATAAACAACCTAAAAAACCGCTCCCAAACACTGGAGATTCAATTGGTTCGTAGGAATACCGGTGCTGTAGGTCTCGTCACCAATAATACCGCGCAGCAAATTGATTCGTATGGTAGACCTATGATGCGAGCGGCAAGAAGGTATCATGGCAGGACCAGTCATCACCACCGACTGCAGTGCAGGATCCGATGTATACGCGCTCAACCGCAACGTGCTAACCCACGGATAGATGCCCGGCGGTGCCCAAAATTCATTCATCACCGCCGGAGGCGGTTGAAAGAGATGCCAATGGGCCGACAAGTGAAGGGGTGGCATGCAAGATTACACCAATCAACCAAAGTTACCCAAAATTCCCCTTTACCAGAGAGAGACGTGTAAAGCTTCAACAAGGACGGTGATACCAGGAAGGAAAAATCTCCAAACGGAATAACATATCCCCAATTCAGCTATTCGACCTATGGTTTCTTCCATGTATGTCACTCGGCCCCACTCTTCGCTGGTAGGAGGGTACACCGGGCCCCCGAAGGACTATTCCTTATCATGGGCCCCCTTTCTGCTTCATATAAAACCATCATTGGCGGAGAAAGGTTTAAACAAGACCGCAGGCTGTTATCGCGGCTTCTTCTTCTTTTCCCTATTCGTACCTTCCCCCGTGCTGTGGGGCACACGTGAATCTCGCCCAACTGAGCGCTACAGAGTCCAGAGAATCCAATGCTCCGAGGCCCGAGAGAATCGGTCCGAACGCATGTGGATCGGTCGAAAGTCATCGGAGTTCTCTCATAGTTAGTGGTCCGGTTTCGATATGAATTTAGGAATGTTTCAATCAGATAAGTGACGCAGATTAACGGTAAAAATAAAATAAAAAATGAATTGAGAAAAAGTGCCCTCCACCCCTCAGCTCCCCCTCCTCCGCGGTATAGTGCCGTAGTAGCACGATGGCACGATGTCAAAGATAATAGCTCCGCAATTGGCATTGCGGGGTAGTTCCGTGAGTGAGTAAGTAGAGGAGGGGGGGGGGTAAAAAATAAACTACGGTAAGGGGGCACCATAACGCTCACACATCTGCCACATCGTTGGGCTGGGGTGGTGCAGCAAACTTACGCACACACAATATACCAACCATATCCCGACAAGTTTCTGTCCTTGTTAATCGCAAGCAGGAATCCTGTTCAAGATCCAAAGCATGGGGTCCGAGACTTGGTTCCTGCTCGAAATACCCCACCTAGCTGCGCATCAATAAATATGGCAGGAAGCACAATTCGTACAGGACTCAGATTCGCCCGCCCCCCCAAAAATTTAACAACGAGAAAGCTTCATACCCGAACCCCCACACACGAGAGCAACACATCTCGCAACCCATTGGATATCACGTGAAGCCTCAATGATCACCGGGGGATTCCATGAACAGCTATGAGCGGTGCTATATGCTCGACTAAGGTAGGGCCCTTAAACGATATTACTAGGGCGCGTGGTTCATCTGGGTTCGAATCTAAATTGAAATCACCAGCGGCGGGAGCGTGCCGAGCACATATGTATATACACGATCCGGGTAAGAGCCAAGGAGGGCTTTAGGCAGCTGTGTTATTTTGTTTTTTCGTATCTTGTTGCTACCGTGCTTGCTTCTCCTCTATCATACAAGTGCATGCTCCTTCCAGAGCTATGCAAGTTATACAAATCAGCAACTCTGTTATATGTATTCCCCACTACGTGTACCTGACAATTCGGAGTATCGTATCATTTCAATCTGCCTGGGATTAGTTGAGCGCTGTCCATCCCAACTCAATTGGGATGTCAGCTGCTTTCGCTAGCAAGTGTCTTTTCTTCGTTGTTATGTAGAGGCAGAAGTGTACAGTATTCGCCGACGGTATCCAATAATGCACGTGCTCCTATGCATCATATTTTATGTAATTTCCGTCGTCGAGGAAAAGAGATAAATCAGCCCCTTTCACTAAATGGACCAGAGATAAAAAATGGGATAAATCAAAAAGTAAAACAGGAATTGTCCTTAGTTACCGTATGATTCTAATACATTCTGGAGGAGGTCCATCAGAGAGCTCCCAGGGCTTCGCACTGTTTGGATGGCAAACCAGGAATTTTCGCTTTACTGTACTTCCAATTTGCCCTGAACACCGCTAGCTGGTCCCGGATGTTGGAGGCACCAATCCCCCGCTTTATTGGAATTTTTGAACGAAGTGCATTAATCCGACAATCGGAGCCACACCAATGCTCGGGATGGTGTACTAGTAGGTGCCGACTTGTAAGATATCAGCGACAGGAATTGGGAACCCAATTCGTAGGAATAGCGTATTTGAGAGCATAATACCTAGGAGGGAGGGGTTCGCGCGGGGGCGGGGAGAGACTCTCAGCTAATGGCGGATATCTACCGGCCCGGGTTGTGTATGGACTCCCCTTAGAAACGTCAAATGACATGATGCCCTCGGTCGCGGTGGTAGCAAGCAGGGGAAGTAGAAAGAGAAAGAGGGAAGTTTGCTTTTTTTTTTCCCTTCCCCTTCTACCGCTTCGACCGCCAACCCCGGTTCAGGCGGCATTCGAAGGGAGGAGCGTCCGCGGAGTAATACCATGGCATTCAAGCCTTGATTTAACTTTTGGTGGTTGAAATTCTGCCGAAGATGCCGCCCCAATATTCGCTTAATCGCAGTTCTTTTTAGTAGTGCAAGCGACTTCCCGGTACAAACCCTCCCCCCCACTAAGCGGTTGGGAATTAGTGGGTTTTTGATATGCCCCCGCAGCGGACGGAGAGCCTCCGCATACTGTATTGCAATGCACAGCACTACCAACACTCAATAAGAGGGTGCCCAAATCATAATTTGCCTATTCGGGTGCTGCCATTGTACTAGTACTGCAGTGTAGTACCAAAGAGCATCACACACCCCAAAACAGCAGTTGATCGTGCTTCCCGTTGAATTACCCACACAGATTTGCGGGGATCAAGGATGACCTACCGGTACACGAGCAAAAATCCAGCATCATGTCGGGCAGACCTCGATACCAGTGCCGTATTGCCATTATTCTCGGGAATCACAGATTTTCACTCTCAAGATGCAGCACGAAAGTGAAATGGCAAGTCAAGTGATGTCTGTACTCTACTCCCAATTGCCTGACGTTTGTAAAAACGACTGCTATTGCATAACACCAAAATCTTGAGGCTCCGGCCCATTTTTTGCCCATATGCAATAGCAGTCGTTTTTACAAACGTCAGACAATTGGGAGTAGACTCCAGGGTGAAAAAAAGCAAGTACAACTGTGCATACCGTATGTAAAACTCAGTCTTGGTGTAAGCATTCCGGCTCAATGATGTATCGCAGGTTTAGAGAACATACCGGCATTGAAATATCATATTATGCCTCGGGGGGGAGAAATAACTTTTGTCCTTCGTCCTTCCCTCCCCCATCTCAAACCCCCTTTACCCCTCGCGATAATTTCCTTCTATGGCCAGTTTATTTTTACTTCTTACGTTGTCTCCCTCCGCTCATGGCCTGAGACACAATTCTAGAGCCACTTAGTCATTCCCAGACATTCCAGGGAAAGCTGGAAATTATTACCCTCTAAAAAACGCAACCAGTCGTTCTACTACCCGCATACAATATTTCGAAGCGGACCTCGTTCTTGCGAAAAGCTTCATCTGCAGAGAATCCTGCACCCATCTATGCCACTCAACCCTAGATCCCGGTCTCGTTGAGTTGTCAAACTTCTTCCTTCCTCATCAACGGAGCTTCTAATAGGTCTTCGTTGGGCATCTCGACGCGACTCGCGAAAGCAGTAGGGAAGGTGTCCTGCGAAGCCATACGCCTAGTCCAAACTTCAACGGAGAAAAGAACGGCACGCTGATGTTTGCGGACCCTGCCAAGATCTTTTCGTAGAGGAGCAGTGCCGGGCCTTAAGGAGAAAGTGGATGCGCTTTGCCCCATGGGGAGTTTTTTTGCGGGCGGACGGCTGCCGTAGATCTTGGGCAGTACCTTGACTCTAAGTGGACGAGGACTCGGAGGGAGGAAGGGCTCGAGAAGGTTTTTTTTTGTCAGGGAATGTAAGGGCGGCGTACAGGATATCCTCAGAAGATTGTTTTGACGCAGAGTGCGTAATATGGATCTCAGTGTCGGAAACCGGGATACCGGAAATTCTCTCTAGCTCACTTCAGTGCGGTGTCTGGAGCGTGGTGGAGGAAGGAGGAAGCACAAACAGTTTGATTGGTAAACCCCAAAGCCGAACCGGAGAGCAATCCACTGTGATTGGGCCAAAGAGCCAGGGCTGTCGAGTCTTCCGCAATCCGATGGATAAGTTACTTGTGTCACGCTCGGAGTTGCGGTACTGCCTTCTCTTGATCATCCTTACCGGCAAGGTCCGCCCACTGAACTGGATGAACTCTGTCCCTGAAGAGAGTTGGTGACGGAGAGCTCCCCAGCTAGATGACATCCGAGGAAGTTCCCATCCGCCAGGGAACGGCTAGGGCAAAATAAAAAGCACTCAACGGGAGCCGGTAGATGAAATATACTGTACCTTGTGCGGGTATAATTCAGGGTCCACACAATAATTCGTCGATGAGGGTCACGGAACTGATAGAAGGTACTGTGCAGGCGCACCTACGAGCACATTAGCAATAGATCGTCGTTTCTTTTTCCTACCACCTCTCGTGATCCCTGCAAAAAAAAAAAAACCCCGTGGTGATATGCAGCAATTCCCACCGCGCAAGGCCACGATGGGTTCAACTTACATCAGAGGAGGGGAGGAGGAGTGGAGGAGGAGGGGCAAGTCAAAGAGTGGTTGCAACACCTTTCCTTCCTTCGAGGTTTCACTTTTAAAACGATCCGACTAAAATGTACCGTATGATACCATACGCCTTTTCCTTCGTCACCAAACAGGGCCTCTCCCTGAGCCCTACCACTCAATTCCGGGTTCATAAACTTGAATACGGTATTGATCAATGCAACTTCGAGACCAAAGCGTTACATGGTTATGAATACTAGTAGGGGATCTTCGAACGCAGAAAGCACATCTCCGGGGCTTCCTCACCTGGGATATAGTACGGAGATCAAACGCAGGAAGAGGAAGAGAGTACGAGCGTGGTACAAGTAAAATGCGGATACTCCATAGCGGGGCCAATGCACATAGTTTCCCTAACGGTACTCCCCAGGGGGGGGGGGGGTAATAGTAGGCCATACAGCACCGAGTACAGAGTACTGTAACAGCGTCATGATATTGCTGTGCTTCCCCGGAGGGACATGTATCTAGAGCCGCAAATATCCCAAATGATCTCCAGATAAGGGAATTCGTCTGATATACGTGATTTGTTCGCAATGGTTGAAACCCGCCCTTGTGCGTTGTTCTATAGTATATCACTGGTTTATGGCTAAAACACACCTCTAAATCTGTACCGTGGCAACTACTTTCGTAATGCTACGTATGTGGTAAAACTGTCCGTCCTAGTTAAGTTAGGCCCGCAGCGTAAACAAAAGCCATACCGCAGCGTTCCTGGGAATCCACATGACTTCATCTAGACGCCTCAAAAGTGAATCAGATTTCCAAGATATATTGACACCCTCACTCATTAGAGTGCTTCTGCATGGATGTTCTATGCCTACCGTATGGACAGGCAGATGACCTGGTGTAACTCGATAGGTTCCAAAGGAAACTGATTAGATAGGTGGAGTACCGGCAGTTCAACCTAACTTATGGCGCATTCTGTATTGCACTCTAATGTCGTTACGTTTGTAAACCAACTGCTATTGCATACCGTACCACAAAGTTTTAAGGCTCTACTCGAGTACCAGATTTTTGGCTTATATGCAATAGCAGTCCGTTTTACAAACTTCAAGATATGACGAGTATGCTTCCAAAGGACAGAGTAACCCACTTTACCGTTAAGCCCCCGCATGCCCCGTAGTAGTATTTAACAGGTTCCCGCGGCTTTTAGTCATAGGTAAAGCCTGTTGGGTGGAGAAGGGCGGAGGCCACATGGGTGTTTGACACCTACCGAGGCAAATACTGCTGGACATCACCGAATGCCGGCAGTTAGGCGGGAAGGATTTAGCATTACAGTACAAAGCAGACAAAACGGTCTCTAGAGATGGCGGCAGCCGGGAAACATTGAGAAATGAGAGAAAACAATGCCCTTGAGACAAAGTTTAGGCGAGTGGCTATGATAGAGAGTGGCTGCTCCGCAAATCGCCGATACACAGCAGGCCTTAACCCTCGTGCTGAGGTCGTCAGCGAACAAGAAGAATTCTCGCCCGTCGGCCGGGCTCTGGCGGGGGGGTGCTCTATTCAAATGGTCGAGCGGCCCCGTGCCGCGAGTATCACAATGCGGGATGGCTTGAGGGAGGCGTCAACTCCTGTTTAATCTATGAAGTTGGCCCCATGATCAAATTCAGCGAGTACTGCGCTGTCCGTCTAATGGACCAGCTCTTGGTCCCCAATCATGGCATCTTGACCGACGGTTTGTGGATCCGGGCTTACTTGTACATTTCAAGAAAAAGAACTAAGAGGCTCACTAATACCGGTAGGGAGGTTTTGTCCAGACGGTCGTAAATCTGAGCTGCGCTTATTTTATGGCGGGTTTGCAAAGTAAAGTTAGAGCCCCAGAGCACTACGTAGCACACATTTGGAAGGGTTAGTGTCGTTGTTCTGGTGGCAAAAACAGTTCAGGCCACGATCATCTTGACAAAATATTTCTACCGTAATCCCAATGGCACACGACAATACCAGTACCGTAGTTTCAACAAGCAACGATGTTTGATCACGGAGATTGATTGGGTCTTGCGCCTAAAGGCCCGGAATTAGCAGTGTAAATCCGTAAGCAACACATATATTCTGGCTTGCAGCGGTGGCGATGGAGTTTAATGCAAGGGTCAGGTTAGCCGAGCTGCTGGGAAATCCAAGCACTATACTACAGAGGGCCAGAGTTCGCCTAGGACTTGCGATTCGAGCCCTAAGAAGACACTAGTATCCGGATCTGACCCGACAATTTTATTGGTAGTAGTATGCACTTTATCTGTTTGCTATCCGGTGAAGTTGTGGCTTTGAGGAAGCAAGAAGTAGGAAGCCGGCTACCTTGGTTTGCTCTTCCCAAGCACGACTCGCGATCGATGAGGCGGACTCTGACCATCTTTCTGGCGCTGGTCGTACTGGTGCTGTAACATTTACAGCGCGTGCGCATCGTAGCTACAAGTACAGCAGTACTAGTCAAACCCGGAGCGGGGACATAGGAAATAGAGGAAACAGAAGAACAATTTCACATCAGCGGTCTCTTTCCCTACTCCGTACAGGGAATCCTTCGTACCAAGGTCGTTTCCGACAACCGCGGCTACAGAAGTGTGAGGCTAGATCCTGGAGTTTCTCTCTGTTTGTCTCTTTTACAAGTACGGCCCGTGGAGCTGCTTTTTAATGGTGTGCCAGGGAAATGTTCTTTGGAGCGATCCACGGCATTCAAATCCCGAAAATAACGAACCGGATATGCTTCCCTCAAGCAGCTTCTGGAGGCCAAAAGAAACACTAGGGTTAGGGTAGCTTACTTCGCTAATACCTGGAGACCACCGGTCAGATACTGCACTCAGACTGCCTCCATTTGTATTATCATTAGTTAGCTCTGGTGCCGACAGGTCAGAGCACTAAGAGTAGCAGTTTCCACCAATCATGCATCGCTCTATGGTGCCTAAATCAGTGACTACATCTTGTGGCCGTCAGAAGCCAGTCAATCTGAGGTTTGTGAATGTAAGTAGCTGGTTCGGGAATGGTGCTGTGGGGCCCTAACACCAAGAGGGCAATGAGCGGGGGTACCGTATGTAACTTTGTTTTGGAGTCTTTATTCTTGCGGCCGAGATGAAGTTGGACACCTAAGATGGCTATTCTCATGTAAAGTGCCCAACTTTGACTTGCCCGCACTGGTAGAGCTGGAACGCTGGTCAGGACAAGACCTGTAAGGGAGAGTATGAGGGAAAAGAAGATTGGTCATCCCTACCGGCCCCAGAGGAATTCCATGAGGGGTGATTAACTCTTTGAGCGATAAATAACGGTGTGATATGCCGATATGGGACGATTTCTTAGAGTCTATGGGAGAAGAAAAGTGGATATTTCCGTGGTCTGGCATCCTCCCAACAGCATGCTGGTGCGGGTTCCTTTTCACTTTTTCCTAGCTGTGGAGAAGTTTGTGCTGCGCAGCAAGTGAAAGAATCCTGGCTTGGCAAGAGAGAAATGAACTGTGGCCGAGTTCTAGATTGAAATATTTACCCTCTATTGCTGTTAAAAGGAGCCGTCGTAGAAATAGGGCTATGTAGTCGAATCAGGGTCTACTCCTCCTGCGGAGAGGGATTGGAATTATTATCAATATACCCCATGAGGACGGAGTTAGCGGGGTGGATGGGAAGGATCTCAGTTATCTTGACCTATTTTAGACTGGAAAACAATTGATTATTACCTACCTTCTCAGTAGGATTACTTGTACATTTACTTCATAATTATTAAATAATAATTATTATGATAGTAGAGAGTATAGGTTCAGAAATCCTAGATGTTGGGCCTGGAGACTGCAGTTAAAGAGCTCCGGCCGAGTTTGAGCTGAATGGTATCCTTAGGAAGAGAGGAGCACGGTAAGGTCTGGCAGGGCAGGATCACGACATTTCAACGTTCAACGAGCACATGGCTCTGATTTCGCACTTCTAACTTTGAATCTCTTTGGATATTATAGATAACACTTGGACGGGAGGGTTAACCCATCATACAATGTATAATATTCCGGTCTACTCATGTAAGGTGTTCATACACGGGGTCGTAGAAGTAACTTGTTACAAAAAATGTACCGTACTGTAAACGCTGTCTTCATCTCCCTCTTCCTCTTTCCAAGTGCCTCTCTTCCCCTGCAAACTACGCTTACCTACATTACGCCCCCAAAACTACCCCTGCCATACCTTACCGTATGTATTTCCCCTCAGCGTAATTCACACTCCAACTTTGTCCCCTAGTCAACCAGATGCTCTCTCGAACACTGGTGTAATTTATCGACTCGCGAGAAGGGACCCCTTCATAACTCTGCGGTACGGCACTCCTCATACTCCCTCGGAGTTGGTACGTGCTGCCGGTACTCTCGTCGTGCTTCATATTTCTTCTTCTGCCTCCACCTCGCTTGTCTATCCTCTCATCACCATCATCATCACCACCATCAACATCATCATCACTACCATCTATACAATCTACGCCATCATCCGTTACGGTCATATTTGTCGCTTATAAGACACGCACATCTGTGCGGCAGCACTCGACTTTCTCTAACACACTGCCAAGCGGGCGACTGCGAGCTGCCCGCCCCACTGGCCTTTCAGCTCGCCGCTTGACGTTGTTGGTTCGGCTGCTCATCCACCGAAGCCCTCCATCCCACCACCTATTTCCACCACTACTTATTTAGCCCTGGTCATCCCCGGCCACTCATCCTTGACCGCTCCGCTGGTAGCTAACGCCAACCAGGCTTCTACTGCTGTCTTAGTAACCCGAACCCGCCACTCTTCCCCAAAAGGTCGTCTCCTCCCACCACCACCATCCTCACCCCACAAACATCCTTTCTTACCTACCGGTAGTCGTATCGTAACATAAACACATTTCCGCCAACTCCTCGGCTCGTAATCACAACCACACACTCTGGCCTCCACCGCGCTTACCTATAGGCCGACAACTACTTCCCTCCAACAAACATAGCTTTAGAGCAGTCATTTTCCCTTCCCCTGCCCACCACGGATTTCCTCGGAACGCCTTCTTTGAGTCCTACCTCCTCGAGCGAGAGCTCCCATTCCACCATCCCTTTCTGTGAACTTGTGTCTCACAGCGGGAACCTAACACCACCACCAACCCACAGATCTACACCAGAGCCTGCATTCAACAAGATGCCCGCTCCAATCGATATCACTTCTCGGCCACAGCTCCACCAACCCAAGTCGAATCTTACCAGTCAGCTACGAGCGGCCGAAGGCACAGGCTATGCCGCTCCAGAGACCCGAACTGGCAGTGTATCGCATAGCAATGGTATCCCGATGTCAAATAGACTGAGGCGAGAGAGTATGGTGAATAGTGAAATGGCTAGAAGCTTGATGGGCGCTGGTGCTATGAGCTGGGGTGCTGTAAGTGTTGGAAGTTGGATAAGAGATGAGTAAGTCATATCCTTGAAACAAAGTTTGATGTGGACGCCTATATAATGCTTGGGGGTTTATCTGTGCCTCCTGGACATTCTGGATTTATCCTTCTTGCCGTCCCATTGCTTATTAGCTATGCTTATAAACCCCCATTCTTCCCTCTGTCTTTCAACGCTCCTTTACCAGTTCTAAGTTACTATAACGATTTTAACACCTTTCTATAGCATCATCATGGCAGGCACTTCGCCATTCACATTCAATTCCCCTTCTTTTCACTCTTCGTCATATCTCCCAAAGCTCGAAGCCGAGTTTTGCCGAGATTTTTCTTGCTGTGGTTTGCCACTTCCTTCTTTGCACGATCTTCTAAGGCATTATGAGGAGTTTCATGCACAACAAACCAGACCTGTACGTCAGGATGAGAACGGTGTTTCCGGTCATGATCTTGAGCAGCAACACGGGCAGATCCACCGCCCCCAGCGACGAGACGCTAGTGGTATGACGAGCCCTATTAGTGGGATGGGTGGAATACAGTTGGGGATGATGCAACAACGGCAACTCCAGCGACTGAAGCAGCAGCAACAACAACAGCAGCAACAGCAACAGTCAGCAGAAGCGGGCGGCCAGGAGATGAGAGAGGAGGAACAAGACGGAGAGATTGCCGGTGACATGGAAATGGACGATGATGAAATGACTCCCCCGCCTAACGCGGGCCCGCTTACCCCGCAGAGTCATAATCAATACCCCTCGCATCCACCCACACCCTCTGCCCATAGCCATCCCTCATATCAGAACACTCCGAATCTGCCGCATGCTCAACTCTCTAATCTTAGCATTAACCCGCAACCTTCTCACTTTTCGCCCGAGTCTTCTGTCCCAGGTACTCCGCTTGCTATGGACCAGCTAGAGTACTCATTTCCTTCTAACATGAGCAACATGCAAGGCGTAGTAGGCGCTCAAAATAATGGTTTCAATAATAGCAATACCTCATTTGAGAATAGGGGTGACATGCCGCTTGATTTGTGTATCGACGAACCCGCCAAACGTCTCTTCAGCCCTGGAGGACAAGCGATGGGTGGGGGGTACACACAGCAGCAGCTGAATATGTTGATTTCTGGCGGTGGTAAGCAGTGAATTGAGAATATTTGCATATTTCATGGCTAACGTTTGGGCAGCTCAAGGTGTCCACCCCGCAATCCAAGGTGCGCAAGGCCTTCAACAAGAAGATAAGCCCTTCAAATGTCCTGTTATTGGTTGTGAGAAGGCATACAAAAACCAAAATGGCCTCAAATATCATAAATCTGTAAGTGTATCTCCTTTGAGAGTTTATAAGTGCCAAATAATAACAGTTTTATCAGCATGGACACACCAACCAACAGCTTTTTGCCAATGCAGATGGAACATACTCTATCGTCAATCCCGAGACCTCGGCGCCGTATCCTGGCACATTAGGCATGGAGAAAGAGAAGCCTTATCAATGTGAACTTTGCGGTAAGCGATACAAGAATCTCAATGGCCTCAAGTACCATCGAGCGCATTCCGTCCATCCCGCCGCAGTTCCACAGCCGGGGGGTGTCATAGCTGTTGCCGGCACTGGTGAAAGTGGGATTGGCCTGGTATGAGTAGCCACGGTATTTGTTGGTTCTCAATTGTTCGGTGTCTTTTCACTTCGGCCATGATATTCATGGTTCATTTTTTTTCGGGGGGGGGGGGTTCCCCTCTCTTAATTCTGTACCAATTTCTTTGTATGGGTGGTAGCGTTTCGTTTCTTATTTCAATCCTGTTTTTTCACTTTTCTTCCTGGATGGGGTTCTTGGTGGCAATGATCGGACAGAAGCCTCCCAAAAGGGGGGTTTCCTAGGCGGAGCAGATATCATATGGTTCTCGTATCACGCACTCGAGTGCCTCCACCACCACCAGATCTTTTTTCTGTTTTCTTTGCTTGGGGTTCTGTTCCTATGGGTATAGTTTCTGGGCGCCTTATTTATTAGCTTATTAAATGGGGATCGGCTTCTAACGACAAATGCGGAAAACGGCAAAGCACCGAGGAGATCATGACAAATGGGTTTTCCTTATACAAAAAAGTTATCGGTTTGTTTTTTTGTTAGTTTTTGTTGTATAATTTTTTTCTTTCATTGCTAGCACTTCAATCATGCTAATTCTCTACATTTCCTAAGCTTCCTTTTGTGCCATTTATCTACTTCCCTTCTCATATTGATACACTGTTTTTACTTGGTCTGGGTGTTCTATCTATTCTTTTTCCACTGGTTCGTACGGGTTTTCGAAAGTGGCCATGGGTCGGAATTTGTCTGCTCTATTCTATTTCTGTAGGGTAAGATAGGGGGGTCGGAAAATTTATTTACTATCTGTATCCAATCCATTTTATAGCTGCTTTCATTCCCCTTCCATGTGGCTTTATTCCTTATCGATTATTTTTTAACAAGGAACCGCACTACAATGGCTCTTCGTACTTGGGTACATTTTCACTATGGGACCCAGCTTAGCCCTGCTTTAGTGTAATACTGTAAGAGTATATTTGGGGGTAGATTACTTTGATCTTGGAGACAGGGCTGAGGGATGGTAAGGGGTCCTCATGCTGAATACAACAAACTTGTACAGTTTTATACTATTATATTTGTATCCCGTTGGAGCATTGAGATCCCTATTGTTTGGGGAATACGGCACCTTCTGTCTATGCACTTACTGCTAGGGTGTCATAAGACTCGATATATATAGTATCTACGATACTCCAGAACTTCATCTGATCTCGGTCCAGGATCCCTGATGTTACTAGCGGTGGGGTACTGATACTCGCTGTATAATACATCTAAAATATAATATACTTACTCGGCCATTGCACGGATGGAGCACGTGGGCCATTTGAACCCCTCCCTTCCTCCTCCTCCCCCTCCTCCCCCTCCTTCTCACCATTGCCTTTCCTGGACTCCGGTGAAAGCGCAGTTCGGAACCAAGGATAGATAA